>ERZ1106964.1162-NODE-1162-length-20244-cov-3.962306_pt1 | contig 20244 bp, 20 predicted proteins | sample MGYA00403682_ERZ1106964 | MGnify/ENA primary metagenome ERZ1106964 (study PRJEB35170, sample SAMEA104062451) | human gut metagenome | biome: human gut; feature: human-associated habitat; material: faeces | place: Denmark | collected 2013-04-10 ...
CGATGGGAAACCATCATCGACATATTTATATGTCTGCCGGTGTGGCGGAATAGGCAGACGCAAGGGACTTAAAATCCCTCGGGGGCAACCCCGTACCGGTTCAAGTCCGGTCACCGGCATGAAAGAAGCTTGTATTTATAGGCTTCTTTTTTTTATTTAATAGATCAATCCCTCTTTCCTTTTACACATGGAAAGAGGGATTTTTGTGCATCGGATGAGGGTGTGAGGTTAAAAAGAGACAGGGAGCGTTGTCGGAGACAATCTGTTTTTAACGCATATTCTTAAGTCTGGCGATATCCGCATCGGTGCAGTTTCCGTGAATCGTGATTTCGGAGAGTGCCTCCTCGATCCGCTTAAATTCCTGATCGGTCAGTTCCGCATCGGCGAGATTTTCGATGATGCGCTCCATCATCGAATATTCACTTTGAACGGCGGTCAGCGGAGTAACGGCGTGAGCACGGCGGATCACGATCGGCACACTCACTGCTTCGTCCGTGTAAAACAATCGTTGACCTGTGGTCGTCTGTCAGCAGGGACTATCCGGGGATCCAGCTTCAGATCGTTCCCTTTGATGACACTTATCCGGAGTGGCTGAATGTGTTAGAAAATCTGGGAAAAGATCTTGATATTGTGGCGGGGATCTATCCATCTACCAGATGGAATCGCCGCTGCCAGATCTTACCGTTGACGGAGATCCCGCTCTGCTGTGCGGTTTCCAGGCAAAATCCGCTGTCCTCCAGGAAAAAACTCCGTCTGCCGGATCTCTACGGCGAAAATCTTCTGATGGTAGAGCGCGGAGACACGAAATTTATAGATGCACTGAGGGATGAGATCGAAAAAAATCATCCGCAGATCTACATTCAGGATGTTGCATCTTATGGCACCGGAGTATTCAATCAGTGCGACCGGACCAACAGTGTCATGGTCACGATCGGAACCTGGGCAGAGCTTCACCCATCGTTAGTCGCGATTCCCTGTGAATGGGATTACACAGTGCCATATGGGATCGTGTATGCGGAGAATCCATCAGCACTGGTTCTGGAATTTATCGGTATTATGAAGAAATTTTCAAAGATCGGATAGATTATAGTTGCATTTTACAATGGACAGAGTTATAAAAATTACAGAAAATTCCGATAACTGTCATGCCGGCTGATAGAGGGAAAACGGACAGACGTGATTGTGAGATAAAACAGGAACAGGAGAAGAAAGATGACATTTCGGTATGCATGGAAGCGGTCGATCCCGGTCATGGCGGGCTATATCGTCCTGGGAATGGGATTCGGAATGCTGCTCGGGGCAAAAGGATACGGCGTTTTTTGGGCGATCGCCATGAGCGTGTTTATTTACGCCGGATCGATGCAGTATGTGGCGATCGATCTGATAACGGGAGGTGCGTCCCTGATCTCGGCGGCGCTTATGACACTTATGGTCAATGCGCGGCATTTATTCTACGGGATCTCCATGGTGGAACGGTACAAAGATACGAAGCCGTATAAGCCGTATCTGATCTTTGCGCTGACAGATGAGACGTATTCGCTGGTGTGCAGCGGGGATGTGCCGGAAGGCGTGGAGGAGAAAAAATACTTCTTTCTGGTATCGCTGCTGGATCAGATCTACTGGGTATTCGGAACGGTGCTTGGCTCAGTACTCGGAAGCGTGCTGAACATTAATACGGAGGGAATCGACTTTTCCATGACGGCGCTGTTTCTTGTGGTGTTTACCGAACAGTGGAAGAGTACAAAGGATCACAGAAGCGCAATTGCCGGAGTGGCAGCATCGGTACTCTGCCTGCTGGTGTTCGGACCGTCCTCGTTCCTGATCCCGTCGATGATCTCGATCACGGTGATCCTGACGGTGATGCGAGGGAGAAGGAGAACAGAAAGTGCTCAGAGAACAGCATGATTCTGATACGCTTCTGAAAAATTTGCATATGAAAGAACGAAAACTCTGACTGGGTGGGAAACATATGAAACTGGTCTGGCAGGAAAATGTCCAGTCAGGAAGGAGAGAGGATAACGGATGATAGATTTGAGAGCGGCAGCGCTGATCGCAGTGTGCGCCGGTGTGACGATGCTTTTGAGGTTTCTGCCGTTTCTGGTGTTTGGCGGCAAGAAGGAGGTTCCGGGATATATCACATATCTGTCCGGAGTTCTTCCGTATGCGATCATGGGAATGCTGGTGGTGTACTGCCTGAAAAATATGAATCTGTTCGCGGGAACGCACGGGATCCCGGAAATTCTGGCGTCTGCTGCTGTTGTCGGACTCCATGTCTGGAAACGGAATACGCTGCTCAGCATCGCGGTTGGGACAGTGTTCTATATGTTTCTGGTCCAGGTGGTATTTTAAACGATCGTATACTGCTTGTGGGATAAAAAAATTTATGATATGATAGTCTCATCTTACGGAAAGTCTGGCGGATCGTGCTTTTTCTGCAACATAGTCTGAATATATCTGAAAGAAGCAGACAGGGAAAGTGCGGTATCCGGCGGCTGGAATGGAGGTCTGGATGAGAAGAAAAGACAGAGAATTGAAGGACATGGCTGATATCGTGTCGATCGCAAAGCGGGAAACTGTGTGTACCGTTGCGTTCCACGATGAGCCATGTCCTTATTTGATTCCGCTGAATTACGGAGCGGAAGTGGAAGACGGGAAGCTGATCCTGTACTTCCATGGAGCGAAAGAGGGAACAAAACTCGACAGGATCAGAGAAAATCCCAATGTCTCATATTGCATTTACGGGGCGAATGTCCTGACGATCAATTATGATACAGCCTGCAAGTCTACGACGAGTTTTGAGAGTATCTGTGGAAACGGAACTGCTTGTCTGGTGGAAGATACCGCGGAAAAGAAAAAAGCTCTGGCAGTCCTCATGAACCAGGTAAGTCCGAAGAAGGCCTTTGATGAGAATTCGTTCGCGGAGCCGATGGTAAATGCAGTTACCGTCTGGAAAATCATAACCGAAACCGTAACAGGGAAGAGACACGAATGACACGAGCGAAAGTGAGCCAGAAACGTGCTTGCACGATTATGGCGAACGGCGAGTGTGCGCATGAACGATAAGTTCATGCGAATCAAGAGAGCGAAAGTGAGCCAAAAACGTGCTTGCACGATTATGGCGAACGGCAAGTGTGCGAATGAATAAGGCAGACAATAGAAAGGAGTACATATATATGGGAACAGATTTCAGAAAAGAGATCGGAGCGACGATCGATCAGAGGAGCAGCGAATACACAAAGATCAGCGACGCGATCTGGGGCTTTGCGGAGCCGAGATTTCAGGAATATGAGTCCTCAAAACTTCAGCAGGAGTTTTTGAAATCCAGAGGATTCTCTGTCAAATCGGATCTTGCGGGGGAAGAGACCGCATTTATCGCTGAATGGGGAAGCGGAAAGCCGATCCTCGCATTCCTGGGTGAGTTTGATGCACTTTCCAGTCTTCAGCAGGAAGCAGACAACCTGGAACGCTGCCCGATCCCGGGAAAGACGAACGGACATGGCTGCGGTCATCATCTGCTCGGAACAGCTTCCGTGGCTGCGGTGGATTCCTTAAAAACGTATATGGAAGAGAACCATATGAGCGGAACGATCCGTTACTATGGCTGCCCGGCAGAAGAGAATGCAGGCGGAAAAGCATATCTGGTCCGCGACGGCTACTTTGATGACTGTGATATCGCGATCACATGGCATCCGTATACCATGAATAAAGCAATGAAGGGCGGTTATCATCTGGCAAACTTCCGTGCATTCTTTACTTTCCATGGAATTTCCTCCCATGCGGCAGGTGCTCCGGAGCTTGGGCGTTCTGCGCTGGACGCAGTTGAGATCATGGATATCGGTGTCAACTATATGAGAGAGCACATGATCGATGCGGCGAGAGTTCACGGCGCGATCACAAACTCCGGCGGAATCGCTCCGAACGTGATCCCGGCGGAAGCCCAGATCCTCTATGCGATCCGCGCACCGAAGGTAACCCAGGTGAAGAAGCTCTATGAGCGGATGTGCGACATTGCGAAGGGCGCTGCGCTGATCACAGGAACAACAGTGGATATCAAACAAGTTGCGGCCTATTCCAACCTGATCAATAATGACACTCTTGCGGATCTTGTCCAGGAGAACCTGGAGCATGTTATCCCGGTCGGCTACACAGAGGAAGAGCTTGCCTATGCGAAGAAGTTCCAGGGCGTCATCACGGAACTTGATAAAGAAGGATTAAAAGATCAGGCATCCGCGATCGGAGGAAAAGAGCACCGTCAGGAGCTTTTAGAGAGCCCGATGTGGGATTTCATTGTTGATAAGAATACTTCTTACGGCGGAGGCGGATCCACGGATGTCGGAGATGTCAGCTGGGTCGTTCCGACAGGACAGGTCTACACGAGCTGTTTCCCGGCAGGTACTGCGCTCCACTCCTGGGTAGCGGTTGCCCAAGGTAAATCATCGATCGCCCATAAGGGAATGCTGTCGGCAGCGAAAGTCATGGCTTATGTCGGCGCTGAGCTTCTCCTGAATCCGGAGCTGATCGAAAAAGCAAAGGCAGACTGGAAGGAAGAGCTGGACGGAGAGACATATCCGAATCCGCTTCCGGCAGATCTGAAACCGTCGATCTGGTAAGGAGATCGTACTACGGGTGATCCTGCATAGGAATTGGATTGTTTGAACGCAGATAAGCATTCCCCCGCTTCAAGTGCGCGGAGCACTAAGCGGTGGGTGAGTGGGATGCTTATGTCAGTGGGAGTTGAAAGCTCCCACTGACAGATCGCGAAGCGACTGCGTTCATGAGCAAGTAGCGAAGTGGATTGCGAATGTCCGCTTTACCCATGATTGCGGTGCGCGGCTGAGCTGTTTTTGCGCACCGCGATCGGTAAAACAAAAAATTGAATAAAAATTTCAAAAAGTGTTGACAGAAACGAAAATATGTAGTAGAATACTTTTCGTTGAGTGAGTTGCGGTTCACCAAGACTTCTCAAATGTGCGTCAGTAGCTCAGCTGGATAGAGCATACGGCTACGGACCGTAGTGTCGGGAGTTCGAATCTTCTCTGGCGCGCTGATTAAGGCATCTGCATTAGCAGATGCCTTTTTTCGTATCATAGGAGACAGCATATGAAGAGAAAGACAGAACATTTTACATATGAACTGATCCGGGCGAAGCGCAGGTCCATGTCCTTAAAAGTGGATCTCGACGGGACGATCACGGTCCGGGCGCCTTACCGGACGCCGGTGCAGACAGCGGACTGGTTTGTCGAGGGACACCGGGACTGGATCGAGGTGCGCCTGAAAGCCGGAGAGCGGATCATGGCGGAGCGTCCGTCCTACACGGATCAAGAACGGGCGGAAGGCAGAAAACGGGCAGCAGAGGCGATCAGAGCCCGATGCAGCCATTATGCTCCGCTCATGGGCGTCTCTTACGGGACGATCACGATCAGGGAGCAGAAGACCCGCTGGGGAAGCTGCAGTGCGAAGGGAAACTTGAATTTTAACTGGAAGCTGGTGCTGATGCCTCCGGAGATCCTGGACTATGTGGTGGTGCACGAGCTCGCCCACAGACTCCAGATGAACCACAGCGCGGCATTCTGGGCGGAAGTCGGGAAAATCCTGCCGGATTACAGGGAACGGCGGCAGTGGCTGAAAGTAAATGGACAGAAATACTGATGGAAAACTTTTATCTGGCAGAAAAACGGTAAAAAATAACGGGAGAAAAACATGGAGGAAAAGAAAGAACTCTGGATGGTGCAGACGAAGCGGGCGGATTTTTCCGGTCTCGCCATGCGGCTGGGAGTCAGCCCGGTCGCGGTGCGGGTCATGAGAAACCGCGGACTGACGGAAGAAGCGGAGATGAGAAAATATCTTTATGGGACGCTGGACGATCTCTATGATCCGCGTCTGATGAAGGGGATGGAGCAGGCGGCGGAGCTGATCGCAAGAAAGCTGAAAGAGGGAAAGCATGTCCGGATCATCGGGGATTACGATATCGACGGCGTGTGCTCGACATATATTTTGTTAAAGGGATTTCAGCGGGCGGCAAAAGAACTATCGCAGCGGTGCTCATTGGAGGCAGACCGATACAGCGTCGAGAAAGAAAATGATGCTCAGATCGATTACGAGATCCCGGACCGCATCAAGGACGGATATGGGATCAACGAGTCGATTATCCGCCAGGCGTCCGCAGACGGAGTGGATACGCTCGTGACCTGCGACAACGGGATTGCGGCACTCCGTGAGATCAGCATCGCGAAACAGCTGGGAATGACGGTCGTGGTGACGGACCACCACGAAGTTCCGGTCGATGAGTATGGTCAGATCCTGCCTCCGGCGGACGCTGTGGTCGATCCGAAGCAGGACGGGGAGACTTACCCGTTCCACGAGATCTGCGGCGCTGTGGTCGCCTGGAAGCTCATCCGGGTGCTGTATGAGAAGCTTGGGATCCCGGAGAGTGAGTGGATGGACCTGTTGGAATTCGCCGCCATCGCTACGGTGGGGGATGTCATGAAGCTCCAGGACGAGAACCGGCTGATTGTAAAATATGGTCTCAAAAAGATCGGATCGACGAAGAATACCGGACTCCGGAAACTTATAGAAAAAAATAACCTGGATATCGAAAATTTAAGCGCGTACCATATCGGCTTTGTGATCGGTCCCTGCTTAAACGCCGGAGGCCGGTTAAAGAGCGCGAAGGTCGCACTGCGGATGCTTTTGGCGGAAGATCCGGAACGGGCCGGCGAGATGGCGGATGAGCTTAAAGAACTCAACGATATGCGGAAGGACATGACCGCGAAAGGGGAGGCGGAAGCGATCGAGCAGGTGGAAAAACAGTACATGGACGATAAGGTACTCGTTGTATTTCTTCCGGAGTGCCATGAATCGTTAGCCGGGATCATCGCCGGAAGACTCCGGGAACATTTCCACAAGCCGTCCTTTGTGCTGACCCGCGGAGAGACCACGGCGAAAGGTTCCGGCCGCTCCATCGAGCAGTATCACATGTACCAGGGACTCTGCAAAGTCTCGGATCTCCTCGTGAAGTTCGGCGGACATCCGATGGCAGCAGGACTTTCCCTGGAAGAAAAGGATATCGATGAGTTCCGGAGGCGGTTAAACGCGGACGCAGAGCTCACGGAGGAAGATTTTGTGCCAAAGATCTGGATCGACGTCCCGATGCCGTTCGAGTATGTGAACGAGAAGATCGTCCAGGAGTTAAAGGACCTGGAGCCGTTCGGACAGGGAAATGAAAAACCGTTGTTCGCGCAGAAAAGTCTGGTGATCCGGAATGCGAGAGTTCTCGGAAAGAACCGGAATGTCGTAAAGCTGAATCTCGTGACGGAGACGGGGCAGCCGGTGGACGGACTTTTGTTTGCCGACGGGGACCGGTTCCTTGAGGAGCAGGCGGGAAGAAATATGATCGATATGATCTACTACCCGGATGTAAATGAATATAATGGAACAAGGACATTGCAGGCCGTGATCAGAAATTATAAATTTCATTGAGAGACGCGGCCGGGTATGTTTTTCCCTCCATCCTCATAAACTTGCTAAAAGCAGGAGAGGATGGGGGGATTTTTTGTTTGAAGAAAAAACAGTCTTTGACGTAAAACGGGAGTTGGATGCCGGGGATCCAGGCGGTCTGTCCGACAGGGAGGCAAAACAGCGGCTGTCCATATATGGAAAAAATGAACTGCAGGAGAAGAAGCCTCCGTCTGTCCTGAAACGGCTGATCGGGCAGTTCATGGATCCGCTGATCTATGTACTGTTAGCTGCCGGTGTGATCTCAGTCCTTTTAGGGGAACAGGGCGACGCGGCGATCATCGCGGCAGTCGTGCTCTTAAATGCGGCGGTGGGAGTGGCACAGGAAGGAAAGGCGCAGAAAGCGCTGGATTCCTTAAAGAAGATGACGAGGCTCACGGCCGTGGTGCGGCGGGACGGGAGAATCCTTGAGGTGGATTCTGCCGTGCTGGTCCCCGGGGATCTCGTGCTGCTCAGTGCCGGGCAGCAGGTTCCGGCAGACCTCCGGCTGATCACTGCGGAGAACTTAAAAACGCAGGAATCGTCACTCACGGGGGAGTCGGTTCCCGTGGAGAAAGACGCAGGATTTCTGGCAGGGGCGCATACCCCGCTGGGGGACCGGAAAAATATGGCGTACATGTCCACATTTGTGACAGCCGGGAGCGGCGAGGGAATCGTCACAGCGACGGGAATGGAGACGGAGATCGGCGGGATCGCAAAGCTGATCCACGAGACGCCGGAGGAGATCACCCCGCTGCAGAAGCGGTTAGGAGACCTCGGAACGATGTTAAGCATCCTGGCGGTGGGACTCTGCGCTGTTTTATTTTTGATGGCGATCTTCCAGAAGCGGGATGCGGGGGAGATGTTCCTGACGGCGATCTCCCTGGCGGTGGCGGCGGTCCCGGAAGGACTTCCGGCGGTCGTCACGATCGTTCTCGCACTCTCAGTCTCCAGGATGGCAAAAGTAAACACGATCGTACGGAGGCTGCCGTCGGTGGAGACGCTTGGAGCTGTCAATGTGGTCTGCTCGGATAAGACGGGTACGCTGACAAAAAACGAGATGACGGTGCAGGCGCTGGACGGGGATCCGGAACTCCTTCTGACGGCATTTCTTCTCTGCAATGATGCAAAATGGGGAAAACGGGAGGTGATCGGGGACCCCACGGAGGCGGCATTTTTACTCTATGCGGACAGAGAAAGCGAAGATCAGAAAAAGACGGACGTCAGAGACAGAAAGAAGAGAGGCCGGGGAAACGAAAGATGGTCAGAGAAGCTGAGAAGGGAGTGGGTCAGGAGCGCAGCGCTGCCGTTTGACTCGGAGCGGAAGCGGATGACGACGGTATGCCGGAGACAGGACAGGATCGTCTCATTCACGAAAGGGGCGCCGGATGTGATCCTGGAACGGTGTGACCACTATAAGGACGAGACGGGGATCCATCCCATGACGGAGCAGCGGAGACAAAAATATGAAAAAAAGGTTTCCGCTTATTCCTCGTCAGGCGGACGCGTCCTGGGGGCAGCCATGAAGAACGGGAATGACATGTCCGAGCGAGGGATGACATTCCTGGGGCTGGCGGTCCTGGAAGATCCGGTGCGCCCGGAGGCCGCGGAGGCGGTAAGGGAATTTCGCCGCGCCGGGGTCACAACGGTGATGATCACGGGGGACCATAAAAATACGGCCCTGGCAGTGGCAAAAAAGCTTGGGATCGCGGATTCCCCGGCCCAGTGCGTGACCGGGGAGGAATTAGACAGGATGGGTGACGACGGGCTTGAGAAACGGATCGGATCGATCCGGGTGTTCGCGCGGGTCTCCTCGGATCACAAAGTCAGGATCGTTCAGGCATTTAAGAAGGCGGACGGGATCGTCGCCATGACCGGGGACGGGGTAAACGACGCTCCGTCTTTAAGGGCGGCTGATGTGGGGATCGCCATGGGAAAGAACGGGACTGATGTGGCAAAACAGGCGGCGGACATCGTTCTGACGGATGACAATTTCGCCACGATCCGGAATGCCATTGAGGAAGGAAGAGAGATCTATGAAAACATCAAAAAGACGGTGATATTTCTGCTCTCTTCGAACTTTGGGGAGATCATGACCATGTTTTTCGCGATCCTGTTTTCGCTGCCAGCCCCGCTCAAGGCAAGCCACATCCTTTGGATCAACCTGATCACGGATTCTCTGCCGGCACTGGCACTGGGGACGGATGTGTGCGACGGAATGGAGCTGATGGAAAAGGAGCCGCGAAGACCGGGAGAGAGCCTGTTTGCCCACGGAGGCGGGATCTGCACGGTGTTTTACGGATTTCTTATCGCACTGATCAGCCTGACCGCTTTTCTGGTCGTTCCGACAGCTCTTCTTGTCGGGAGCGGAAGACCGGCTGCACTTGCCGGGATCAGAAAAGTGCTGGAAGATCCCATGATCCTGGCGCACTGCCAGACGTATGCCTTTACCGTCCTGGGACTGTCCCAGCTTTTCCACGCGATCGGGATGCGGGATGTGGAAAAGTCTGTTTTCCGGATGGATCCTGTGAATAACCGGCTGATGATTCTGGCGCTGGCGGTCGGATTCTCCCTGCAGTTTGTGGTGACGGAACAGACGTCGCTCGTTGCGGCGTTCCAGACCGTGCGGCTCACAAAGACAGAATGGGCAAGACTTCTCATCCTCTCCGCCATGCCGCTGTTTGCTCATGAGCTTTTACTCCTGCTGTCGCATTTTGGGAGAGGAACGGGGCAGGACGGAGATCCATCGGGGAAAGTCCGGTGATGGAAACGAGCACTGCAGAGGGACAGAAGCAGGATAAAATGGGGAAAATTTGAGGAAAAGATAAAAAAACAGGAACTGGGTATTCCCAACAAAGAGAAAAATTGGTAGAATAGTGGTGAAAATTGGTCCTGTTCATCTGGCAAAGAAAAGGAACAGGCACAAAAAAATCTGCGAAGAGCAGTCACCAGGAGGTCTTTCAATGAGTAAGCTACTGAAAGAATTCCGTGAGTTTGCCGTTCAGGGCAATATGATCGACATGGCAGTCGGCATGATCATCGGTGCTGCATTTAAGGATCTTGTAAATTCCTTAGTCAGCGACATGGTGATGCCTGTGATCGGACTTTTCACGGGAAAGCTGGATTTCAGCAATATGTTTATCTCGCTGAACGGAGAGCACTACGCGACTCTGGCTGAGGCGCAGGCGGCAGCAGCTCCGACCGTAAACTACGGTCTGTTTATCACAGAGATCATCAACTTTATTATCATGGCGTTCGTGATCTTCATGGTAGTCAAACAGCTGAACCGCGCAAAGAAAATGTTCGAGAAACCGGCAACTCCGGCTCCTGCTACGGAGAAGGAATGCCCGTACTGCAAAACAAAAATCAATATCCATGCGACACGCTGTCCGCATTGTACATCCGTGCTGGAAGACAAATAGTCTTTTCCGGGCGGTAACAGGCAGATGAGCCAGACATTCCCGGCGGATAAGGAGAAATTTCTGCTGGGAATTTTTGTTTAAAAGAAAATAAGCGGCCGCGGGGACAACTGAATGTGACGGGCCGCATTCAGTTGGAGATCAGGAAGGAACAATCATGAAGAATAATATTCGCATTACGCTGGAATATGACGGAAGCCGGTATGACGGCTGGCAGAAACAGGGAAATACGGAGAATACGATCCAGGGGAAACTGGAGGCAGTGCTTTTAAAAATGGCGGGAGAGGAAGTGGAAGTCCACGGGTCCGGAAGGACAGACGCGGGAGTCCATGCAAAAGGCCAGGTGGCAAATTTCCATGTGGACGCGAAGATCTGCCCGGACGGAAAGACTGCGAAAGAATACTTAAACAGGTATCTGCCGGAGGATATCCGGGTGCTTGAGGCTGATCCCGCACCGGAACGCTTCCACAGCCGTTTGTCCGCCTCCTCAAAAACATACGGATATTATGTGGAGACCGGGGATAAGAAGAATGTGTTTGAGCGAAAATATGTTTACGGATTTGGAAAAAAACTGGATCTGGAGGCCATGAGGCGCGCGGCAGGCTTCCTCATCGGGGAGCATGATTTCAAAAGTTTCTGTGCGAACCGCAGGATGAAAAAGAGCACGGTGCGCCGGATCGATGAGATAAAGATCGTGGAACACGGAACGAAGATCGAACTTCTGTATACAGGAAACGGCTTTCTCTACAACATGGTGCGGATCCTGACGGGAACGCTCCTGGAGATCGGCAGCGGAATGCGGAAACCGGAGGAAATGAAGGTGATCCTGGAGGCAAAGAACCGGGACATGGCGGGGAGAACTGCTCCGCCGGAAGGCTTATTCCTTCTTCACGTGGCTTATGAAGGCGAGAGGAAAACGGTATGATGAATCAGAATGAAGAACATGAGGACATACTCTTTGAGGAGAAGAAAAAGCAGACGGACCGAAGGGAAGCGGGAATGGGAGCTGACGGAGAATTCTCCGCGGAATCCCTGAAAAAGTGGTTTACGAGGGCAGGAGGAGCGCTGGCGGCCTGCGCAGCTGCCGTCTGCCTGATGACGGTCCTGATGGCTGGAAAGAATCAGAAAGAGTCCCTGATCATGGAAGTAAATTCCGATATCCTGATGGAATTTACCATGAACCGGAGGGGTGCAGTGCTGTCGGCATCCGGAAAGATGGCGAGGACAAATGAAACAGTCTCCATGGATGCGTTTGACGGAAAAAGTCTTGGGATCACTGTGGGGAAAATCTTTGACCGGCTCGCTGAGAATAACAGTCTGGGCGAGGACGGAGGAATCCTGATCTCTGTCCGGAGATCTGATCCGGACAGTAAGGCGTCGCCGGAGAAGATCGTAAAAGAAGTTCAGAAGGAGACAGAGTCCGAGCTCCAGAAAAAGGAGTCCAGGGCGAAGGTCTACGTGTTTGAGGCGGATGAGGACGCAGACACGAAAAAACTTGTGACGGAATATGGGATCACGGTGACGAAGGCGGAGTTCTTAAAGCGTCTGTTTGCGGAAAATCCGGAGATCACAGTGCCGGAAAAGGAAGAACTCGCCGGGTATTCCTCGAAACGTCTGGTCCGTGAGATCGAAAAACATGAATATCAGCTGTCGCTGGAGCCGGTGATCGTAAAGACGACGTTTGAGAAGGCCAGCGAGGAGAGTACAGAGGAGGAGACAACTGCTCAGGAGAGCACGGAAGATGTCTTAAAGCAGGAAACAGAGACTACGGATGAGTCTGCTGCGGGCGAAGAGACAGAGACTACGGAGAACGATGGCCTTTCGGAGATGCAGAGACGCCGGAAAGCCCTGGAAGCCGGAGAGAGCGTGGACTGGGTGGACCAGGATACAGGAAGCTACCGGAAAGACGGGGATGACGAGGACGATGAGTCTGAGCGCGATGAATATGGAAGTTCTGAACGGAGACGGAATCGGAATACCTGGGAGTATGGAACTTCTCATGAGACGACCGGCGTTCCGGAAACTTCTCCGGCGGAGACGGCTCCTGCTGTAACTGCAGCGCCGGAAACTGTGCCGCCGGAGACAGCCGCGCCGACAGCCTCGGAGACAACGGCTGCGGTCCCGGAGACCACCGCGGCGTCCGGAATGCTGACACCGGAAACAAAGACTCCGGCATACATGCAGGGCCCTGGTTTCGAAGATCCGGACAATCCGCGGAATCATTAAGACAGGTGAGGGAAAATGTTCATCCACAGGCAGTAATTTTCCGGACTGGAAAGCCTGCAGCAGGATCCAGTAAATAAAAAATAAAAAAATTAAAAAAAATAGTTGACGGATCAGAGTCGTTGCGCTATAATATGTCTCGTTGATGCATTGGGCTATCGCCAAATGGTAAGGCAACGGACTCTGACTCCGTCATTTTCAAGGTTCGAATCCTTGTAGCCCAGCTGATAAAAGGCTGTTAATCTTTGTGAATGCAAGGCTTAATGGTCTTTTTTGTTACTGTACACCTTTTTCTTGCGCTTGACATCCATTTGTGTTAATGTAAAGGCGAAGCTAACTGTTCAGTAGGTCTGCGCATTTACTGCGCTGACCGTACGAAAACATGGGCTGGCAGGCAAAAATCCCATTGCCGCAGGCAATTTTTAATGGATTTTTGCTCGTGACTGTGAAGGTACTGAACAGTTACAGGCGAAGTCGGAAAAAGAGAGCGTGTTTCGCGGGAATGGATTTTTGAGTCGGAATACGGATCTTGCCGATCGGTGAGGTAGATTATGTATGAATTAAACAGCCGGGTCCGGTACAGCGAGACGGATATTGACGCGAAGCTGTCCCTGACCGGGATCATGAATTATATGCAGGACTGTTCGACAATGCAGTCGGAAGACGCGGGAGTTGGGATCGGATATCTGGAGCAGGAGAAGAAAGCATGGCTGTTATCATCCTGGCAGATCATGATCGAAAGACGCCCGGCGCTGGGTGAAAAGATCCGCGTGGTCACATGGCCGTATGGGGTAAAAGGACTTTACGCCCTGAGAAACTTCGCGATCCTAGATGAAAAGAACGAATATCTCGTGAAGGCAAATTCCTACTGGTTTCTCCTGAATACGGAGACGGGACGCCCGATGCGGATCATGGAGTCGGACACAGCTCCTTACGGGGAGTTCAGCCCGAAACTCGAGATGGAGGATGCGGGAAGAAAGATCCAGGTGCCGAAGGAGATGGGGGAGACGGGCCGGATGGTGGTCATGAAACACCTTCTCGACACGAACCTTCATGTAAACAATGCCCAGTATGTGGACATTGCGAGAGAACTTCTTCCGGCCGGGACGGAAATTTCGGAGATCAGGGCTGAATACAGGAAAGCGGCTGTGCTCGGGGATGAGATCGTGATCAGGAGCGCGCGGGAAGGAAAATCCTATCTTGTATCGCTCTGCAATCCGGACGGCGATGTGTTTGCAAATATCGAGTTGAAAGAGATGTAACCGGATCCTGCTGATGGTTGGCAGGATCATGACAGTGAAAATAAAAAGAGAGGACGCAGCGGAAAGATCCTGGTTGCTGTTTGCATGGAACGTGAACAATGCCGGGGATGCAGCTGCGGGAGGACGAAAGACATGATGGAAATCGGAAAAATTCAGAAACTGAAAGTGATCAAAGAGAAGGACTTCGGAATTTATCTCTCTGACGGAGATAAGGCGGATGCCCAGGGCGTCCTTCTCCCGAAGAAGCAGGTACCGGCGGGAACGAAGATCGGGGATGAGCTGGAGGTGTTCCTCTACAAGGATTCTGAGGACCGCCTGATCGCGACGACATCCCGCCCGAAGGTCACTCTGGGTGAGACGGCGGTCCTTGAGGTGAAAGAAGTCTCAAAGATCGGCGCGTTTCTCGATATGGGACTGGAGAAAGATCTCCTGCTCCCGTTTAAGGAGCAGACCCACCAGGTCCGCAAAGGGGAGAAATGCCTGGTTGCCCTCTACGTGGATAAGAGCAAACGTCTCGCGGCGACCATGAAGGCGTACCAGTATCTGAGATGCGATTCCCCGTACCACACCGGAGACGAGGCGGATGGATTTGTATTTGAGATCAATCCGGATATGGGCGCATTCGTTGCGGTGGATGGGATCTACCAGGGAATGATCCCGAAAAAGGAACTGTTTTCCGGCTACAAGGTAGGAGATGAGATCCGTGTCCGTGTGACGAGAGTCCGTGCGGACGGAAAGCTTGACCTCACAACGAGAGACAAGGCGGGAAGCCAGATCTTTTCTGACGCCGATCTTGTCATGAAGGTCATTGAAGAGTTTGACGGAGTCCTGCCGTTTAATGATAAGGCAGCTCCGGAAGTCATCGCGCGCGAGTTCAAACTCAGCAAGAACGCATTCAAGCGTGCGGTGGGACATCTGTTAAAAGAAGGAAAGATCGAGATCACGGAGAAAAGCATCCGGAAAATCGATAAATAAGGAATCATGGAGGAAAATCACATGAAGAAAGTTATCAGCACAACAAACGCACCGGCAGCGATCGGACCGTATTCCCAGGCAATCGAGGCAAATGGTTTTGTATTTGCATCCGGACAGATTCCGGTAAACCCGGAGACAGGTGAGATCCCGGAGGGGATCGAGGCTCAGGCAGAGCAGGTCATGAAAAATGTGAAGAATCTTCTCGAGGCAGCAGGGACATCTGTTGACCAGGTTGTAAAAACAGGCGTATTCATCAAAAACATGGATGATTTCGCAACGATCAACGGCATCTATGCAAAATATTTCGCAAAAGACTGCCCGGCACGTTCCTGCGTGGAGGTTGCAAGACTTCCGAAGGACGTCCTTCTTGAGATGGAAGCGATCGCAGTAAAATAAGAATGATCGCGACAGTCGCCAGGGTCTCGCGCAAGCGCGGACTTTGGCTCGTTGTTTGTGTAAATAAAAAAGGCGGAGACTGTGAGTGAAAACAGTCTCCGCCTTTTTGGTAATTTTGATAAGAAATTAACTAACCGTCTGTCTGTTTTTATGGAAAAAGGGCATATTTTTCAAAAAGTCTGAGTGGTCCTATGGAATATGCATGGAAAAAACGCATTTTTTTTGTGGAATAACCATATGGAAAAACATGTACTGTTTGTGTATGATGGATACAATAGATATAACAATAGGTTAAGTCTGCAATCCTGCAGATGAATATATCATACAGATCAGGAGGAAATTGATGTCTGGTTTAGTGTTAAAAAATATCAACAAGACGTTTCCGGGTGACCAGCAGGCAATCCGGGATTTCAATCTGGAAGTGAAGGATAGGGAATTTCTGATCTTGGTGGGACCGACGGCGTGCGGAAAATCGACGCTGCTTCGGATGATCGGCGGACTTGAGGAGATCACTTCAGGCAGCCTGCTGATCGATGGGATCGACATGACGGACGCGGATCCGAAAGAGAGAAACGTCGCGATGCTTTTTAAGAACAGTGTACTCTATCCGGGAATGAGCGTGGAGGAAAATCTCATGTTTTCACTCCGGATGGCAAAAATGAACCCGGCGGAGATCGAGAGAAGAGTGGAAGAGACTGCAAAAATCTTAAATCTTGGGGAGACTCTTGACAAGATGCCGGAAGAACTCTCAGCCGCTGATACATATCGTGTCCTTCTCGGACGTGCCCTGATGCGCCGCCCGGGGATCCTGCTCCTGGACCGCACGATCGCGGAGGCGGATCCGGATGTTCAGGAAGTGATGAGAAAAGAATTTGCAAACATCAACCGTGAGCTCGGGATCACAGTGATCTACGCGACAGACAGCCAGAAAACGGCAATGGCGCTGGGGACAAGGATGATCGTGATGAACGAAGGCGTGATCTGCCAGGAAGACTCCGCACAGAATATCTACAACCACCCGGGCAGCCTGTTTGTTGCCGGATTTTTCGGAACACCGCGGATGAACTTATCCATCGCGAAGGTGACGGAGGAGAACGGCAGTGTTGTCCTGAAGTTTTCATCAGGAACAATCCCGCTCTCAGAGAAAAAAGGAAATTTCCTCAGAGAGCTCGGCTATGTGGGCAAGGAGGTCTTTACAGGTGTCCGCCCGGATAAAGTCGCTCCGGCAAAGAACGGAGAGAACGGTGAGATCACAGGGGAACTCATCGGAGGCGAGGAGATCGATGATGCGCCGTATATCCGCTTCCGTGTCGGTGAGAATGAATTCCTGGCAAAGGCGGAAGGCGGAGAAAATCTCACCGGAAAGAAGATGTCCTTCAAAATTTCCGGCGACAATGTGTACCTCTTCGACAAAGAAACAGAAAAAATCATTGCAGAATAACCAAAATATCAGGCAGGCCGGTCCTTTTACGGGGATCCGGTCTGTTTTTTTAGTGAAAAATACAAAAAAATTCTTTTCTTTTTTGTGATTTTGCATTAGAATAAATGTGAATATGTCCATGCCTGCAACGATTGCCATTCATCCCGAAAGGAACTGCAAACCGTGGAACCTGAGGAGAAAGGTACTGGATCGTCGCGATACTGTGAAAAGGAGAGGACGCTATGATTTCAAATCAGATTTTACAGTCGAATATCGAAGGACTGAAAGAGATTACAAGAATTGACCTTTGCGTCTGTGATGTGGAGGGAAAGGTCCTGGCTTCCACATTCGAGCATGCGGAAGAGTATGAAAGCTCCATACTCGCGTTTGTGGATTCTCCGGCGGACAGCCAGGTGATTTCCGGTTATCAGTTCTTTAAAGTGTTTGATGAGCACCAGCTTGAGTATATTCTTCTGGCAAGCGGAGACAGCGATGATGTATACATGGTGGGAAAGATTGCCAGTTTCCAGATCCAGAATCTTCTGGTAGCATATAAGGAGCGGTTCGATAAGGATAATTTTATCAAGAACCTGCTGCTCGACAACCTGTTGCTGGTTGATATTTATAACCGTGCCAAGAAGCTTCACATCGACACCGAGGTGCGCCGCGTGGTATTCATTGTGGAGACGAACCGCGACAAGGACGGCAATGAACTGGAGAAGATCCGCGGAATCTTCGGCACGAAGACGAAGGATTTTGTCACAGCAGTCGACGAGAAGAATATTATCGTTGTGAAGGAAGTTGGCGAGAACGAAGGTTACGAGGAGCTGAACAAGATCGCGGAGAGCATGGTCAACCTGTTCCGTGCGGATGCGGACAGCGACGTTCATGTGGCATACGGAACGATTGTCGGCGAGATCAAAGAGGTATCCAGATCCTACAAGGAGGCGCGGATGGCACTTGATGTCGGCAAGATCTTCTTCGAGGAGAAGGATGTAATCGCTTACTCCACACTCGGTATCGGTCGTCTGATCTACCAGCTGCCGATTCCGCTGTGCAAGATGTTCATCAAGGAGATTTTTGACAATAAGTCCCCGGATGATTTCGATGAGGAGACGCTGACGACGATCAACAAGTTCTTTGAGAACAGCCTGAACGTATCAGAGACTTCCAGACAGCTTTACATCCACCGCAACACGTTAGTGTACCGTCTGGATAAGCTGCAGAAGAGCACCGGCCTTGACCTTAGGGTGTTCGAGGACGCGATCACGTTCAAGATTGCGCTGATGGTAGTGAAATATATGAAATACATGGAGTCCATGGATTATTAACAATTGGTAAGCTACGGCTGAGGAGTGAAAAAATGATTGATATACAGAACGTGACAAAGTCCTATGCCACGGGCGTGCAGGCCTTAAATGGCGTCACGCTGCACATTGACAGGGGCGAATTTGTTTTTATCGTGGGAAACAGCGGTTCTGGAAAATCGACGCTGATCAAGCTCCTTTTGAAAGAACTCGAGCCCACATCCGGTACCATTAAGGTAAACGGACAGATCTTAAATAAAATGAAACGCTGGAGAGTGCCGAAATACCGCCGCGGTGTCGGCGTCGTATTCCAGGATTTCCGCCTTTTAAAAGACCGGAATGTCTATGAAAACGTAGCATTCGCACAGCGTGTCATCGAGAAACCGAACCGCGTCATCAAAAAGCGCGTGCCGGAAGTCCTGACGCTGGTCGGACTGGCAGAGAAGTACAAATCCTTCCCGAAGGAGCTTTCCGGAGGAGAGCAGCAGCGAGTTGCCGTGGCAAGAGCCATTGTCAACCGGCCTGACATTCTTCTGGCGGACGAGCCGACCGGAAACCTGGACCCGGGAAACTCCATGGAGATTATGAAGCTCCTGGAGGAAATCAACAACAGAGGAACGACCGTTCTTGTGGTAACCCACAACCGTGAGATCGTCAACTCCATGAAAAAACGCGTTATTACCATGCGAAAAGGCGTGGTAGTCAGCGATGAGAAGGAGGGCGAGTACCATGAGGTTTAGTACACTGGGCTACAGCATCAAACAGGGTGTCAAAAACATCTGGAGAAACAAGATGTTTTCGCTGGCATCCATCGCAACCATGGGAGCCTGTATCTTTCTTTTCGGTATCTTCTTTGCGGTTGTCATCAACTTTAACTACATCGTAAAAAATGCCGAGACAGACGTATCCATGACCGTCTTCTTCAACGAAGATGTGGATCAGGCGACGATCGATGAGATCGGAACGGAGATCAAGGCCAAGACCGATGTGGTCAAGGAATGTAAGTATGTTTCCGCGGATGAGACGTGGGAAAACTTTGCAAAACAGTATTTCGAAGGAAAAGAGGAATACAAGGACGGCTTTAAGCCAAACGACAACCCGCTCGCAACTTCTGCTCACTACGAGGTTTACGTATACCAGGTAGAGACGCAGGATGCACTGGCTGAGTATCTTCCGATCTGCTGGACGGTGTCCGTGAGGTTAAACAGGCCGAGGGTGCAACAACAACGTTGACGACGATGAACCGTGTCATTGGCTACGTTTCCATCGCGATCATCCTGATTCTTCTTGCCGTATCTGTTTTCCTGATCAGCAATACCGTCACGATCGGTATTTCGGTCCGGAAAGAGGAGATCGGTATCATGAAGCTGATCGGTGCGACGAACCTGTTTGTAAGGGCTCCGTTCCTGATCGAGGGTATCCTGATCGGTCTTGTCGGAGCAGCGATTCCGCTGGGGCTGCTGTACGTTGTATACAACAGAGTCATCAGCTACGTTATGACGGAGTTCAGCGTACTGTCGAACTTTATGGCATTCATGCCGGTATCGGCCGTATTCCGGATTCTGCTTCCGGTCGGACTCATTCTCGGTATGGGAATCGGACTTGTCGGCAGTATCTTTACGATTCGAAAACACTTGAAAGTCTGATAGGATTAGACAATATAATAAAGTAAAAATAAGTCCCGGAATCCGTCAAAAGATTCCGGGATCTTTCGATTGGGAGGCATATTTTGGAAGAACTGATGAAGG
>ERZ1106964.1178-NODE-1178-length-19987-cov-60.054134_pt1 | contig 19987 bp, 18 predicted proteins | sample MGYA00403682_ERZ1106964 | MGnify/ENA primary metagenome ERZ1106964 (study PRJEB35170, sample SAMEA104062451) | human gut metagenome | biome: human gut; feature: human-associated habitat; material: faeces | place: Denmark | collected 2013-04-10 ...
TACTACCTTGTCGTCGGTCGTTTTGTACCGGAGAACTCTTTTGAAGTTATGATTCGGGAGTTCATGAAAAGCAAGAGCAAAAAGAACTTTGCGATTATTACGAATGTGAATGAAAAGTTCTTAAATGAGCTTGAGGAAAAACTTCATTTCAAGAGTGATAAGAGAATCAAATTTGTCGGCACTGTTTACGATCAGGAACTGCTGAAGAAGATTCGAGAGAATGCCTATGCGTATTTCCATGGTCATACGGTTGGCGGTACCAATCCCTCGCTGATTGAGGCTCTCGGCAGTACGGATCTGAACCTGTTGGTTGATGTTGGTTTCAACAAGGAAGTGGCAGAGGATTGCGCTTTGTATTGGAGCCGTAAACCGGGTAGCCTTGCGAAGTTGATTGATAAGGCAGACCAAATGAGTACAGATGAAATTTCAGAGATGGGCCGGAGAGCCAAGAAGCGTGTGGCAGAAGAGTATACATGGGATAAGATCTGTGGGCAGTATGAAGATGTGTTTGTGGGGAAATGATTTACTTCGGTAAGATAATAAGTTTTATTAAGGTGAGAGTATGAATCAACATTTATCGATTGAAGAAACAGGAATACAAGGTCTGTATGTTGTAAATCCAGCGTCATATAAACGTGATGAGGATTTAATTGTGGAAACATATAACAGCCAAGAATTACTTGAAAATGGTTTAGATATGACTTTTGTTCAGGAAAACCAGTCGATGAGTGTTAAGGGCGTTCTGCGAGGATTACATGTTCAAAAGAACTTCCCGCAAGGGAAATTGGTGAGAGTTGTCCGAGGAAAAATATATGATGTCGCTGTAGACACAAGGACGACTTCTTCAACCTACGGAGATTGGTATGGTGTTGAACTCTCGGCAGATAATAAAAAACAATTTTATATACCAGAAGGTTTTGCACATGGATTTTATGTGATTTCTGATATTGCGGTGGTATGTTTTAAGGTTTCTGACTATTGGCATCCGAATGATGAGATTGGAATACCTTGGAGTGATCCAGAGTTGAAGATAAAATGGCCTATAAAAGAAAATGAAATGCCAATTATTGCGGATAAAGACCTACATTATGATTCCTTTTCTCTATTAAAAGAAAAATTGCACCAAAGAGAGGAATAACAATATGAAAATACTATTAATACATAAGTTTCATTATATGTTGGGTGGAACAGAAACATTTCATTATAATTTGGCAGAGGCGTTAACTGCAGCAGGGCATGAAGTCATTTTCTTTTCAATGCATGATGAAAGAAATATGCCGTGTGCGCAAGATAAATATTTTGTTTCCAATGTGGATTATAATGATCCCAATTTGAGTACATTTAAGAAAATCAAAATGGGAATTAAATTAATATATTCTTTTGAATCTAAACATAACATCGAAAAACTAATTCGGGATGAAAAGCCAGACATTGCCCATATTGGATTGTTGCATCGCCAGATTACATTTTCGGTAGTTGATGTTTTGAAGAAATACAACATTCCGATTGTAATGCATTTACATGAATTGACCGCAGTATGCCCTTGTTACACAATGCTACGGCAAGATGGTACAATCTGTAGTGATTGTGCTACAAAAGGATATTGGAATTGTGTGAAAAACAAGTGCATGAAGGGATCGCTTTCTAAAAGTTTATTGGCGTATGGAGAGGCTCAGTTTCTTAAGCGTGGACATTACTATGACAAAATCGACTTATACATCGCGGAATGTGATTTTTACAAGAATTTGGTGGAAAAAGCTCAGTTTACACATTCGCCGATAATCAAAATGAATAATTTCTTACCGGTAAATCAAGAATACAAAGCTTATTATGAGCATGACAATTATATTCTATATTTTGGACGATACGCGAGAGAAAAAGGAGTCTTGACGATTTTAAGAGCTTATGCAAAGATGCACTGTTCTGAGAAACTGGTGCTAGTTGGCAGAGGCTCAGAGGAAGAAAAGATTAAGGCGTTTGTTAGGGAACATAATTTAGAAAATCGAGTTCAGGTGAATGGAGCAATTTTTGGAGAGAAAATGGATCGTATAATCGAACGCGCAAAAGTTGTTCTTGTGCCATCGGAGTGGTATGAAAATGGTGCGTTTGTTGCACTGCAAGCGTTGGCAAAAGGAAAGATTGTGGTCGCGAGCGATATTGCAGGGCTGTCAGAAATTGTACAAGATGGGGAAACAGGATATTTAGCGGAGCCGGGTAATCCGGACAGTTTTGCAGCAGCAATTCAAAGAGCTTTAGATATGCCCGAAGATCAATATAAGAAAATGAGCGAACATATTGTTGAGTATGCGAAGAAAAGATGTGATGCTACTACCTACATTAATGAACTGCTTAAAATATATGCTAAGCTGATTGAACAAAAAGAAATGGATTAAAATAATGAAAAAATAATCACAAAATTAGGTTGCTTTTTTATACATAATGGTTTCCATAAAGCGACATTTTTGAAGAAGATGAATGTGTTTGGCTCTTTCGGAGAAAAGTGCTTTTGGCATCCTAGGATTCTTCCAAGTGAACCAGAAAAAGTTTTTATTGGAAATAATGTTGCGATTGCAACAGATGTGTATTTTTGCACACATGATATAAACCATATTGTCCTCAACAACTGTGAAAGGCTTGAAAAGAGGGGGAGGTACAAATGGAAAACAGGGGATATCCATATAAAAGATAATACTTTTATTGGTGCGCATGCTCAAATCAAATATGGAGTATCAATTGGCCCTAATGCTATTGTGGCGATGGGAAGCGTTGTAGTGAAAGATGTTCCAGAGGGAACAATTGTCGGAGGAAATCCAGCTAAATTGATTGGCACATTTGATGAGTATGCAAAAAAAGCCTAAGGACATAGGAGAAGTTTGATGGATGAATTAATTAGTATTGTTATTCCGATATATAATGTTGAAAAATATCTCAAAAATTGTGTCGATTCAGTTTGTGATCAAACGTATCAAAATTTAGAAATCATTCTGGTTGATGATGGTTCGCCTGATCATTGTCCGGAAATCTGCGAAGAATATGCAAGAAATGATCCAAGAGTTCGTGTGATTCACAAACAAAACGGTGGACTGTCAGATGCACGAAACTATGGAATTGAAGTGGCAAAAGGAAAGTACATTACTTGCATAGATAGTGATGATTATGTATCAAAAGATTTTATTGAATATTTATATAAGCTATTAAAAGATGCAAATGCAGACATATCTGTTTGTGGTTTTATTAAAACGAAAAACTTAAATGAAAATAGAATATTTACGAGTGAAGAAACAATAGAGATGTCTTCCAATCAGGCGATTCAAGAAATGCTGTATGCAAAAATATTTACAACTTCTGCATGGGGAAAACTATACAGAACTGATCTGCTTCATGATATTACATACCCACGCGGAAAATATTCTGAAGATATGTATACAACATTTAAGCTTCTTAATAAAGCTAATAAGGTCGTGTACGGTAACCAGGTGTGCTATTATTATTTGCATCGACCAAATAGTATATTGACAAGTGATTTTTCTAGTAAGCATTTGGATGTTTTTGAGGCACTGCATATTATACACGATTCTGGAGTGTTAGGATCAAAGGCAGAATTAAAAGCATATAAGAGCCAGATGGTTTCATCGATGGCAGAATTGATGGAAAAGCAACCGCCTCAAAATAAGAATGTACAAGAGCTTTGGAATGAAACGAAAAAATATCGTTTGGATGTTTTATGTAATTCAAAAGTATCTAAACGAGTGAGGACACAAGCTGGTCTTATGTTGCTGGGATACAGCCTTACACAGAAAGTGATTGTAGCTTATTATAGAAACAAGTGGAGATAATAGACAAGCATGATAAATAGTAAATCTGAATTAACCAATTACCTTAAATACGAAAGAAATTTGTACATTACTGGCGGAAAGCTGACAGAAATTAAGTTGTGGCTCTTACATGATTCGGAATATTTGCTGTGGCACTATGTTAAAATGCTTCGTTTAACAGAGTATCATTATAACCTTAACCATCGAGTCAGATATTTATTTTGCCAGAGAAGAAAAAATGCGGAAGGCGTCAAATTAGGAATTTCGATTTGCCATAATACGATTGCTAAAGGACTTAGGATATATCACTATGGGACAATAATTGTAAACCCACATGCTAATGTTGGAGAGGACTGCAAGCTTCATGGCGATAATTGCATCGGCAATAAAGGAGAGTCGTCTCGATTTGAAGCACCGAGCATTGGAAACAATGTGGATATTGGAATTGGTGCAAAGATTCTTGGTGGAATTGAAATCGCTGATAATATTAAGATTGGAGCAAATGCAGTTGTAGTTAAAAGTGAATTAGAGAAAGGAAAAACACTTGTCGGAATTCCAGCACACACAGTTTGATTTCTGACATAAAAATTGGGAGGAAATCAAAAATGGCGTATTATGTATCTCTATATTTAATAAGTGCAATATCCAAGAATATTACCAGCAGAGATGTATAGAGTGGAAATTCACAATAATGTAGTGATTGCTACCGATGTGTGCTTCTGCACACATGATATCAGGTTTTTGTTTTAAATAAAACGCTTGAAATTGAATGGGGGGACGGTACAACTGGAGTACTGGCGATATCGCAGTGCATGATAATGTGTTTATAGGAGCAAAAGCAATTATAAAGTACGGTGTTACAATGGGTTCCAATACAGTTGTAGCAATGAGGAGCGTTGTAACAAAAGATGTTGCTCCGAATACTGTAGTGGGTGAAAACCCTGCAAGAAAAATATGTACTTATGCGTCGAAGACTATAGAAAGACAGAATATGGAGTTTCTATATAAGTGGAATTAGTTAAGCTAGAAGCGGACTAACTAAGAAATTATTATGAAGAGGTGGAGAGTGCTGGAATGCTAAAGCTGAATATAAGAAAAGTCACATATGAATTATGTATGGCAATGCCTGCAATTTTCACGGTATTGTATTGCATTAGTGGTAATATGGCAAATAAGGCAGCAATTGTACTAATGTTGTTTGCATATATTTTGCTTAATTCTTATTATATGAGAAATGGTAAAAAAATAAGGCTTTTTATCTTCAATATTCTAACGATAATTTATATTGGCCATATTGGAGTAAAGTGTGGGGTATCAGAAATTATCAGTTCTTACTTTTATGGATACCTATTGACATTTATTATGATGTTGATTTGTACAGAAGATGATTTGAGAGAAGAATTTATTCAGTATTTTATGACACGAAAAAAAAGATTTGCAGCATATGTCACAGTTTTCTTTATGACGGTTGTATTCTCGATTATTTTCCTAAATGGATTAAGAGTTGGATACGGCTCGAAAATACCGGTATTGTATGGACCGTTTATTATTGCTCATATACTTGCTTACCTATTGATGGTTGTGTATTGTGGCGTTTCTTTGCTTGATTTGGAAAATAAGAAAAAAACGGTTATAGCTATAAAATTGGCATGTGTTATTTGCATTGTATGTACAGCGGTTAGATCAGCGGTTTTGGCTACAGCAGTGTTGATTGTATGTGATTTCCTTTCGATAAGAAATATTAGCAAGAAGGCTGTTATTTTAGTAGCAGCATTTCTAATTCTTGTTTTCCTTGCTACAAACACCGATATATTGACAAAGAATCCGCTTATTGAAAAAACACTATATGCGACAGAAGTCGCCGGTTCAATTACCAACGGAAGAGAATTGTATCGGCAGATTGCGCTGTCGTATTATGCTACGAAAACAGATGTGCTTGAAAAAATTCTTGGCGTTGGCATTACGGGTGTAGTGGAAGCAATATATAGTGCTATAAGAGTGAGAATTCAGGCTCACAATGATTACGTTAATCTTCTTGTTGGATACGGACTGGTTGGATTAATCGCGTTCGTTGCTTGCCAGTTTGAGCTAAGCAAAACATGCAAAAATAAAATGAATGCCATCTTATTACAATTATTTGTTTTCATTCTCGCTTATTATAATGGATTTGCATTGTATATTATGCTAACAGCATCACTGCCAATAGTTATAGCTTTTTTTGAGGTAAAGCAAATTGGTGGTCGCAATACCGTTAGGGAGAACAACTCATGAAAGAAAAGTGTTTGTTTTTAGTCAATACGCCATATCAACTGATGATAGCAATTAATCTAAGAAAAGCAGAATATGCGAATTATGATGCAGATGTTGTTATAACGGATAATATTTCAGATCATAAGGATCTACTTGACTCTGTTAGGTGTGTGGGAATTTTTGAAAATGTTATAGCGTACAACATTAAGGAATTGTATCCGGACAAAAATGGCGTAGCATTGGCCAGAAGACTATTTGGTGACAAAAACATCTTTGATAAAGCGTATGATTATTATTTGTTCGCAAATTTGGATCATGGAGCTAGTGGAATTTACCGAATGCTTTGTAAAAGAAATAGACATATCAAGGCAATTATGTTTGAGGATGGATATGCCAGCTATTCCGGATGGTATTCGGATTTTTTGACTATGTATGGCAGTATTCCGTATGATGGAAATGTTTACAAGAGGTTAATCCTTAAAACCTGGTTTCACAGATTGGTTGACAATGTTTTTTGCCATGTAGAGAAGATGCTCGTTTTTAATCCTTCAATTATGACATACAAACCTTCTTTTAGAGTGGAAAGCATGAAACCAATCGATGTGAAAAACAGCGAATTGGTAGAAACTTATAACAGGATTTTTAAATATGATCCTAGTGTGGATTCATATAAAGAACCAATAATTTTCTTTGAAGAATCTTACTATGCGGATGGCTATAATGTAAATGATGTTGAAATAGTTGAAAAAATAGCGAGCATAGTTGGAAAAGAAAAGCTCTTTGTTAAAACGCACCCACGAAATCCAGATAATCGTTTTGAAAAATTGGGGTATAAGACTAATAAAAATACAAGCATTCCGTGGGAAGTGATTTGTATGAATATTGACTTGAGTGAGAAAACTTTGATTACTATTGCATCTGTTGCCGCGATTGTTCCAGCAACAATGTTAGGAAAAAAGTATAATGGTATATTACTCATGAAAATGATCCCTGACGATTCCTGCCTAAAAAAGAATATAACAAATTTGTATGAAAAAGTGTGTGAAGAGCATTCGCGTCTGCATTTAGTGAAGACAATGCAAGAGTTGGAAGAATGTATTAGTGAACAATAGAACCGTCAATCAGTGTTGTTTCATGTTGGAATATGAAGTGGATAGGTAGTTTATAGGTTAATTGATGAAAGGAGTTAATAAGCAGTGAAGGGACAGATGTACATTGAGGCAATAAGAAAGCAAGAGCATGAATCACAAACAAGATTGGTTGCTTTTATCAAAATAGATGATAGTAAAAAAGAATGTTGGTTTGATTATCCTTCAGAGTACGGTAAATATATTTGTACTGAAAGAGTGGATGCCTTTGTAATTGCATTGATTCCGTTTGCAATGCGAAAAGGACTAGATATAAAGAGTTCAATTCCAATTTCTGAAAAACTTAGTTATCAGTTGCACAATTATTACATACCGATCCTTTCAAAATATCAGGAGACATTTAAACAGATTGAATTGACCTGTCCGTGCGCATCAGAGAATTTGAATACTGAGGGTGCAGTTGGAACAGGTATTTCATGTGGAATTGACTCGTTTTATTCTGTTTTAAAACATATTGGTATTAAAGAAAAAGATTATGAACTGACTCATTTAGTAACAATGAATGTTGGATCGTTTGGATATCAGGGGGGGGATTTCTCCTATAGATGGTTTCAAGAAGAAGCAAAAAAGGCAAGGAAAGTTTCGGAGGAGCTCGATTTGCCCTTAATCGAAATCAATAGTAATCTAATGGAAATCTATCAGGAAAATCACGGATTCTCTGGAACTTTCCGTATGGCAGGTGCGATTCTTGGGTTGCAGAAACTGTTTTCTAAATACTACATTTCCGCTGGGTTCGATATTAAGGACTTTGATATAACCTCAGAAGAAAATGATGATTATGATTTGTTCAACCTCTTAGTTGGTAGTAACGAGTCAACAACATTTTATTCAACGGGGCTAGAAGCAACTAGGTTCGAGAGAACGAAATTTATTACGCAATATCCAGTCACATATGACAAGCTCACCGTATGTATGTGTGGAAATGACAATTGTGGAAAATGTGAAAAGTGCATGAGAACTCTTGGAGCATTATATGCATTGAACAGCCTTGATAAGTATAGAGAATCATTTGATATAAATCGGTTTAAAAAGCATGAATTCATGAATTTGGCAAGAATTCGATACTATGGCATCGGTTATATGCGACCTCTGTATAAAGAAATATATTCCATCCTTAAAATGGAACAGCCAAGTAAATATTGCTTGTATACATTTGTGGCAGTATTCATTATATATCCGATAGAAATAGTTAAAAAGTTGATAAAAAAGATTCTTCCTGACAGCGTTGTAACAAAGTTGAAGAAGATAGGAAAATAGGATGATTAAAAAAATTCGCAAAAAATATGAAAGCATGGCTTTACCGGTCAAAGCTGGGATGTGGTTTATGATTTGCAATATAATCCCACAGGTTATAACTATAGTCATGACTACAATTTTTACACGAATACTGTCCACGAATGATTATGGAATATCTAGTAATTATTCGGCCTGGTATGGAATACTTAGCATTTTTATTACACTAAATTTGAATTGCGGCGTTTATAATAATGCAATGCTAAAATATGAGAAAGATCGGGATGCTTATACTTCCGCAACGATGGGTTTATCAATTCTTTTGGGACTAATAGGTTTTGTGATACTTATGGTTTTTCGTAATCCATTATCCCGAGCTATGTCGTTACCAGTATCGTTGCTTCTTTGTTTGGCGTTACAATGTCTTCTTTACAACTCATACGGATGCTGGATTAGCAGAGTTAAATATGAGTATAATTATAAGTACTTGATCCTTCTTACATTAATTGTTTCAATTTGCTCTCCATTACTGTCTGTGACGTTTATTTATTTTTCCGAAAATAAGGCGGTTGGAAAAGTATGGGGACAAAGTGCGATTTATATCCTTTTGGGTGTGATATTTTATGTGCTAGCATTTTCTAAAAATAGAAACCTATACAACAAGGAGTATTGGATTTACGCTCTAAAATTTAATCTTCCTTTGGTCCCACATTATTTATCCTTGGTTATTTTGAATCAATCCGACAGGGTTATGATTACATCAATGTGTGGTGCGGCTGAAAACGGCTTGTACAGTGTTGCATATTCAGCTGCGTCATTACTTTTAATATTCAATTCTGCTCTTACACAAAGTTTGACACCGTGGTGTTATGAGAATATGGAGAATAAAAACTTTGATGCAATGAAGAAGATAATCAATGTCGTTTGTTGTATATACGCTGGTATTGATCTTCTGTTTATCATGCTTACTCCAGAGGTAATCGCTATTCTTGCAGGTGCTAAGTATGCAGAGGCAGTATATGTAATTCCGCCGGTAGCATCCAGTATGTATTTAATACTCCTGTATAATATTTATTCTATATTTGAATTTTACTATGAAAAGACAAAACCTGTTATGGTTTGCTCTATGCTTTCGGCAGGTTTAAATATATTTTTAAATTATTTGTTTATTCCTCAATATGGTTATCTTGCAGCAGGATATACTACATTGGTATGCTACCTGTTTAATAGTATTATGCATACCTTCGTATTAAGAAGAATTGAAACAACACAAGGATGCGCCGGCGTCAATGTAAAAGGTAGTTTCGGAATAGGAATATTGCTTATTATTGCTTCAATTTGTATAACTTGTTTATATCCTTTCCCTATTTTAAGATGGAGTATTTTTGTAGCTGTAGGGATCGTTGCTTTTTTGAAGAGAAAGTATTTTTTCAATCTTGCAAAAACGATTCGGAACAAATAGGAGAGATAAAAGATGATAGGATTAATAAATATCCAATGGTTTGATAATCCGGGGGCAGTATGGTTGGCGTATAGTTTACAGCAGACTGTAAGGAAACTCAAGCCAGATGAAGAAGTGGTCATCATTGACTATGCAGCAGGTGGTTCAAAAACTATTGACTTAAGCCCGGCAAATAAAGTAATCAAGCGAATAAAAAGAAAAGTGTCTAACGCACTATTTTATTTGGATGCAAAAAATCGAAAATTTGGGTTGGAACTAAAAGAAAGACATGGCAGATATGAAGAGTTTAGAAAAGAGTATTTAAACAGGACGCCAAGGACGACTAAGACAAATTCCGAAATTTTCAAGAAAGATTATTCTGCATGTGTGGTTGGAAGTGATGTTGTATGGAAACCAGAAATTGCAGAAGAAGAACATTCAAAAATCTATTTTTTGCAGTTTGCTGGGGATAATACAAAAAAAATTGCCTATGCAGCGAGTATAGGAACTGATGATATGGTAGTCTTGGATAGATTGAAACCATTGTATAGGAGTCTTATTGCTGATTTCAATTCTATTTCTTTGAGAGAAAAAACAGCGGTACAATATATAGGAAAGCTTACAGACAAAAAAGTAAGTCATGTTTTAGATCCTGTTTTTTTATCTGATGCTGACGCATATGTTAGGCTGATTAAAGATGTTAATATTCCATGTCAACAAAAATACATTTATTTATATATGCTATCTTATAATGAAGATATAGTAACGTTGGCTTTACAGCTTGCCCAAAGAAATGGATATAAAATAGTCTACGATCTTCATACTAAGGAAAACCTCGTATTGAAAAAAGAATTTAAAGAATATGGAGTGCCTTCAACTGCAGTTGGGCCGTTGGAATTTCTTGCACTTATCAATAGTGCGAGTGTGATTTTATGTGATTCCTTTCACGGTACTGCTTTTTCAATCATCTTACATAAGGATTTCTACACATTTGGAAATCATAATGGTGGAATAGACATAAGTACTCGAATGAAGGATCTTCTGGAAATATTAGCTTTAGAAAAAAGATACGTAACGGATAATAGCACTATTAGTTCTGAGCCAATTGATTATGCAGATGTTGACAAAAAACTTGACAATTATCGCAAGGAGTCGATCGAATTTCTAAAAAAGTCGTTAGAAAGTTTTTGGTGAGAAAAATGGTTGAGGTGTGACAATAGTGGAAGAAAATAGTATAAAGGATAATCTACATTGTTGTGGATGCAGAGCTTGTGAACAAATATGTCCGAAACAAGCGATTAGCATGAGTAATGATAATGAGGGATTTCTTAAAGCGTGTGTTAATACTTCTAAATGTATTAATTGTGGATTATGCAAGAAAATTTGCCCAGCAGAATCAAGAAAGAATTTGTTTCCCAAAGCAAAAAAAATGTTTGCAGCTATACATAAACAGGACGCTGTAGTCCGTAGGAGTTCATCAGGGGGAATGTTTTCTGCATTTGCTCATTATATTTTGGAAAATAAGGGAAGTGTCTATGGCTGTAAATTAGATGAAAATTTGAAACCTATCCAGTGTAGGGTTGAAGATGAAGAGAAGTTAGATGCTTTACGAAGGTCTAAATATGTGCAAAGTGATACTGAACATACATATACCCAAGTAAAACAAGACCTGTCAAAGGGCAAGATGGTTCTATATGCTGGCACGCCATGTCAGATTGCCGGATTGCGCGGTTTTCTTGTAAAACCATATGATAAGCTTTATTGCGTTGATCTGATTTGTCATGGTGTTCCCTCTGCCCAACTGTTTAAACAAGACATAGAGTGGTGGTCTTTAAAGTTGAAGGATCCAGTGGAAAAATTTGAATTTCGACTAAAGCCTGACTACTACTACTACTACTTCTTCTTCTTCTTAGAAAGTTCCGGAAAAAAGGTTCAAAAACCTTATTTTTGGGATCCTTACTATGAAGCTTTTTATAATTTTAAAAATTATAACGAAATGTGCTATAAATGTCCATATGCCTGCATGGAAAGAGCTGGTGATATTACGATTGGAGATTATTCATGGGCCGTCGATCATCATCCGGATTTATGTGAATTTAATGCAGGAAAAAGTGATACAATTTCGTGTGTATTAGTCAACAGTGAAAAAGGAAATCAGTTATTAAATGCGGTAAGTAGTGAGCTGAGTTTGTACGAAACAAAATCAGACTGGATTACAGAGAGAAACAAAAATTTGATTCGCCCGACACATAGACCTAAAGAAAGAGATTGCTTCTATAATGATGTAAGGAAGTTGGGGTATAAAAAATGGGCCGAAAGATATTTCTTTTCGGAATCATTTTTAAGGAATATTCCAGTGCTCTCGCATTTGATAAGGATAAAATATAAATTGCAAAGGAAAGGTGAAAATGTATGAAAGTAGTAGGTATTATTCCAGCGAGATATGGCTCCTCGCGTTTGCCTGGAAAACCATTGAAGGATATTTTAGGACATCCAATGATTTGGTGGGTGTATAAAAGAGTATGTACTGTTAAGAAGTTGGACGAAGTGTATGTTGCAACAGATGATGAAAGAATCAAATCTGTCTGCGAAGCGAATGAGATTCCTGTTGTAATGACAGCTAATACGCATAGAGCAGCGGCACATAGACTGCAAGAGGTTTCAGAAACAATTAAAGCAGACTTCTATGTTCAGTTAAATGGTGATGAACCTTTGATTAATACTGAGGCGGTTGCTGCATCTATTCCAGATAGAGTACCGCAGGATGTAGAGTTTGGAACAAATATAATAACGGAGATGACCGATCCAGCTCAAGTAATGGATCCATCAAATATAAAGATGGTATTTGATGATAATATGAACGCTCTATATATGTCAAGAACACCAATTCCATATCCATTTAAAGCTATTGATTTTAAATACTATAAGCATGTTGGCATCATTGGTTATAATAAAAAAATGCTGGATTTTTATAAAAATTCAGATCCCGGTCGTTTTGAATTGATTGAAGGAATCGATACGTTAAGGTTTTTGGACTATGGAAAACAGTTGAAGCTTTCTCTGGTGCCGGAGTGCCACAGCTTATCGGTTGATACAGAAAAAGATCTTGAAATGGTTATTAAAATGATGAAGGAAGGAAATAAATAATGGCATCATATGATTTAAAGTTGTTGGATTGTACTTTACGTGATGGTGGCTATGTAAACGACTGGAAATTTGGTTTTAATACTGCAAAAGATATTATCTACCGGCTTACAAAGGCTAATATAGACGTGGTAGAAGTTGGCTTTTTACGGAATGTTGAGGAATATGATCCTAACATTACGGTGTGCAATTCTATTGAGGAGCTAAACAAGCTTTTACCTGAGAATACAGGAAACACAATGTATTCGGCTATGGCGATGAGAAGTAATTATGATATCGATAAGTTGACTCCCTATACGGGAAGGGGTATCGAAATGATTCGCATTACCGCACACGATTATGACATTGAAGACGGTATGGACTTTGCCAGAGCAGTCAAGGAAAAAGGATATAAACTTTCAATCAATCCAATCAATATTATGGGCTATTCTGATGAGCGGATTCTTTGGATTATTGATCAGGTAAATCAAATTCAGCCGTATCAATTCTCTATCGTGGACACATTTGGCAGTATGAAGAGGAGAGATCTAGATCGTATTGTTTCGCTGGTAGACAATAACCTTGATAGGAATATTAGAGTTGCATTGCATTTACATGAGAATATGTCTTTGAGCTGCTGTTTGGCGCAGGCATTTATTGACAAGCACCTAAATCGCCCGGTTGCAGTAGATGGAAGTTTGATGGGAATGGGTAGAATCCCTGGCAACTTGCCCATCGAACTAATTGCGGACTATTGCAATGATTACACTGGAAAGACGTATGACATTGACTACCTGATGGATGCTATTCAGGATTATATCGCACCGCTAAAGGGCGAACCCAATTGGGGATACACGCCGGCATATTTCCTTTCAGCAAGATTTAATTTGCATAGAAATTATGCGGAACACTATCTAAAAAAAGGCGATTTGACAATAAGAGAGATCAATCATATTTTAGCTCGATTTGATGACAATAAAAAGACCGCCTTTGATGAATCATACGCTGATTCGCTGTACGAAAACTATAAGAATAATCAGATTGATGATTCAAACAGTAGAACGACACTTCATCATTTGCTTTCCGGTAAAAATGTTCTTTTGATTGCACCGGGTTCTTCGATAGTAACGTATAAAGAGAAAATCGATGATTTTGTGAAGCAGGAAAATCCCGTGATCATATCAATAAATTTTGTGCCGGAACTGTACAACGTCGATTTTGCTTTTTTTAGCAATAATAAGCGTTTTAGTAATTTGGAGAATGTTTCTTGTAAAACGATTATAACATCGAATCTTTTGAGCGATTTGGCGGATTTTAAAATTGATTATAATAGCTTGTCTGGAGCATTCGATCAAGGTTGCAACAGCTTTATTATGATACTCAAACTGTTAAAAGAAATGAACACAAAGGCTATTTTCATTGCTGGCGCAGATGGTTATACAGAGAGTGGCAAAAATTACTACAAGTCCAACATCAGAACATACACTAAGCATGGTAATAAGTTTAATATGGCTGTTGCTAATGCAGTGCGAAACCTTGATCTTGAAGTTACGTTTCTAACACCATCTGCTTACGAGACGGAGAGGAACGAAAAGAGATGAATCTTAAGTTAATAGTTGTTGATGTGGACGGTACATTGACTGATGCGGGAATATATTATGATGAAAATGGAAATGAACTGAAAAAATTCTGCACAAAAGATGCTGCTGGATTCTTTGCTGCACATAGTGCTGGAATTGAGTTTATGGTTCTTACGGGGAGAGAGTGCGTTGCTACCACTAGGAGAATGAAAGAGATGAAGGTGGAATACCTTTATCAGAATGTAAAGAATAAGGCGGAGTTTTTGCAGACGTTTATGTCTCAGCGCAAATTAGAAAAGGAAGAAGTTGTCTACATCGGTGATGATTTGAATGATTTACCACCGATGATGCTTGCTGGATATATTGGCTGCCCTGCTGATAGTTGTCCCGAAATAAAGAAGATTGCAAATTATATAAGTAGCGTTAAGGGCGGAAATGGTGCTGTCCGTGATGTAATTGAACATATTTTACATGAGTCGGGACAGTGGGATAATGCAGTTTCAAGAGTTTATAGAATAGGCATTTGAGAGGAAATCATATGTTGGAAGAATTAAAAGATAGGGTTTTCGCAGCTAATTTGGATCTGGTTGATAAAGGTGTTGTTATTTACACATGGGGGAATGTTAGCGGTATATCAGATGATAGAAAGTATATGGTTATTAAACCGTCGGGTGTTGATTATGCCGGAATGTCTCCGGATGATATGGTTGTAGTAAGCATCGAAACAGGTGAAAAGGTAGAGGGAAAATGGAATCCCTCCTCGGACACAAAGACACACCTTGCGTTGTATAGAAAGTATCCTGAAATAAAAGGTATCGTACACACACATTCGACAAATGCAGTTGCTTTTGCACAAGCTGGGATTGACATCCCAGCACTTGGTACAACGCAGGCTGACTATTTTTATGGGGATATTCCCTGCGCAAGAGAGCTTACGAAAGGAGAAGTTGAGTCAGATTATGAGGCGAATACTGGAAAAGTAATCGTTGAAACCATCGAGAATCGGAGACTTGATCCAATAGCTGTGCCGGGTATTGTTGTAAAGAACCATGGCCCATTTGCATGGGGAAAGAGTCCAGAAAACGCGGTATACAATGCCGTTGTTATGGAAAAGGTTGCAGAGATGGATTTAAAAACGCTTATGTTAAATCCAAATGCTGAAATGAAGCAGTACGTTCTTGATAAACATTATATGAGAAAACATGGACCGAATGCTTATTACGGGCAGAAGTGAGAAAATTAGCTGTTGTAATAAAAGTACTAGCCAGAATCCTCACAAACATTCTATTATCCCAATCAAGTGATACATCTGGAGGTAGATGTCTCTAACCTTACGGCAGACACTGGCTTTGTACAGCAGTATACATTTGAACACGGTATCCGCGAGACGGTGGAGTGGGCAAAAAACAATAGAATTAGGTTTCGAATTGTAAGTGTATTATGCGTGCTTATATGTATTGCTTTTTGCTTTCTAGCTGCAAGAAGGCGGAAATTATTAGTGGTATAAAGTTATCCAATTTGGAGGCCATAGACGGAACTCCATTTACAATAGTATATGTTGTAGGGATAATCGAGATTGTGACTGCATTCAAAAAATGCTATCAGATGATATAGTAAAAATGAGACGCAGTCAAGTGAGGAAAAGCGATTTGACTCGGAGGCTTTTGTCATGGGGGAGTTGTCATTGGCATTCTGACCAGTCTGAAGATGATGGAAGTCATGCTGGCTAAGAAGAAGCCGATGAGTGAGTTGGCAGCACCGCTGAAGATTTATCCGCAGGTGTTGGAAAATGTCCGTGTGATGGATAAGAAAGCAGCACAGAATGACCCAGCTGTGCAGGAAGCAGTTAAGGCTGTGGCCGAGGCACTGGGCGATACCGGCCGTATTCTGGTGCGCGAGTCTGGCACTGAGCCGGTAGTCCGCGTGATGGTGGAGGCTCCCGACCACGACACCTGCCAGAAATATGTCTCTCAGGTCGTGGAGGTCATCAAGAGCAAGGGTTGCGCTGTTTGAACCGTACACTAAACTAAAGTAATCTTTTCAAAATCCAAAACCGTGTGGACGGAGTTACAAAATCCCATCCATACGGTTTTCTAATAAGACGATTGCTTCATATCGAACAAAAATGCACTGTTTCCCACACCATGGCCTAAAATCATGTCCGGCGAAATTTTAGCAAAAGAGACATCAGAGGAGCGCATCTGGGCAGAGCAAACGCCCCGGCGGTGCTCCGGGCCCCGGACGCTCCGAACTATGTGTTCCGTGAAAATAGACTTTCAAATATGAGAGAAATGCAGGCCGGATGTGAAATTGACGGAAACCTTGCAAATGACGCTAAAACGTGATATAATCATGGTGCGAACAAGCCGGTTTTGGTACGACAACGGTATGCTGTGGTACTGTAACTGTTGTTTCAAAAATATGAACGGCCACAAAAAATGTGTGAAAAATTAGCGCAGCTACGACGACACCTATCAGGTTCAGGTCGTGTCTTGGTACGACAACGAGAACTCCTACACCTCTCAGATGGTCCGTACCATCAAGTACTTCGCTGAGAACTGCTAATCACAGCTCTACGCTCAAAAGTGCTTGAGGTGCCCTGCTGAATAAGCGGGAAGCCTAATCCGTGAGTTTGACACCTTTCCTTCTGCGGTACGCCGCAGGGGAAGGGTGTTTTGTTTGTCGATACTTGCCACCTCATCCGCTTCATGATACAATAAAGTCAATACCGCAGTTTATTGCATTTGTGTCGTAGGAGCGAAAGCCATGAAAGCATTCGAAAAACTGAACATCGCTGTCGCGGGTACGGGCTACGTCGGCCTGTCCATTGCTGTCCTGCTGAGCCAGCACCACCATGTCACGGCTGTGGACATCGTGCCGGAAAAGGTGGATCTCATCAACCAGAAAAAATCGCCCATTCAGGACGACTACATCGAAAAATACCTCACCGAGAAAGATCTCGACCTGACGGCTACGCTGGACGGGGAGACGGCCTATCGGGACGCTGACTTTGTGATCATCGCGGCCCCCACCAACTACGACAGCCGGAAGAATTTCTTCGATACCTCGGCGGTGGAGGCGGTCATCCGGCTGGTGATGAAGGTGAACCCCGAGGCTGTCATGGTCATCAAGTCCACCATCCCGGTGGGCTTCACGGCCAGTGTCCGTGAAAAATATCAGTGCGGGAATATCATCTTCAGCCCGGAGTTCCTGCGGGAGTCCAAGGCACTATACGATAATCTCTACCCGAGCCGCATCATCGTAGGTACGGATATGCAGGATGAGCGCCTCGTGGAGGCGGCACACACCTTTGCTTATTTGTTACAGGAAGGTGCTGTCAAAGAGAATATCGACACCCTCTTCATGGGCTTCACCGAGGCCGAGGCGGTCAAGCTGTTCGCCAACACCTATCTGGCCCTCCGCGTTTCCTTCTTCAACGAACTGGACACCTACGCCGAGATGAAGGGGCTTGATACCCGGCATATCATCGAGGGCGTCTGCCTCGACCCCCGCATTGGCACACATTATAATAATCCCAGCTTTGGTTACGGCGGCTACTGCCTGCCTAAAGATACCAAGCAGCTCCTCGCCAACTACGAGGATGTGCCGGAAAATCTCATCGAGGCCATCGTGGAGTCCAACCGCACCCGCAAAGATTTCATTGCAGACCGGGTGCTCCAGATGGCGGGCTACTACAGCTACGGGGAAGAGAACGAGTATAACGCGGCGGACGAGAAGCCCTGTGTCATCGGCGTCTACCGCCTGACCATGAAGGCCAACTCCGATAACTTCCGTCAGTCTTCCATTCAGGGCGTCATGAAGCGTATCAAGGCCAAGGGCGCGACAGTTATCATCTATGAGCCGACTTTGGAGAATGGCACTACCTTCTTCGGCAGCGAAGTGGTGAACGATCTGGACGTTTTCAAAAAGCGCAGCCAGGCCATCATCGCCAACCGCTACGACAGCTGTCTGGATGATGTACAGGACAAAGTCTACACCCGCGACCTGTTCCGTCGGGATTAAAGTGGACAGTTTTAAGCGCCGCAGGAGGGGAGACCGCCTGCGGCGTTTTGGCAGCCGGGCCGGACTACTGTCAAAATAGACACAATTCCCAAATATCACGGGAAAAGTTTGTTAATAAATTATCCATCCCCCGTCCTTGCAATACACACATATTTTGTTTATAATAGTGTCATAGGGGCTAAGACCCCGAGAGTGAGCGAAATTCGATTCCGAAGAACGAATTGAGAGGAGAATAATCACTATGGGTTTAGGTAAAAAGACGATCGACGATCAGAACTACTGCGGCAAGAAGGTCCTTGTCCGCTGCGATTTCAACGTCCCCATGAAGGACGGCGTCATCACCAACGAGAACCGCATCAATGCGGCTCTGCCCACCATCCAGAAGCTGGTCAATGACGGCGCGAAGGTCATTCTGTGCAGCCATCTGGGCAAGCCGAAGAACGGCCCCGAGGCAAAGTTCAGCCTCGCTCCCGTTGCTGTGGCTCTGAGCGCAAAGCTGGGCAAGACCGTTGTCTTTGCTGACGACGACAACGTCGTGGGCGAGAACGCAAAGGCTGCTGTCGCTGCCATGAACAACGGCGACGTCGTCCTGCTGCAGAACACCCGTTTCCGCAAGGAAGAGACCAAGAACCTGCCTGAGTTCTCTCAGGACCTGGCTTCTCTGGCAGACGCATACGTTGACGATGCCTTCGGCAGCTGCCACCGCGCACACTGCTCCACCGCAGGCGTCACCGACTATATCAAGGACACCGCTGTCGGCTACCTGATGGAGAAGGAGATCAAGTACCTCGGCAATGCCGTGAACGATCCCGTCCGTCCCTTCACCGCCATTCTGGGCGGCGCAAAGGTCGCTGACAAGCTGAATGTCATCTCCAACCTGCTGGAGAAGGTCGATACCCTCATCATCGGCGGCGGCATGGCCTACACCTTCATCAAGGCTCAGGGCTATGAGGTCGGCAAGAGCCTGTGCGATGACTCCAAGCTGGACTACTGCAAGGAGATGATGGCAAAGGCTCAGGAGAAGGGCGTCAAGCTGCTCCTGCCCGTCGATACCGCCTGTGTCGAGAACTTCCCCGACCCCATCGACGCTCCTGTCGAGACCACCGTCGTCCCTGTCACCGCTATCCCGGCTGACAAGGAAGGCTGCGACATCGGCCCCGAGACCATGAAGCTCTTCGCCGACGCTGTCAAGGCTTCCAAGACCGTCGTCTGGAATGGCCCCATGGGCGTCTTTGAGAACCCGACTCTGGCTGCCGGCACTCTGGCCGTGGCCAAGGCTATGGCTGAGAGCGACGCTACCACCGTCATCGGCGGCGGCGACAGCGCAGCAGCTGTCCAGCAGATGGGCCTGGGCGACAAGATGACCCACATCTC
>ERZ1106964.1186-NODE-1186-length-19838-cov-4.426528_pt1 | contig 19838 bp, 19 predicted proteins | sample MGYA00403682_ERZ1106964 | MGnify/ENA primary metagenome ERZ1106964 (study PRJEB35170, sample SAMEA104062451) | human gut metagenome | biome: human gut; feature: human-associated habitat; material: faeces | place: Denmark | collected 2013-04-10 ...
GAGAGTATAATAAAATTCCGATTTGATGTTGGAAAGAGGAGAAGTGAATGAACGAATATCTGAATCTGTTCGGGACCTTTGCCAAGGTGGGCGTGATGACCTTCGGCGGCGGCATGGCTATGCTGCCCATTCTCCAGCGGGAAGTGGTGGAGGATCGCCACTGGGCTACAGAGGAAGAACTGATGGACTACTATGCTATCGGTCAATGCACCCCTGGTATTATCGCTGTCAATACCGCTACTTTTATTGGACAGAAGCGGAAGGGCACGATAGGAGGCATTGTCGCCACTCTGGGCATCGTATTCCCGTCTCTGGTAATCATCAGTATTCTGGCGAGCCTCATCACCAACTTTTCCAGTGTGGCTTGGGTGCAGAATGCCTTTGCCGGGATCCAGGTATGCGTCTGCGTGCTGATTTTCAATGCGGTGGTAAAGCTTCTGAAAAAGTCTGTCATTGATAAGCGTACTTTTGCCATCTTCCTACTGGTGATGGTAGGGAGCGCGCTGCTGAACCTCTCTCCCGTTTGGTTCGTGCTCTTGGCGGCGCTGGCGGGCATTGTGCTGAAAAATCTGGAGGGAGGTGCCGTGAAATGACCTATCTGCGTCTTTTCTGGGAATTTTTCAAGACGGGGCTGTTCGCCGTGGGCGGCGGTATGGCCACCGTGCCCTTCCTGAAAAACATCGGCCTTGCTACTGGCTGGCGGTCTCCGAGTCCACTCCCGGCCCCATCGGCATCAACATGGCCACCTATGTGGGCTTCACCGTGGCGGGCATCCCCGGCGCGGCCATCGCCACCATCGGTGAGGTGATGCCCTCTATCATCGTCATTTTGATCGTGGCGGCCATGCTGACCAAGTTCAGGAACAGTAAATATGTGGAGAACGCCTTTTACGGCCTGCGGCCCGCCTCCAGCGGCCTGATCGGTGCGGCTTGTGCCGGCGTTGTCTTACAGGTGCTCCTGCGCGTCACCAGCACTGCAGCCCCGGATTCTCTTTTGGTGCGGTTTTCCTGGGACGGTACGGTAAGCTGGATGGGTCTGGCGCTGGCGGCGGTGCTGCTGGTGCTGACTAACTGGGTGAAGCTTACGAAAAAGTGGCATCCCATTGTGTTCATCGGCCTTTCCGCAGCGGTAGGCGTGGTGTTCCGGTTCGGCGGTGTATAAAAGATGAAAAAGTGCCTGAGATTTCAAATCTCAGGCACTTTTTTGCGTTTTTCGTTCAAAGTGGCTGGGCGGACAGACCGCACAGTTCCCGCAGGACCTCCACCGCCTCATCCATGATCTGGGAGAGGGTCAGGTCCCGGACGCCGACCACGATCTTGCCGCAGTTGGAATTCACCGGCAGCAGTACCTTCTGGGCCCGGCTCTGGCCCACGGCCACCGCCATAGCAGGGGTGATCTCCCCCATGAGGGCGTCCGCCATCAGAATGCCGATGGGCCCGGCGATAATGTTCGCATCCCGGCAGGCCACCAGAACCGGGTTTTCTCCGGTGGCGCCCCGCTGGGCCCCGGCCTTCATCATGGCGGCAGTGGCGATGGCATTGGTACCTACCGCCAACAGCTCCAAGGGAAGTCCCGCCGCCCGGACCCGTTCTACCAGTAGCGCCCCTGTGCGGCCGCTCTGGCCGTCGATCACAACGAGCTTCATCGTATTTCCTCCTTTAAAGCCAGCGTACAGCGGCCCTGCGTGTCTGTTTCGTGAAAATAAGTTTGCTCCAAGGGGACCCAACGGTCAAAAAACTGCTGACCCCACTCCGGACCGTTGCGCTTCAGTATCCGGCTCCGCTGGGTTTCCGGGGAAATGTCCAAAAAGATGGACAGATCGTAATAACGGGCCAATTCCGGGTGAAAGCTGTAGCTGCCTTCCACGATATTCAGCCGCCCCGGCAGGACGGTCACCGGCTCCCGGAGGGACAGGGTGCGGCAGTTGAAGGGACGGTAAACGGCGGCTTTGTTCCGACTGATAGGAATCAGAATCTCCGATTCCAACCGCTCCCGGTCCAGATTGCCGCCGGGCTGGGCGTAGCGCGCGGCGGTCCGTTGCTCCGGACGGAGGAAGAAATCGTCGGCATGGAACAGCGCCGTATCGGGATAAATCGCCGTCAGCAGATCTGCCAGAGTGCTTTTGCCGCTGGCGGCGCCGCCCTCAATGGCCAGCAGGACCCGGGGCTTTTCCGTCAAGGCCCGGTCAATGGCCGCCAGAAGCGGCAGCAGGCGGACATAAGTGCGGTGTAGCACCCGGTAAGCTGGACGGTAGGCGGCCCGGTATTCCTCAGAGTGGCGGCAGGCGGGAAAGCCGTTTTTTTGCCAGTCCGCCAGCTCCGCATCGGCCTCTGCCGGGGAATAGGGCAGAGCGCCGGAGTGGGTCAGCCGCCGCAGGACCGTCAGCTTTTCCTGCAAGGCATCCGCATCCCCGTGGGGCATAGCCGCAGACCGGGCAAAAATGCAAGCCAACGTTTCAGGGGTCAGGCCATCTGCCAGAACGCCCAGCTGCACCCGGGACCAGGGACCGTCCAGCGCTTCAATCTCCCGGCTGCACGGTCCGGCTTCTGCGGCCTCCCTCCGGATACCCTCTGCGGCGGCGGAGGTGTCCGTGATCAGATGCTCGCAGCCAAAGACGCTTTGATAGAGGGCTTTGCGCAGATCCTGAAGCTGGGACGCGGGATGCCCGGCATATTGTTCCAAAAGGAATTTCTCAGTTGACGCAGGACTCATAAGTGCCTCCTTGCACGATCATTTGCCCTATTATCATAGCATCCGACATCTGGACCTGCAACCGCTTTTTGGGACAAGATTCCGCTTGCTTGGAAAAATAATGCCCGTTCATGACAAAAACACGCATGTGTTCGACAAAATGCGACATAAAAGCAGCCGGAAATTTTGTATGATAGAGCCGTATTCCGAAATTGCAATTTGTTCGGAAAAGAAAGGATACTATATGAACCATACACTGACGAAAGAATACCTGCTTCTGTTCAACGCATTGACAGATACCGAAGAAACGCTCCGACAGCTCCGGGAGGACCTGATCGCCGTTCAGCGGCAGGCGGAGGAACTGTTTCTGTCCGATACGCCGCAGGACGGTGAGATAGAGTCGGAGACTCCGTAAATAAGATCCGTGACAGGCGGCAGCCGGTGTGCTATAATGAAGAAACTATTTTTCGGGAGGTTTCTATGCTGCACATCGGCTGTCATTTATCATCCGCCAAGGGCTTTCTGGCTATGGGCCGGCAGGCGTTGGAACTGGGGGCAGACACCTTTCAGTTTTTCACCCGGAATCCCAGAGGGAGCAAGGCCAAGGAACTGGACCCGGCGGACGCGGCTGCGCTGGCGGCGCTCATGAAGGAGCACTGCTTCGCACCGATCATCGCCCACGCCCCATATACCCTGAATCTCTGTGGCGTGGAGGAACAAAACCGTCTTTTCGCACGGGATACCATGGCGGACGATCTGCGCCGTATGGAGCACATACCGGGGCAGCTTTACAATTTCCACCCCGGCAGCCATGTGGGACAGGGGATCGAAGCCGGGATCACCTATATCGCGGAAGGACTCAACGCCATCCTGACCCCGGAACAGTCTACAACGGTATTGCTGGAGACCATGGCCGGGAAGGGCAGCGAGGTAGGCGGACGCTTTGAGGAGCTACGGGAAATTCTGGACCGGGTGGAACTGACGGGGAAGATAGGCGTCTGTCTGGACACCTGCCACGTTTCCGACGCCGGGTATGACATCATTCACGATCTGGACGGCGTTTTGACGGAATTTGACCGGGTCATCGGACTGGAGCGGCTGCGGGCCATTCATTTGAATGACAGTCTGAATCCCTGCGGCGCCCACAAGGACCGCCACGCCCGGATCGGGGAGGGCTGCATTGGACAGGAAGCGCTGGCCCGGGTGGTGAACCATCCGGCGCTGAGAAATCTGCCCTTCTGTCTGGAAACGCCCAATGAACTGCCTGGCTATGCCAAAGAGATCGCCCTGATGCGAAGCCTCGCGGAATGAATTTGGATAAATGGTATTGAGATAGAGGAACGTCCGGCACAAATGTGTCGGGCGGTTTTTCATTGGATGGTCATTTTTTTGATTTGTGGCGCATAAGGTTGTCCCAAGAGGTGAAGCAAATGGAACGAAAGAGGTTTGCAAGGCTCTCTCAGCGGTTGGGCGCGCTGCTGCTGGCGGGTGTGACACTGTGGACCGTCTATGCCACGGCGGGCAGCGTTGACGCCGCCGGAGCGTGGATGGCCGTGAAGAGGGAATTGCCGCTGGCGCTGCTCCAGTGGCAGTTAGGGGACATGGGGCAGAGGGACGGCCTTTCGGCGCCGTCCGTGCTGATGCTGAGTCAGGCACCGATCTTGCTTTCCGCCCGCGGGGAGATCTCCGACCTGCGGCGTCAGGCGGCGGAGGAACCGGAGGACGAACGCCCCGCCCCTGTGACCCAGCCGGTGCGGGAGGAGCCCCAGCCCGCTCCGGTGACAGCTGGGGCAGACAACGGCGTGACGGCAAAGACCCTGATCCCCACAGACCCCAGCGGCTACACCGTCTGCGGGAAGGTCTACATCCGAAACACCACCCAATATACCCTCTCCAACGAGGAACTGCTGAAGCCTTTCGCGGCGGAACTGACCGGCGAAGCGCCGCAGATCCTGATTCTGCACAGCCATGGCAGCGAGGGCTATACCCCGGCGGTGGATGACGGCATCGTCTGGTCCGGGGACCACCGCACCACGGATTCCCGGTACAACGTGGTTCGCATGGGCGACACCATGGCGGAGGTATTTGCTCAGGCAGGGATCTCCGTGCTCCATGACCGGACCCTGTATGACTATCCGGAGTACGCCGGGGCTTATGACCGGTCTCTGGCGGGGATCGACCGGTATTTGAAGGAATATCCGTCCATCCGCTTCGTGCTGGATGTCCACCGGGACGCTATCGAGGCGTCCGACGGCAGTCAGGTGAAGGTGGTGTCGGAGATCGAGGGGCTGGGGACAGCGGCGCAGCTCTCCCTCATTATGGGCAGCGATGGCGGCGGACTGAGCCATCCCGACTGGATGGAGAATCTGCGGCTGGCGGTGGCGGTGCAGGAGCAGGCGCTGACGGACTATCCCACGCTGATGCGGCCCCTGCTCCTGCGGAATTCCCGGTACAATCAACACGCTACCACAGGTTCTCTGCTGGTGGAGGTGGGGACTGCCGGAAACGCCCCGGAGGAGGCGGAGCTGGCCGCCCGCCTGTTTGCGGCAGAGCTGGCAAAAACACTGGAGGAACGAAGCAAGTAGGGAACTGCCCGGCAACAGCCGGGCAGTTTTTGCGGAATCACAAGGGCGTGCACAGCACTTTTTCCATATATTGTTAATAATTTGAAAAGATTCCAACAAAAAGTTGCGATGCTAAGGTGAAAAATGGTATGATAAATTCATCAAGTGATCATCAGCGAAGGAGGCGGTGCGTTTGTTTGCAGGACTGCGGAAGAAGTGGCGGGACCAGATCGGCCAGACGAAAACGATATTGGGTGAAAAGGTGAGGGAGGCGCTGGCCTCCGTGGTGCCCATTACCCTGATCGTGCTGATCTTGTGTTTTACCGCGGCTCCGGTCCCAACGGACGTGCTGCTGGCGTTCTTGGTAGGCGCTGTGCTGTTGATCGTGGGCATGGGCTTGTTTACCCTGGGGGCGGATACCGCTATGCTCCCCATTGGTGAACGAGTGGGCGCGCAGATGACCAAATCCCGGAAGCTGTGGGTGGTGGTGTGTGTCAGCTTGCTTATCGGCATCATCGTTACTATTTCCGAGCCGGATCTTCAGGTTTTGGCGGGGCAGGTGCCGGGGATCCCTAACGCCGTCCTGATCGGGGCGGTGGCCGTGGGCGTAGGGATCTTTCTGGTGGTAGCACTGCTGCGTATCCTGTTCCAGATCCCGCTGAACGGCCTGCTCATCGCGTCCTACATTGTGATCTTTACTCTGGCGGCCTTTGCCCCCAAGGATTTTCTGGCGGTGGCATTTGACTCCGGCGGCGTGACCACCGGGCCTATGACCGTGCCTTTCATCATGGCGCTGGGCTTGGGCGTGTCCTCCACCCGAAGCGACGGCAAGGCTGGCGAGGACAGCTTCGGTCTGGTGGCGCTGTGCTCCGTGGGGCCGGTGCTGGCGGTGCTGACGCTGGCACTGGCATACCCGGCAGCGGGAAGCTATGTGCCCTCCGTAGTGCCGGAGGCCGGGGACAGCCGGGAGCTGTGGCGGCTGTTCGCCCAAGGCCTTCCAGTCTATGCGAAGGAAATGGGGGCGGCGCTGGCGCCAATTGCGGCCTTTTTCGCCGTGTTTCAGGTGACGTCTCTGCATTTGCCTCGAAAAAATGTGTTGAAAATCACCGTGGGACTCCTGTATACTTATATCGGTTTGGTTCTGTTTATGACCGGCGTGAATGTGGGCTTTTTACCCGCCGGCAGCTATTTGGGCCGCCAGATCGCGGCTTTGGAGCAAAGCTGGGTCCTGATCCCCATCGGTATGCTGATGGGCTGGTTCATCGTGCAGGCGGAGCCTGCCGTCCATGTGCTGAACCGGCAGGTGGAGGAGCTGACCTCCGGAGCCATCCCCGGCAAGGCTATGAGCACCAGCCTGTCCATCGGCGTGGCGGTGTCCATTGGTCTCGCCATGCTGCGTGTCCTGACGGGCGTTTCTATTTTTGTCCTGCTGGTGCCGGGATACCTGTGCGCCATCGGCTTATCTTTCGTGGTGCCGAAGATCTTCACTGCCATCGCCTTCGACTCCGGCGGCGTGGCCTCTGGTCCCATGACGGCCACGTTTCTGCTGCCCTTTGCTATGGGGGCCTGTGAGACCCTGGGCGGCAATGTGGTAACAGACGCTTTCGGCGTAGTGGCCATGGTGGCCATGACGCCGCTTATCACCATCCAACTGCTGGGCCTTGTCTATCAGCTCAAGCTGAAGAAGGCCGCGGCGGAAGCACCTGCCGCGCCCGCACCGGAGATGCCGGCGGCGGACGACGAGATCATCGAACTGTAAGGGGGGAAGTTATATGTCTGCTGATCTGATCCTTACCATCGCGGACCGGAGCCGGGGCGGAGACTTCTCCGCTTGGTTCCGGGAACAGGGGGCAACGCTGGTGCTCACGGCTCTTGGCCGTGGCACCGCCACCACTGAGGTTTTAGACTGCCTGGGGCTGGAGGCTACGGAAAAGGCAGTGCTGCTGTGTATGCTGCCCAGCCGGAAGGGGCTGCTCCGGAAAGCAGCCAAGGACCTCTGGCTGGATGTTCCGGGCCGAGGCGTTATGATGGCGGTGCCGGTGTCCAGCATCGGCGGCGCGTCTGCCAAAAATTATTTGTTACAGGGGGAGGCGGAGGACCGCATGGAAAAGAAATTGACCCACGAGCTGATCGTTGTGATCGCCAATCAGGGCGCTACGGATCAGGTTATGGACGCAGCCCGGGCGGCTGGGGCTACCGGCGGCACGGCGGTCCACGCAAAGGGGACCGGAACGGAGCTGGCAAAGAAATTCTTCGGCGTGTCGCTGGCGTCGGAGAAGGAACTGATCTTTATTCTCGCCTCGGCGGAGACCCGGAAGCCCATCATGAAGGCCATTATGGAAAAGGCCGGAATGCAGACCGAGGCCCAGGCGCTGGCGTTCTCTCTGCCGGTCACAGACCTGGCGGGCCTGCGGCAGTTCAACGTGGAATAAGCGCTGAAAGGGAGCTGCCTGTCGGAAAAATTTGCCGATATAAAGCACCTTGGAAAACTTTTTGAGAAAAAACGAAAAAAGGCTTGACAAAGCGGCGGAACTCATGTAATATATACACGTTCCGCTTCGGACGATTAGCTCAGCTGGCTAGAGCACCTGCTTGACGTGCAGGGGGTCACAGGTTCGAGTCCTGTATCGTCCACCAAACAAATCCCTTAGAGCCGCAAGGCTTTGAGGGATTTTTTGCTGCGCTGAAATGATGGTTACCCTTCATCTTACCCTTTACAGAAAATCTTTGCGACCGGATTTTCCGCGTATTGGTGGATCGTGGTGCACAGTTCCTGTCCGATCCGGATACAGCCTGCGGTTAACAGGCAGAGCTCTTACAAGGCTGCCTGAGACAGAAACGCCCGGTATACCGCCAGTCCGTCCACCGTGCCCGTTTGGCAGTCCGCTGTCAGCCGTTCCGGGTGCCATTGGATCCCCCAAACCGGCAAGGTTTTGTGTCGGAAGGCCTCTACTACGCCGTCCTCCGCCCGTTGCAAAACCTCCAAACCGGTTCCCAGGCGGCCAATGATCTGGTGGTGGCAACTGTTGACCACACAGCGCTCTCCGTATAGCTCCCGCAGAAAGGACGGTGCATTTTGAACGCTGTGAAGCCGGTCAACGCCTTCTATGGCGCTGTGTCCTGGCCAGTCCTGCACCAGATCGCCGCCGAAAAACACATTGATGGTCTGCATTCCCCGGCATATACCCAGGACCGGCTTGTCGAGAGCCGTAAAATGTGCCAGCAGCTCCAGTTCCAGCGCGTCCCGTTCCGGCTCCAGATCCCGGCAGGCTGTGTTTTTCTGGCCGTAACGCCAGGATTCCATGTCCCCGCCGCCGGGCAGCAGCAAGCAGTCGCAGTCCGCCGGCCGGCTCCCGAAGCAGGGAATCCCTCCGGCACGTTCCACTGCCAGTGTATAGTTTTGGTAAGCTGCGGCATCACCAAGAATATAGACCCGCAGGGCCATAGCACTTCCTCCTTCTTCATCCGCACGGGTAAGATATGCTCATTCTATGCTGTGTTCCTTCGCCGTGCAAGTATTTCTCTTGCAATAGCTGTGAAAATATGTCATAATATCTAACGCAGTCCCCTTGGGGGTTGGACTTGACCGTCTGCGGGGGGGCAAATAGGATCGCTTGGAGATGTACCCAAGTGGCTGAAGGGTCCGGATTCGAAATCCGGTAGGCGCCGCAAGGCGTGCGGGGGTTCAAATCCCTCCATCTCCGCCAAAAGAACCAGGACATTCTTATGAATGTCCTGGTTCTTTTTTTTATGGCGTTTTTTGAAAGTGAAATGACAGCCTTGACTGTTCTCACTTACTGAGCGATCTTGCTTTCCACGCTGCTGACCACCATTTTGGTCAGGGCGAACAGGGCGATGACGTTGGGAATGACCATGAGGTTGTTGAACATATCCGTCAGCTCCCACACCAGATCGTTGCTCATCATGGTGCCCATCAGGATGAACACCAGGGCGATGAGGGTGTAGATCACGGTGCAGGCCTTGGGGTTCTTCTTGCCGAAAAGCCAGATGGCGTTGATCTTGCCGAACAGGTTCCAGCTCAGAACCGTGGAGAAAGCGAAGAAGAACAGGCAGATAGCCACGAACTTGGCGCCGAGGCTGGCTCCCATCACGGAGCCGAAGGCGGTCTGGGCCAGATTGGTCTTGCTGAGCACGGAGGTCACATCCCCCACATAGCCGTTTGCCAGAGGGCCATCGGCGGTGTAGAGGGTGCAGATGATGACCAGCGCGTTGAGGGTCAGCACCACGAAGGTGTCGATGAACACACCGATCATCGCCACAACGCCCTGCTCGTGAGGATCCTTCACGTTGGCCTGAGCGTGGGCATGGGGGGTAGAGCCCATACCGGCCTCGTTGGAGAACAGACCACGCTTGGCGCCCTGAGAGATGGCCTGCTTGATGGCGTAGCCGAAAGAACCGCCCACGATGGCCTGAGGCTCAAAGGCGTACTTGAAGATCATGCCGAAGGTGGCGGGGACGTACCGGATGCGGAAGATCAGGATGACCAGACCGCCCAGCAGGAAGATTGCCGCCATAATGGGGACGATTTTTTCCGTAACGGCGGCCAGCCGCTGAACGCCGCCCAGGAAAATCACGGCACAGATCACCACCAGCGCCACGCCCACGATCCAGGAGGGGATGCCAAAGGCGGTCTGGAAGCACTCGCCGATGGAGTTGGACTGCACCATGCAGCCCATGAAGCCCAGAGCCAGGATGATGGCCACGGCGAAGAAGGTGGCCAGGAACTTGCCGAAGCCGCCCTTGAAAGCGGTGGTGATGTAGTAGACGGGGCCGCCGTGGATGGTGCCGTCAGCGGCTTTCACCCGGGTCTTGATGGCCAGGGTGGCCTCGGCGTAAATGGTGGCCATACCGAAGAAAGCGATGACCCACATCCAGAAGATGGCACCGGGGCCGCCGGTCAGAATAGCGCCGGATGCGCCTACGATGTTGCCGGTGCCCACCTGGGCGGCAATGGCAGTGGCCAATGCCTGGAAGGAGCTCATGCCGCTGTCATGCTTTTTGCCGTTGAGAGTTAGGTTGCCGAACACTCTGCGCATACCCTCACCGAAGCAGCGGACCTGAACAAAGCGGGTCTTGATGCTGTACCACAGGCCGACAGCCACCAGCAGAAAGACCAGAATGTAGTTGGACAGGTACGTGTTGACGCTGCATACAGCGGGATAAAGCGCAGCGTCCAGTTTTGCGACGATCGATTCCATAGTTTTTCCTCCTGTACACGGTTTCACCGACGGCGGGATCTTTGCCGCGGTGATAAAAAAATGGAGCGGCTGGCAATGCAGCCGCTCCGAAGAACGCAGTACAGGAGATCGACGCAGCCTCGCCGCAAACGGTGAAGCCTGCGGCCTGCCTGACGGATCTCTCCGCCTCGCCTGCCGCTGCGTCAGATCACTCTGTCCTTTTACCTGAGAGATTCAGCGGTCATGCCGCCTTTCACCTTCGGTACCCGGTGAGCCGGGATTCTCCAGAGCCGCATCCACCCATAGTCCTGTCCGCACGGCGGACACCTGAGAGTTTTACTCCTTCGGTAGACTTACGTCGTTTTCCTATGGGCTTCCATTGCCGGTATTCCGTTGTTGAAGATAGCCGTATCCTATCATATGCGCCGCGGAATGTCAACTGTCCGCACGTGACGGAATATCTGAAATATTTAAGGTTTTCCAAAGAAATTTGTGCATACGGGAGAAAAAAGCGGTCCCTCTTTTCGGAAGGACCGCTTTTCGGTATGCGGTTGATCAGAAATCTGCGCTGCCCACAGTGCGGGGATGCAGTTCCACGTCGCGGATGTTGTTCACGCCGGTGAGATACATCACCATCCGCTCGAAGCCCAGGCCGTAGCCTGCGTGACGGCAGGAGCCGTAGCGCCGCAGGTCGCAGTAATACTTGTAATCCTCCGGATTCATGCCCAGCTCCTTGATGCGGGCTTCCAGCACATCCAGACGCTCCTCGCGCTGGCTGCCGCCGATGATCTCGCCAATGCCAGGCACCAGGCAGTCCGCCGCGGCCACGGTTTTGCCGTCATCGTTCAGGCGCATATAGAAAGCCTTAATGTCCTTGGGATAGTCGGTGACGAATACGGGCCGCTTGAAGATGTGCTCCGTCAGATAGCGCTCGTGCTCGGTCTGCAGGTCGATGCCCCACTCCACGGGATAGTCGAACTTCTCACCGCTCTTTTTCAGCAGGTCCACCGCTTCCGTGTAGCTCACCCGGCCGAAATCGGAGGAGGCCACATGCTCCAGACGCTCCCGCAGGCCCTTATCCACGAACTGGTTGAAGAAGTCCATCTCCTGAGGGCACTGCTCCATCACATAGCGGATGATATACTTGATCATGTCCTCGGCGGTATCCATATAGCCGTTCAGATCGGTGAAGGCCATCTCAGGCTCCACCATCCAGAACTCGGCGGCGTGACGCTGGGTGTTGGAATTCTCCGCACGGAAGGTAGGACCAAAGGTATAGACATTGCCGAAGGCCATGGCGAAGTTCTCGGCGTTCAGCTGACCGGACACCGTCAGGCTGGTCTTCTTGCCGAAGAAGTCCTGACTGTAATCCACCTGACCGTCCTCCGTCTTGGGGACGTTGTTCAGGTCCAGCGTGGTCACCTGGAACATCTCGCCGGCGCCCTCGCAGTCGCTGGCGGTGATGATGGGGGTCTGTGCGTAGACAAAGCCGCGATCCTGGAAGAACTTGTGGATGGCGTAGGCCGCCGCGCTCCGCACCCGGAAGGTAGCGGAGAACAGGTTCGTCCGGGGACGCAGGTGCTGGATAGTCCGCAGGAACTCTACGCTGTGGCGCTTTTTCTGCAGGGGATAGTCCGGAGTGGAGATGCCCTCCACGGCGATCTCGGTGGCCTTCAACTCCAGAGGCTGCTTGGCATCCGGTGTCAGGGTCACAATGCCGGTGACGATCAGAGCCGCGCCTACGTTCTGGGCGGCGATGTCCTTATAGTTAGAGAGGGCCTCTGCCTCCATCACCACCTGAAGATTGCGGAAGCAGGAGCCGTCATTCAGCTCGATGAAGCCGAAGCCCTTCAGATCCCGAATGGTGCGGACCCAGCCGCCCACGGAAATGGTCTGGCCGGAGAGCGCTTCGCTGTCTGCAAAAATTTTCGCGATTTTTGTGTAACTCATAGTTTGATCCGTCCTTTGTGTTGTTGGTACAATTATAAGCATAATACTCCTATTTTTCGTTCTTTACAAGAGGGAACCGCCATTCTTCCAACAGAATCAGGGATTTTACGGCGAAAACATAAATTCCTCTTGAATTTTGGCCATTCATCCGATATAATGAACAACGTTAATGCCGGTGTGATGGAATTGGTAGACGTGACGGACTCAAAATCCGTTGGTAGCGATACCGTGTGGGTTCGAGTCCCACCACCGGCACCAAATAGAAACACCATCCGTCAGGGTGGTGTTCCTTTTTTGCTATGCAAAAGTGTAGCAAAATAAGAAATGTGCCATTTCCTCGCCCCTGCGGGGCAACCGGAAATGATGCACGAAAACTTCATGCACATTTCGTTTGCGGTATGCGCTGTCCGTATGCGGCAGATCTTATGGGAAAACAGGAGGAAACCGCAGCGGTCAAGGTGGCCCATGGAATTCTGTATAGATATTTTTCGCCAATATGTGTATAGTATAAAGACATATGATGCGCTCTGTTCTGCATCGCAGAATGGACGAACACAGGAAAGGTAACGTAATTTATGAATCGGAAAAACCATCTGCTGGCGATCCTTGCGGCTGTCAGCCTTATCCTTGCCTCCCTTGCCGGCTGCGGCGGAAAAACAGAGCCGGACGTCCCGCAGCCAACGCCGGAACCTGTCGAATACGCCAATCTGACGGACGAGGATTCCCGTGCTCTGCTCTCCCGGCTGCTTGAGAACGCGGGCATAGACGAGACCCGGATCCGTGGCCTTTTTGACCGGGTGGACCAGTTCAACGCCAGTGTTAAGAGCGAATGGCTGACGAACGGCTTTGAGAACGCCGCCCCAACCGATACCAAGTACGATCCCTATGAGATGCAGGATCTGTGGGTGGAGAAAAACGGCAGCTTCCCCGGCTATAACTGCCGCATCACGGCATTCAGCCTGTTCGGTGAGTTCGTCACCGTCGGAGCGGATCAGCCGAAGACTCAGGGAGAGGATACGCTTTTTCTGGATTTGGAAACGCTGACCGAAGATCCCGCCGTTCTCTGCGGAGACAGCACTGCCAAATTCTGCGCGCTGTTTGCGCCGGTGCCCGCCGCAGACAGTACGGATGTGGACGAGCAGGCCCAGACGCTTCAGGCGGGCTGGGCCGCCCGGGGCGTCGCATTCTCGGACAGCCCCGCCCGGCTGATCTCCGTTGTCCTGCATGACAGGTTCTCGGACACGGAGAATACGCTGTTTGTGGGGCATGTTGGGGTGCTGCTGCCTGTGGAGGACGGGAGCTTCTGTCTGATCGAGAAGGTTGCCTTCCAGGAACCGTACCGGCTGGTAAAGTTACAAAATCGGGCGGAACTGCGCGATTATCTGATGGCAAAGTACGATACCTCCTGGGGACAGGATACCACCCGGCCCTTCATCATGGAAAATGACAGCCTGATGGCGGAGTGAGCGGCGGCACGGGACTGCGGATACCGTATCAGCAATCATACAGTAAAAATAATTGGTTTCCTTGTAAAACCGGCAGACGTGCGGAGCGTCTGCCGGTTTTTGTGCAGAACGTTGCACCGGGGCACATGTTCCTGTTGATGGCCGCATAGATTGGACAAGCAAAGGAGGAATCGCTATGCAGCTTTGGAAAAATACGGCTTTGACCTCGGTGGCGGCGCTGCTGGGGCTGTTTCTGCTGCCCTTGGCCGTAGCCCGGGAACCGGCGGAGGTGCCGGAGTATACGGAATTACCCCGGACGGAGCAGACGGCTCCGGTCCAGCCTGCGGTAAAGGCTGTTTATGACGCGGACCGGACCCTGCGGGTGCTGGACGGAGAGACTGTGCGGGAAATGACGCTGGCGGACTATCTGGTGGGCGTCACGGCGGCAGAGATGCCGGCGTCCTTTGCAGAGGAGGCGCTGAAGGCTCAGGCGGTGGCAGCCCGTACCTATACCCTTTACAAGCTGACAGCCGGCAGCAACCACGGGGACACGGCGGACATCTGCACGGACTCTACCTGCTGTCAGGCGTATATCGCCATGGAGCAGGCCCGGGCCAACTGGGGGGCACAGGCGGACGCTTATGAGAAAAAGGTCCGTGATGCAGTGACGTCTACCGATGGGGAGGCTATCCTCTATGGCGGCATTCCGATTCTGGCGGTGTTCCATTCCAGCTCCGCAGGGCTGACCCGAGCTGCGGGACAGGTGTGGCAGAACGATCTGCCCTACCTGAAGCCGGTGGATTCCCCCGAAGCCAAGGAGACCATCCCCAATTATTACAGCCGCGTGGACTTTACCCCGGCGGCGCTGAAGGAAAAGCTGCTGGCGAAGATCCCCTCTGCCGATCTCTCCGGGGACAAGAAAAGCTGGCTGAAAGATCCTATCCGGGACAGCGCCGGCAGCGTGGAGACGGTGGAGGTGGGGGGCGTGACGGTCCGGGGCGGTACGGTGCGCGCCGCACTGGGGCTGCGCTCCGCCTGCTTTGAATGGGAATTGCAGGACGGCAATTTTGTGTTTTACGTCACCGGCTACGGCCACGGCGTGGGCCTCAGTCAATACGGCGCGGACGCCATGGCGGAGAGCGGCGCGGACTATCAGACCATCCTGACCCACTACTATACCGGTGTGACGGTGGAGGCCTTCAACGGCTGAGTCACGGACTTTACAAGACAGAAGCAAATGTGGTAAAATATTTTATTAAAAAACTGCCGCAAAGGGGGAACTGCTGATGAAAAAGCGATGGGCCATGGGTCTGCTGTGCTGCTTGCTGCTGTTTCAATTGGCTTTTCCGGCCAAAGCGGCGGGCAGTGTGTATTTCGTGGCGGCAGAGGAAAGCGTTCTGCCGGTGACGGATGCCACCATGCCCTTCTGGGCCAACGGCTATCTGTATGTACCGGCCTCTGTATTCACCAATCTGGGGATCTCTGTCATCAACAATACCGCAAAAAAGATGACGGTGCTGGAAAAGGACCGCCGGGCCATGCTGTTTGACTGGGCCAAGGGTACGGCGCAGGACAGCAGCGGCAGCCTGTTTACCCCCGGCGTCATTCAGTCCGGCGGACTGGTGTTTGTCCCGGCGTCTACCGTCGCAAACTTTTTCGGCCTGCAATATTCCGTGACAGATGTGACCAACGGCTATCTGGTGTGGCTGCGGTCTCCGGATTTCGGCATGAGCGCCAAGGATTTTGCCAATGCGGCGACCTACAATATGGAAGAGCGCTACAACGCGTATAACAGGGATGCCACGTCCAGTACCACGCCCAATGTACCGGTTACACCCTCCGCACCGACGCGGGGGGCCAGAATCCATCTGTGTCTGGAAGCGGATCAGCGGACCTCCGGGCTGCTGGACGCCTTGGACCGTGCTAACGGCTGGGCCACCTTCTACTGTACGCCGGACTTCCTGGAATCCAACGGCGAACTGCTGCGGCGGATGGCTGCCTCCGGTCATGCGGTGGGCATACTGGCGGAGAGCGGCGAGGACACGGCGGAGCAGCTGCGGCGGGGCAATGAAGCCCTGTACCGGGCCACTCTGGGAAAGACCCGGCTGGCCTACGTGCCGGATGCGGAGGAGACGGAGCTGCAGGCCTTGGAGGAGGTCGGCTGGCGGTGCCTGACACCCTCGATGGACCGGGCGGATTATAAACTGGAAAGCAGCTCCAACGCCTCCGCGCTGATGAAGCGGGTGTCGGCCCGGCGGGGGGATGTGTCTGTCTGGCTGGGGACCACTGCCTCTGCCGCGGGCCTGCGGGAATTTGTGATCTCCGCTCAGGGAGCGGGCCACTACTGCCTGGCGATGACGGAAATCGGCTGACCGGCGGCTGAAATGGCGCAAGATTTACAAAACGTTCAACACCCTGACGAAGTTTAGGGTAATATAAAGTAGAGAAGAACATAAGAAACGGGACCGGAAGGCCCTGCAGAACGGAGGAGACCCTATGGGACGCAACATTCTGGTTGTAGAAGACGATAAGAATATCTCCGACCTGATCCACATGTATCTGGTAAAGGAAGGCTTTGACGTCCGCATTGCCGGGGACGGCGGCAAAGCACTGGAGGAGTTCCAGAAGAAGGAGCCGGACCTGATCCTGCTGGACATCATGCTGCCTGTGATGGACGGCTGGGCGGTCTGCGCCAAGATCCGGGAGACCAGCAAGGTGCCCATCATCATGCTGACGGCCAAGAGCGAGGTCTTTGACCGGATCCAGGGCCTTGAAATGGGCGCGGATGATTACATCGTCAAGCCCTTTGAGATGAAGGAGCTGATCGCCCGGATCAATGCCGTTCTGCGGCGGACGGAGATCCCCAACGACACCAGCAAGAAGCTCCATTTTGACAAGCTGACCATTGATCTGGATTCCTATGAGCTGATCGTGGACGGCAAAAAGATCGACACGCCCCCCAAGGAACTGGAACTGCTGTACCATTTGGCCTCCACCCCCAACCGGGTCTACACCCGCAACCAGCTTTTGGACGAGGTGTGGGGCTTCGACTATTTTGGCGACAGCCGCACTGTGGACGTGCATATCAAGCGCCTGCGGGAAAAGGTAGAGGGCGTCAGCGACCAGTGGGCGCTGAAAACCGTCTGGGGCGTGGGCTATAAGTTCGAGACCGTCGGCGGCCAGACGGCAGACAAGGCGAAGTAATATGAAGGATTGGTTCCGCGAGCGGTTTCACGGGCTTTATTGGCGGCAGATGGCCGTCACCGTGGGCATGGTGTTCCTGACGCTGGTGCTGTTGGGCGTGTCCTTTTTTTCCCTGAGCTATTCCTATGCCCGGGGGCAGAAAACCGATGAGCTGATGGTCCGGGCGATGGCGGTGAGCAAGCTGTCCGTGCGGTATCTGGAGACCGGCCGCTATCTCTCTATGGAGGAATTGCAGAAGGACGAGCAGTTCCGTCAGCTGGCGGCCACTGCCGCCGTGATCTCCGAAATGGATATTCTGGTGTGCGATATGGATGGACATGTCCTCCTGTCCACGGATGCCACTATGGAGGGTCGGCCCGTCACCATTCCGTCATCGGTGATGGACAAGGTTTCCGCAGACGGCACCTGGGCCGGGCGGAGCCGTCTGGACCAGGTTTATTCCAGCAAGCAGTTTGTGGGCGGCGTGTCCGTGGTGAACCCGACCACCGGGGAGGTCCTGGGGGCGGTGTTCACCGTCTGCGCCTCGGATTCCGTTGATAATCTGTGGCGGGCCTTTGCGGGACTGCTGATGATGACGGGCTTCGTGGTGCTGATGATCTCCTTTATGGCGTCCTCCATCACCACCATGCGGCAGATCAAGCCCATCCGGGAAATGGCTGCTGCCACCCGGCAGTATGCCGACGGTGATTTTGATGTTCGCATGAATGATTACGGCCGGGAGGACGAGATCGGCGAGCTGGCGGCTTCCTTTAATAATATGGCAGAGTCCTTGCAGCAGACGGAGCGTCAGCGCCGGGAGTTCATCGCCAACATCTCCCACGAGCTGAAAACCCCTATGACCACTATCGCCGGGTATACGGACGGCATTTTGGACGGTACCATCCCGCCTGAGAATGAAAAGCAGTATCTGCGGATCATCGCCAACGAGAGCCGCCGTCTCAGCCGCCTGGTGCGGCGGATGCTGGACGTCAGCCAGCTGCAGGCCATCGATCCCCTGCGCAACGGCAATCATTTCGACGTGTGCGAGTCTATGCGCCGGGTGCTGATCTCCATGGAGAAGAAAATCAATGACCGGCATCTGGATGTGGAAGCGGATATTCCCGATGAGCCAATTTTGGTGCTGGGCGACAACGATATGATCACCCAGGTTATTTACAACCTGCTGGAAAACGCTGCCAAATTTGCACGGGAAGGCTCCACCCTCTACCTGGGTGTGGCCATGATGGACGGCAAGGCCCGGATCACCGTCCGGAACGTGGGTGAGACCATCCCGGCGGAGGAGCTGCCGCTGCTGTTTGAGCGGTTCCACAAAAGCGACAAGTCCCGCAGCGAGGATAAGGACGGCTATGGCTTGGGCCTGTATATCGTCAAGACCATTTTGCAGCAGCACAAGGAAGAAATCAATGTCACCAGCGAGAATGGCGTGACCACCTTTACGTTTTCTCTGCGGGTGGAGTAAAGAGGTACTATGAGCGAGCGCAGGACCCTGCAGACGCGGGGAGAAGTCATCGAGGAATACTGCAGAGATTTCCCCGCGGAGATCGTGGAGACCTATTCCCGGCCTTTGCCGGGGGCCGTGGAGCCTGTACCTACAGAGCCAACGCCCAGATCTCGGAGGAAAAAGCGACGGGTGTGGAAGGGGCTGCTGATCCTTCTGGCCATAGCGGCGGTAATCGCTTTGCTGGCGGCGGGGGTGCGGTGGCTGATATGGGAATTGCAAATGCCTAATGACTGGGGCGAGGATGATTATTACTACTACGATCAGGATCAGGAGGATGAGGACGCCCCCATTACCATTCCCACTGTGGAACCGGATGCAGACGCCCGTCTGGAACTGGCGAAGGACCGCAGCCATGCGCTTTCGGCTCAGGAGGTTTACCGGAAGGTAAGCGGCGCCGTGGTCACGGTGGCGGTGGATCTGGACGGCGGCCGGATGTCTGTGGGAACCGGTGTGATCTTCCGGGAGGACGGCTACATCCTCACCAACCACCATGTGGTAGCCGGGGGCAAGAGCTGCACGGTGCTGCTGTCCGGAGGACGGCCCTATGCGGCGAAGTATATCGCCAGCGACGCCGGGTACGATCTGGCTGTGCTGAAGATCAATGCGGAGGAGGCTCTTCCCTTTGCGGAATTTGGAAATTCCGACGCTTTGTCCGTAGGCGACCCTGTGTACGCCATCGGTACGCCCCTGGACATTGAGATGGGCGGCACCTTCACGGATGGTATCGTTTCCTCCGTCAACCGGGAGATCCAGCTTACCAGCCGGACCTCCATGCCGCTGATCCAGACCAATGCGGCGCTGAACAACGGCAACTCCGGCGGCCCGCTCATCGACAGTTACGGGCAGGTAGTGGGTATCAACTTTATGAAGCTGTATGCCCGATATTCCACGGTGGAGGGTCTTGGCTTTGCCATTCCCTCCGTGCAGGCGGAGCGGGTGGTCAATGATCTGCTGATCTACGGCGAGCCTCAGCCGGAGCCGCTGCTGGGCGTTTCCGTTCTGCAAGTGCCGGACCAGCTGGCGGAGCACCTGTGGGGCATTCAGGTGAAGGAGGTCACGGTGGGCGGCGCGGCGGACCGGGCCGGCGTCCGGGCCGGGGATTATCTTCTGGCGGCGGACGGCAAGGAGACCCTCAGCAGTGCGGATCTGCTGCGGGCCCGGTGGCAGCACCATGTGGGAGACGAGATGACGTTGACCCTTTGGCGCCGCGGCGAGATCCTGACGGTGACGCTGGAACTGACCGAGGCCGTGGAAAAGTGATCCCCTCTAAATGAAACGAATGACC
>ERZ1106964.1239-NODE-1239-length-19023-cov-3.443009_pt1 | contig 19023 bp, 15 predicted proteins | sample MGYA00403682_ERZ1106964 | MGnify/ENA primary metagenome ERZ1106964 (study PRJEB35170, sample SAMEA104062451) | human gut metagenome | biome: human gut; feature: human-associated habitat; material: faeces | place: Denmark | collected 2013-04-10 ...
GTTTTCTAGGCAATTTCCAATCTAACGGGTGTTGCACTTTCATTTAGACAACGGGCGGTAGCGGCGCAAGACCTTCATATGGCTACAATAAAGGCCGTGTCAGTTTTCCAGTCGATTAAAGAGGCGTTCAAGCTGGACCACCAGATCCGCCCGCCACGTCTCACCCATCCCGGTTTTCCGATAGTCCTGCGCCCCCTGACCATGGATGATGAGGACGGCTGGAACGAAGTGCGCTGGCGCAACAACGACTGGCTGGCACCTTGGGAATCCGGTGACCCGATGCATGGCGGCTCCATCACATTCAATCAATGGGTGCAGCGGCAGCGCCGTAACGAGCAGCATGGCGTCGGCGTGATCTTCGCCATCGAATACCAGATGCGTATCGTCGGCCAGATTTCGTTGGGAGCCATCGTGTATGGTGCCATGCGTACCGGCGTGGTTGGTTATTGGGTCGATCAACGGTGCGCCGGCCGCGGATTCGCGCCAATGGCACTGGCCATGCTTGCCGATTGGGCGCTCGGAGACCCATTCGGGCCCGCGTTGCATCGGCTGGAAATCGCCATTCTGCCGGATAATGCGCGTTCTTTGGCTGTGGTGCGTAAGGTCGGAGCCCATCATGAGGGACTGCGCGAGCGGTATATGTATGTCAATGGCCAGTGGCGTGACCACGTAACGTTTGCGCTGTTGGCTGAAGATATGGGGCAAGGGTTCGCCGCTAGACTCGCCGCCGCCGGTTCCAGATAAGCGTCGACCGGAAGAATTCCGCTCCGACACGCCCGGACGGAAAGCCCCAGTTCGTCGGCACGTCTCCTATCCTTGACTCTGTGGGTTATGAGTCACTGAGCACTGTCGTCGTGCTGGTGATTGTGGCGATTATTATCGTTGTATGGCTGCCCGTACGTACGGCCAACGGCATGAAACGTGTGGACGAGCACCGGCAGGATCGTTATTCGCCTTCCCTGTATTGATGCAGAGAACGGCAGACGATTCGGAGACATCAAGCCGCATAAGGCGAAAGGGGCAGCAATGCCAGCATCAACACCGTCAGCGAGGCTGACATCTGAGCACATCGCCCATGTGCGGGAACTGCGCCGCGCGGCCATCCGCCGCCGGCAGATTCTCGCCGTATGCCTGCTTGCCATAACCGTGTTGGTGTTTGCCGTATCGTTCCCCCTGCATTTCAGTCCGCTGCTTGCTCTTATTCCGTTCGTGCTGTTGCTGCTGGTGCTGGTGCTGGGAGCCAATGCCTCACGCCAGGCCCGGCAATGGGAGCGCAAGGTGGTCCGCTACGAGCGGGCTCATAGCGGTACGGGCTGGTCCAAGAAACCGTCTGCCGAGTCCAAGGACAGCGAGCGTGTGAACAAGGCCGAACCGGTTGCGGCCGTAACTGCGCCTGCCGAGAAGCCTGCCGAGCAGATTGAGGATGCTGCCACCGAGGTCATGGAACAGCGGCAGATTCGCCGCGCGTTACGCGATGCCGAGATTGAGCAGGCCAAGGCCAAGGCGTTGCGTCAGTCCGCCGCCGCATATCAGGCCGCGGAAGAGCACGCCAAACAGTCTGAGAAGTCTGATATTGCACAGTCCGCCGCCGATAAGCCTGCCGCCGAGCCGTCTGCTATGGTCGATGAATCCGCCGACCGTAAGTCCGCTGCCGAAACCAGCGAATCTTCCGCCACACCTGATGCCTCCGTTCGCACAGACAAGTCGATTGAGTCGGACAAGTCCGTCGCCCCTCGAGTTGAACCATCGCTTACGGTGCGTGACGAGCGCGATGAGCGCGACGATGCCGCTGCCGCTGCCGATGCCACGTCGGAACTGGTCAGCGTACGCCCTGCCCGAGCACTGGACGTCTTCGATATGTCCACCTCGCAGGATCTCATCTCCTTCACTTTGGGTGGGGAACATAACGCCGACAACGCTCCGGAAAGCTTGGAGATCAAGTCGACCCGTCAGGTGTCCAAGGCGGAACCTGTCGAACCCGCAGTGGCGGAAAAGTTGATTGACGAGGCCCGAGCCGTCAAGGCCGCGGACGACGCCAAGGCTGTCAGCGCCGGAAACGCTGTAGACACTGAGCCGGAGCAGCGCGATGATGCCGATACGGACGCCGATGACGAGGCTGCAAACGCCGCCCAGCGAGCCGCATTCCACGAATCCGAGGAGCGTGCCGACGTCGAAGCGCCAGCGGCGACCACCGATTCGTTGGGCGCAGGCCTGGACTCCATTCTTGCCCGCCGCGGCAACTGAGCGTTGCGATTCGACGATTTTCTCTCACAGCGTTAGCACTCGAGTTGGCAGAGTGCTAATAATCGCGCTACGATGTGTCCTAGCGCAAAGGGACAACGCAAGTGATCGTCAGCCTCTTGAGGCGTTCTGGCGCGGCATTATCGAACTACAAGTAGATACGAGGTGACCCACAGTGTCGATTAAGCTCACACCGTTGGAAGACAAGATCATCGTCAAGCAGGCCGAGGCCCAGACCCAGACCGCTTCCGGTCTGTACATTCCGGACAATGCCAAGGAGAAGCCTCAGCAGGGTGAAGTCCTGGCCGTTGGCCCGGGCCGTCGTGACGACAAGGGCGAGCGCATCCCGATGGATGTCAAGGTCGGCGACAAGGTGCTGTACTCCAAGTACGGCGGCACCGAAGTCCACTACGAGGGTGAGGACTACCTCATCGTCGGCGCCCGCGACATTCTCGCCATCCTCGGCTGATTAGTCGCCTAGCGAACTTCAACAACCCCGACTGTCCCGCGGATAGTCGGGGTTTTCTCTTGCTAGGCGGAAAGGGGCTCCCCCTCAGAGAGGGGAGCCGAAAGCTGCTCCCACCAAACGCCCAGCCATGCCTGCTATGCATAAAGGTGCATGCGCGCAACGTAGTTGAGTTCGGCGTTGCACCGCATCTACACTGGGTAACGGATTGGGGTCCCTATGGAAGAGGCTCAGTCGGCGACTTGGTCGAGCGGCTTAAGACATTTTGCACAAGACGGCAGTAGGTCGACGGTATGTTGTTTTTTCCGTGTCGCAGGTTCGTGGTGTCGTCGCGCTGTGCCAATGGTTGTCTCTCTACCGACGCTGAGTGCCGTGGCCTGAGGCCAGCGTCGGCAGTGGGCCACGAAATGGCGATGTGCCGATGCTGAGCCGCGTTGGTGTCGTTATCGGGCCAGTTTTTGGACCATTGCCAACGGCAAATCGGCGTTCTGTGTCGGCGACGGTCCAAAAACTGGCGGTCTGCCGACGATAAGTGCCGTCATCGTCGGCAGACCACCAGGTATTGTCCTTGTGCCGACGTAAAAGCCCTGCCATCGTCGTCACCGAGCCATCTTGTGACTCACTGACGGCGGCAGCAGGGCGGAAGAGGCCGAAATCATGCGCGCGGTGCGGTCTCACACCTCGAATCCGGCCTCCGCCAGCGCGTGATCGATGTCGCGAATCAAATCGTCCGTATCCTCCAGACCCACGGCCAGACGGAAGAAGCCGCGGTGGAACTCAGGCGGGTACAGGTACTGGCGCTCGTCATCCTCACCGAGGAACACGATCAGCGATTGGTCATGGCCGAGCGAGACGGCAGACGTAATCACATTGAGCTTGGAAACGAATCGGTTGTGCCCGTCGTGGTCGGTGTCGAGGCCGAACGACAGCACGCCGCCGAACCCGGAGTCCGGGCGGGCCAGCTGGCTGGCCGCCACCTCGTGGTGCAGGTGCGATTCCAGACCGGGGTACGCCACGAAACGCACCACATCCAGCGATTCGAGATGCTTGGCAATCGCCAAGGCCGAGGCGTCGTAGGGCAGCGCGTAGGTGTTCGCCAGCGTGATGGGGCGACGGATCGCGCCGGTTTCGGCGTCGACCCCGTTACCGAGGTGAATGGCCAGCGTGCCGAATCCGAGCGGCTGGTCGTCGAATGATTGTCCGTGATGTACAAGATCAGAAGCCATGCGCCCAGCATGCCAGCATGCGCCGTGCCGCGCAAACAGGCGACATCGCTCGAAAACCGCGCCATTGCAAGGTTCTAGAGCACCATATAAGAAAAAATGATTGGGTGAAGTGCGGGGTGCAGCCTTGGTCGGGGCTGTTTGCAGGGCCGAAGCGGGCCCTGAAAACACGCTGTGAGACACGCCGATAAAACCGCAGAATTCCGCGGTAAAACAAGGTTCGCGTAGGGGCCGATTTGCATACCTGGAAAATCTGTGGTTATATAGCCAAGTTGCCTGTTGAGGTCAAACACCGCGGCGGGAAACAGACTGGCGGATTTCCCAAGCGGTCAAAGGGAGCTGACTGTAAATCAGCCGCTTCGTGCTTCAGTGGTTCGAATCCACTATCCGCCACGCCCCGATAGCTCAGTGGTAGAGCACTTCCTTGGTAAGGAAGAGGTCGTGAGTCCAATTCTCACTCGGGGCTCTCTGGCGGGGTAGCTCAGCTGGCTAGAGCGTACGACTCATAATCGTAAGGTCAAGAGTTCGAGCCTCTTCCTCGCTACAAATCGCGCCCGCTAACCGGTGGGCGCGCACTATACCTAAGAACACAGAGGTGAATGACAATGGCTAAGAGCGCCGACATCCGTCCGGGCATCACGCTGGCCTGCACCGAGTGCAAGGAGCGTAACTACATTACGACTAAGAACCGTCGTAACACGCCCGACCGTCTTGAGCTCAAGAAGTTCTGCCCGCGCTGCGGCAAGCAGACCGTGCACCGCGAGACTCGTTGATCGCAAGTATCACAGCTTTACAAAACCCGGCCCATTCGGCCGGGTTTTTGCGTATTGCCTCCGGAGGCGAGTGGCAGGGTGCGGAATCAGTATCCGCATCGCGTGAGAAACGGCAGAAATCCCGCGTCTGAACGAACCCCTCGCGGGCGTTCTGTCGTTTCGGGCCGCCAAAACGGCAGAAATCCCGCGCCACCTTCGTTCAGACGCGGGCGTTCTGCCGTTTCAGCCGATGATTGCCTCGATATCGCACCTGCGCCACTAAGATAGTAAGCCATGACAAGCTTTGCAGACATCACCACCATGGGCGTGGGCGGCCCCATCGCCCATTTCATCGAGCCGACCACGCGCGTGGGACTCATCGAAGCCGTGGAGGAAGCCGATTCCAAAGGCCTGCCCTTGGTCGTCGTCGGTGGCGGCTCCAACCTGCTTGTTTCCGATAAGCCTTTTGACGGCGTGGTGGTTCGAGACGCCCGACGCCTCATCACTGTGCCGGACGAGGCTGCACCGGTAGAGGGCGAGGATCGCACCGTGCATGTCAATGCCGAGGCCGGTGCCAATTGGGATGATTTCGTGGCCTTCACCGTAGAGCTCGGGCTCGAGGGCGTCGAGGGACTGTCCGGCATTCCCGGCACAGTCGGCGCTTCCGTGGTGCAGAACATCGGTGCCTACGGGCAGGAAGTCGCCACTTCGGTCGAATCGGTGGAAGTCTGGGATCGAGACACCAAAACAACGCGCGACCTCACACCCGCCGATCTTCGATTCGGCTATCGATACTCCGCACTGAAGACCAGCATGTACGCCGGCCCCGGCCGGCCGGCCGGCCGATTCTTCCCGACGCCACGTTACGTGGTGCTTTCCGTCACCTTTGCCCTGACCCACTCGGCCGAAGGCACGGTAGGTTACGGACAGCTTGCCAAAGCGCTTGGCGTCGAAGTGGGCGACCGTATGGCCACCGCCGACATCCGCAAAGCCGTGCTCGCAGTACGTGCCGCCAAGGGCATGCTCGAGGACCCTACTCGCTACGCCTTGCCTGACATGGCCACCGCCAAGCGCGAGGCCAATATCCTGACCGATCTGGAGCGTCTGGCCTCCCTCAATGAGGCCGCCGGCATTCCCGTTGGCGATGACGGTCTGCCTGCTCCCGACTACAATCGCCACAGCTGCGGCTCGTTCTTTATGAATCCGATTCTGACCGCCGACCAAGCGGCGGCCCTGCCCGAAGATGCGCCGAAGTTCGACGCGACTCTGCCTGACGGCACTCCCGGCACCAAGACGTCCGCCGCCTGGCTCATCGACCATGCCGGCTGCCATAAGGGATATAAGGTCGATGCGGACGCGCCGGCCAGTCTATCCACGCAGCACACGCTGGCCTTGACCAATCGTGGGGGAGCGAGCGCGGCCGATATCGCAGCTTTGGCGCGTGCGGTTCAGCAGGCAGTCAAGAGCGCGTTCGGAGTGGACTTGGTGCCCGAACCGGTCTGCGTCGGTGTGCTGTAATCGCGCTATTGATTGATGGAGTGGGTTATTAATCCCATATATTGCGGACTCTGAGTCTTATTAATAGACAAGACACGCGGGCTCTTCTATACTCGATTGTCGGTATTGTGCGCATTCGGTGCGCAAACAACAGAGAAAAAAGAAGAGCACTATGCAACTGTTCCGTACAAAATCCGTCGAACAGACCATTGCCGAAACCGGTGAAGAGGGCCGCAAGCTCAAGCGCAACCTGACTTGGTGGGATCTGTCAATCATGGGTGTGGCCGTAGCCGTGGGCGCCGGCATCTTCTCGGTGGGCGCGCAGGCCGCCGCCTTCCACGCCGGCCCGGCCGTGATCATCAGCTTCCTGATCGCCGGCATCGTGTGCGGCGCAGCCGTGATGTGCTACGCCGAATTCGCTTCGATGATTCCGGTGGCCGGCTCCGCCTACACCTTCACCTACACCACGGTCGGCGAGATCATGGCCTGGATCATCGGCTGGGATCTGATCCTGGAAATGCTGATGGCCGGCTCCGTGATTTCCAAATATTGGGGCGTATACCTCAACGATTTCATGCGCCTGATGGGCTGGAACGCCAACACCAACCTGACGTTCGGCTCCTTCCACATCGATATCGCCCCGATTATCATCGTGGCGTTCTTTACCACGCTGCTCGTATTCGGCACCAAGATCGGCGCCCGCGTGGACGGTGCTATGACCGTGCTCAAGATCGCCATCGTGTTCTTTGTGGTGATCGTCGGCTTCTTCTACGTCAAGGCCTCCAACTTCACCCCGTTCATTCCGCCGAGCCAGCCGGCCTCCACCGTGGAAGGCTCCTCCGCCGTCACCGGCGTGATGACCCAGCCGTTGTGGCAGTTCGCCACCGGCATGACCCCATCCGTGTACGGCGTTCCTGGCATCCTCTCGGGCGCGGCGCTCGTGTTCTTCGCGTTCATCGGATTCGACGTGGTGGCCACCGCCTCTGAGGAGACCAAGAACCCGCACAAGAACGTGCCGCTCGGCATCGGCGTGGGCATGCTGCTCATCATTGTCATGTACATGCTCGTGGCCGTGGTGACCACCGGCATGGTCTCCTATGCCGATCTCGCCAAGCAAGACAGCCCCTCGCTGGCCACCGCCTTCGAACTGGTGGGCGCCGACTGGGCCGCCAAGATCATCAGCTTCGGCATCGTGCTGGGCCTGGCCACCGTGGTTATGGTGCTGTTGCTCGGCCTGACCCGTATCGTCTTCGCCATGAGCCGCGATGGTCTGCTGCCGCGCGGCCTGTCCAAGACCGGCAAGCATGGTACCCCGGCCGCTCTGCAGATCGTCGTCGGCGCGGTGGTGGCGCTCGTGGCCGCCTTCTTCGACATCGGCGTGCTCTCCGACATGGTCAACATCGGCACCCTGTCCGCCTTCACGCTGGTGGCCATCTCCATCCCGATTATGCGCAAGAAGCGCCCCGACCTGCCGCGCGCCTTCAAGATGCCCGGCAGCCCGTGGATTCCGATCCTCATCGCCGTGGCCAACTTCTGGTTGATGCTCAACCTGTCCGTGCTCACCTGGATTCGTTTCGTGGTGTGGCTCGTGGTCGGCTTCGCCATCTACTTCGGCTACGGCTACTGGCATGCGCGCCTCGGCAAGGGCGACCTGACCGAAACGCTGTCCGCCGAAACCGATAAGGCCGTTAACGGCTGAGAGCGAGGAGCGTCCCAACAGGCGCGTACCCTTGTATCAGTATTTGTTAAGGAGGATTCCATGCCATATGTAATCGCTCAGCCTTGCGTGGATGTCAAGGACAAGGCTTGCGTGGACGAGTGCCCCGTCGACTGCATTTACGAGGGTTCCCGCTCGCTGTACATCAACCCCAACGAGTGCGTCGACTGCGGTGCATGCGAACCGGTGTGTCCCACCGAGGCCATCTTCTATGAGGATGATCTGCCGGACGAGTGGGCTTGGTACAAGGATGCCGCTGTCAACTTCTTCGCTGAAGTCGGCGATTTGGGCGGCGCTTCCGCCAATGGTCCAATCGGCAAAGACCCGGAACAGGTCGCCGCGCTGCCGCCGCAGAACCAGTAAGCTGATTTGCGGATAAGCGCTGCACACAGCGCATAGTTCGGATTGAACCCTCGGTCTATCACGGCCGAGGGTTCGTCGTATCTTAGGAACATACCGTCCAAGAAAGGGGTTCTCATGGGCTTCCACGCATATTCGTCGCCATACGACTGGTCTCGTATCGCCGGCTTCAAAGCCACCGCCAAAACCGTGCCGGGTGGCATGATCGACCTGTCCGTAGGCTCGCCTGTGGACCCGGTGCCGAGCAGTGTCCAGCAGGCGCTGGTTGCCGGCGCAGACGCCCCCAACGCCCATGGATACCCGGTCACCGCCGGCACCGCCGACCTTAAGGCCGCTATCGATACATGGTTCCGCGAACTGCGCGGGGTGGATCTGAAATCCATCAACGCTGCCGCCGTACCCACCGTGGGTTCCAAGGAGGCCGTGGCGCTGATGGCCAGCCTGCTGCACCTTGGCGAAGGCGATGCGGTCGTCCAACCGGCTGTCTCCTACCCGACTTACGAAATCGGTACCCAACTTGCCGGCGCCACCGTGGTCAAAGTCGATGATGTGACCGACGTCGATTCCTGGGTGAATATTCCGAACGTCAAGGCCATCTGGATCAACTCGCCGTGTAATCCCTCCGGCGAGGTCATCTCCGCTGACTGGCTGACCGACATCGTGGCTGCTGCCCGTCGCATCGGTGCCGTGGTGCTCTCCGACGAATGCTATGCGTTAATGGACTGGCGTTCGGTGCGCCGCAATACAGCCGCGTCCTCTGCGCCTGCCGCGTCTGCATCTGCTGCGTCTGTGCCTGCCGCACCGGTGGCCGAATCCAACGAGCCCGCCTCCGATACCGCATTCAGTCTCTCCGCCACGCCATGTGCCCTGAATCCACATGTGTGTGAAGGTTCGGCAGCTGGCATCCTGGTGCTCTACTCGCTGTCCAAGCAGTCCAACATGGCCGGCTACCGTACGGCTCTAATTGCCGGCGATTACCGGCTGGTCAAGGAAATGGCCGAATACCGCAAGCAGATCGGCCAGATTATCCCTGGCCCAGTGCAGGCCGCCATGGCCGCAGGCCTGAAGGACACAGCCGCTGTGCACGAGCAATGGAGGCGTTACCGTCGCCGCCTATCCGCGCTGGTTGACGCACTGAAGGCATATGGCTATTCGGCACAAATGCCCTCCGGCGCGCTGTACGTATGGGTCAAGGCCAAGTCCGGCGACTGCTGGGCCGATATGGCCGAGCTCGCCAAGATCGGCATCATCCCCAGCCCCGGCGAATTCTACGGCGCTCCCGCCTACCTGCGTTTCTCCGCCACCGCCACCGACGAGGCCATCCGTTCCGCCTGCGAACGTCTCACGGCGTAATGAGATCGTAAGTGGCGTTGAGCCGTTCACGCCCCAAACTGGGCGGCCTTGTTGCCGAATTTGCGGCGCACAGCGTCCAGTGCGGCCTCGGCATCATGCAAACGCGCCTGTGAGGTCTGGCCGCGGGCATTGTCGGCCTCTTCGAGCATGTCATCCAGTGAAGGCTGCACGGCCGTAGCCGCCGCCTTACTGAGCGAAGACGTGCTCATACCGGCCAAGCGAATAGTTTTGGGCAGGGGAGTGGCAGACTCCGCCGAGGCCGGTAGCCCCAGCATGACTTTCAGCTGCCGCACGCATTCCGGGTACAGCACGCCGGCCGTATCGGTCGGCCGCTCCATCGTAAAAGACCGGGTCTGATAGCTCAGGTCGGCGAACCGCAACTTCACCGTCAGCGTGCGCGCCACCAGCCCCTTGCGCCGCAGCGTGCTGGTTACTTCGTCGCAGGCCGAACGCAGTAGCCCACACACCACGCGCATATCGCGTGTATCCTCGGCCAAGGTTTCCTCGGACCCAATGGATTTCTCCTCGCGTACCGTGGTAATTTCGCGGGAATCCAACCCGTGCGAGGCCGCCCATAATCCACGTGCCGCAGCCGGGGAGCCAGTGGCACGAGTCAATGCAGCCTCATCCAGCTGAGCCAATTCAGCCACCGAATGCACGCCCCAAGCATTAAGCCGCTTCTCCAAAGACGGCCCGATTCCCGGAATACCACGCAATGGCATCATCTGCACGAATTCGGCCGAGCGGGCCGCGGGAATCAGCAGCATGCCGTCCGGCTTGGCATTGGTCGAGGCCATTTTGGCCACCAGTTTGTTACAGGCGATACCCACTGAACACGTCACGTGGAAGCGCTCGGCCACCTGAGCGCGAATCCACGCGCCGATCGCGCTCGGCCGCCCCCACTCCAGCAGTGCGGCGGACACATCCATATAGCCCTCGTCCACCGAAACCTGCTCGAACCGGTCGGTGACGGTCAAAAACACCTCATGCATGATTCGGTGCGACATCATGCGGTAATACGCCATATCCACCGGCAGAAAAATGCCGTTCGGGCACAACCGATGGGCGCGCGCGGCCGGCATCGCCGAATTGATGCCGTATTTCCGGGCTTCGTAGCTCGCGGCGGACACCACCGCGCGCGGCCCGGTGCCGATGATTACCGGCTTGCCTTTGAGCCCGGGGTTGCGCGCCACCTCCAATGAGGCATAGAAGGCATCCATGTCGATATGCAGCACGGTGCATCCGGTCTCGTCGTGGCCCCAATCGCGTTTGGCGGCCTCAAGTCTCGGTGCGGTGCTCATGCCACCATTGTAGGAATGCCGAACGAGGTCATGCTCACTATGTGGCGCGCATGATGCGGCGCTCATTGTCATAATGCCGAATATCGCCGGAATTCCAAGGGTTTACGCACTGTGCGGCTGTTTCGCATGGTGGGTGCGATTCCACGGAATCGTCCACATTGCGTCACTGTCCGTAACGCCTTCCAAGTCAATGCGCGCTGTCCCGGCTCTCCGAGTAGCGTAAACCTCATGAAGAAGGCAGTGGTCGGTATCCTCAACCGTGTTCCCGTGGTTCTTATCGTGATTGGTGAGGCACTGGTGATTTATTTGGCTACGGCCGTCGCCAAACTTGCGTTCACCCAGCTCGATCCGCTGTACTCGGTGTGGTATCGCGTGGGATTCATGGCGGTGCTGTTGCTGCTGTGGCGCAGGCCCTGGAACAAGGCGAAGCGAGCGCAACTGTTTCACCGCGACGCCCGCAGCTGGGGGCTGGTCGTACTGCTCGGCTGCTCGCTGGTGCTGATGAATACCCTGTTTTATGTGGCCATCAGCAATATGGATATGGGCATTGCCGTGTCTATCGAATTTTTGGGACCGCTTTCGGTGGCGGTGATTACCGGCAAAAGCTGGCGCGAGCGGGTCGGTATCGGTATCGCGGCGGTCGGTGTGGTGCTGTTAGCTGGCATATCATTGGCCAATCCGTCCGGCAATGGCACGTTTTTGTATGGTCTGATTGCGATTTTGATCGGCGGGTCGATGTGGGGCATGTATATCATCACCGGCCGGCGCGTGGCGGCTGGCGGCAATTCGCTGGATAATCTGTGCATCGCCGTGACCATCGGCTGGCTGGTCCAGTCCCTGTTCCTTGGCGTGCCGGCTGTGGCTCATGTGGTTCACCCCAAGGCCGATGCCACGTGGGCGCTTGAGCCCGGCGGCTCGCTGAAGCTGCTGGCTCTGCTGTTTGTGATTTCCCTGATGGCCTCGTTCATTCCCTATGTGGTGGAGCAGATCACGCTGCGACGCACCACATCCGGCGCATTTTCGGTAATGCAATCCATCAATCCCGCCATGGCGGTGGCCGTGGGACTGGCGTTCGGCGAGATTCCCAGCGTTGGTGAAATCGTCGGTGTGGCGTTGGTGATTTGCGCGGTTATCGTTACGTTCTCCGGCGACGCCGCACCCGCGGACGTTCAATAATGTGTCGTTCGGCACGCCGTATCCGCAGGACGTGGTACAGTAATTTGCTGTTGCGCATTATTGCGTAACGTGGAGTCATGCCTGAGTGGCCGATAGGGGCACCCTGCTAAGGTGTTAGTCGTGTAAACGGCTCGAGGGTTCGAATCCCTCTGACTCCGCCGATTAAGGTTCCGGGTGAAAGCTCGGAACTTTTTTGTTTTCCGGAAACTCCGGGTTAAGTAACTCCTGAAATAACCGAGGACGGGCGGTCTCCGCTTGTGGTAAGCGGAGTCGGAGGTACGCCATTGTCCGTCCGCCTCCAAACCGCCATTTTAGTGGGCGAACGAGTGCGGCACGTCGGGAAAAGTCCGAGCGACGAAAGAAAAATGTCCACTAAGTGAGACTTTTGCGTGGTGTTCGTGAATGGTGATTGAAGATTAACCGGTTAATATATTGCTTGTCCAATCGCTTGCTCATCGCCTCCCTCCCCGCAGTACTTGACCGAGATGGGCGGTACCCTAGAGAGAGAAGAAGAGTTCCGAAGGGCGGGCAAAGATGAGCCATATCGCTGGGCAGGGGCAACATCGCTCCAACTCGACACGAACCAACCGTGCGGCGCTGATTATCGTGTTCGTGATCGTGCTCGCCGTTGCGCTGGGCATCGGCGCATGGTTCGCAACCCATCGCACGGACGGCAATGGCCCCGCACACGCCGGAGTGTCGGACGTCGCGTTGAATAAAGCGAAGAACACGCCCAAACCGGTGACCGAACATCACGGCAATTCACCGGATTGCCCGGATACGGACTGCATCGCCATGCTGGTCAACGGCGATTTGTTGTTCCATGAGGGATTGTGGAGCCATTTCCAAGGCCCGAACCCCAACGCCACGGATGGCACCGCCTTCAACTTCGACCCGCTGTTCGCGCCGATGAAGCAGTACATTCAGGCTTCGGACATCGCCGTGTGCGAATTCGAAACCCCGATCGCCCAGCGCGGCGGCCCATATGCCGCGTACCCGATCTTCAACATTCCGCCGGAAGTGGCGGATGCCGCCCGCAACGTGGGATACAACGCCTGCACACACGCCACCAACCATTCCTGGGATCAGGGGGCGGATGGCATCGCCCGTCTGTGGGGCACGCTTGAGGCCAATGGCATCGCCCAGACCGGCTCGTACAAAACCGAAGCCGACTCCACCAAACCGTTGGTCATCGATTCCCCGACCGGCGGCGGCAAGCTGGGTCTGGTCACCGGCACGGTCTCCCTCAACGGCATGACCGCCGACGAGGACTGGCAGGTGGATCGTCTGCGCGAAGACGGCGACCCGAATCACGACAGCGACATCCAGCGCGCGGTAGACAAGGCCAACAAGGCCCGCGAGCAAGGTGCCGATGTGGTGGCCATCGCCATGCACTCGGTGCAGGAATACCTTGATTACGCCGATTCCTGGCAGATTTCGGAAGCCCATGAGCTTGCCGACACTGGTGCCTTCGACGTTATTTACGGTGCCGGTTGCCATTGTGCGCAGCCCATCGAGAACTATAACGGCACGTGGATTATCTACGGTCTGGGCAACGCCGTCACCGAGTCGGCGAACACGCCGGAAACCTTGGTCAACAATCAGGGTGTGACCACACGCATCCAGTTCGCCGGCAAGAAGGGCGTCAAGGGGTCGTGGCGCGTCAACCGCATCGATTGGGTGCCCACCGCCAACGTGCATCAAGGCAACTACCAATGGTGCCCGATATCCAGCGACCATCCCATAGGCGCATGTTGGGACGAAGCCTACGACGCTCAGATACGCCAACGCATCTGGGATGTCATCTATTCGATGGGCGCGGACCAGAACGTCGTCAAGGAATGGAACATCACGCAGGAGCAGGCGGCAAAGCAATAGTTGCTCGGCTTGGTCTCAAGGAGGGGAAGCCGCAAGGTGACGCTTTTCCCGCCGGCCTCCTAATGTGGAGCCCATGACCGAGATTTACGAAACCCAAAGCGAACGCACCGATCTGCCCCTCGTCGTGATGCCGTCCGTGCTTGACTCGATGATCGAGCCCATCAAGGCCCAGTTCCCCGCGCTCCACGACGTTGCCCGCGTGCGTATGTTCGAGGAATTCACGTCCGACGAGGCGACCATAGCCGAGCGTCTGAAGGATGCCGACGCCCTGCTGGTGGGCGGCTACCACATTTCGGACGATCTGCTGCGCACCATCAGCGGGCAGGGGCACGTCAAGTGCATCGTGTTCTGCGGTACCGGCGTCGCCAGCTACCTCAATCTCGATAAGGCGCGCGAGCTGAAGATCCGCGTCTGCAACGCCGAACATTATGGCGATCACGCCGTGGCCGAGCACACCTTCGCCCTTCTGTTCGAGCTCATCCGCCGCGTTGGCCAACTCGATAAGGACGTCAAGGCCGGCAACTGGGCGTGGGCCAGCGGCGATGGACTGCAACTCGCCGGCCGTCGCATGGGCATCATCGGACTGGGCGGCATCGGCTCCACCGTGGCCGGCATCGCCCGCGCCCTCGGCATGGAGGTCGCCGCATGGAATTCGCATGTGCCGCCCGAGCATTTCGAACGCTCTGGTGCCACTCCGGTCGACGATCTCAACAAGCTCATCGAAACCAGCGACGTCATCTCCGTCCATCTGCCGCTGAACAACGCCACGCGCGGCATCGTCACCGCCGAGAACCTTGCGCATGTGAAGCCCGGCACCCTGTTCATCAACACCGCCCGCTCCGAAGTCATCGAATCCGGTGCGCTGCTTGCCCGACTGCAAAAGGGCGATGTTCCCGCCGCACTCGACGTGTTCGACCATGAGCCGCTGACCGCCGACGACGCCATCTGCCATGTGCCCGGCATCGTCCTGACCCCGCACGTCGGCTGGCGTGCCGACGGCGCGTTCAAGGAGCTCACCCGCCAGATGATCGCCTGCCTGACCGCCTACTTCGCCGGCGAAGACTATAACGTCGTCGTCTCCGAACGCTGATAGCCCTGCCTAGCCTCGCGCTCAATCGAACACCCAGCCAGTCGACCACCGGAACACGCTCATGCAGACGATTCTCAACACGCCCGACGATCCCGCCCACGATTCGCTCGTCGAAAAAAAGTCCGAATTTATCGGCGACGCCGCCCATGTCGATACGCTCGACGAGGCGCTCGCGTTCGTGGCTGCGATCCGTGAGCAGCATCCGAAAGCCCGACACGTGGCGTATGCCGCCGTGTGCGGAGGCGCGGATGGGCGACTGTCCGAACGCATGAGCGATGACGGCGAGCCGTCCGGTACCGCCGGCAAGCCGATTCTCGACGTACTCAAGCAGTCGGGCACCACCGATTGCGTGGTTGCCGTCACCAGATATTTCGGTGGTATTCTGCTGGGCTCCGGTGGGCTGGTCCGCGCGTACTCATCCGCCGCATCATTGGCGATGAAAGCCGCCCGCGCCGCCCGCATCATGACCGCCAAGCGATACCGGGTTCGCCTCGAATACCCGCAGTTGGCCCGATTCCAGCAGATCCTGGCGCAGCTTGGTGGCAGTCAGGAGGATGAATCGTATGCGGTGAACGTCGAGTTGACCGCGGTGGTGCCGCAGGATGATTGCGCGCGATTCGAGGAGCGTGTGCGGGAAGCGTTCAATGCCGCTGTGGTGCCGGCTCCGATTGACATGGTCAACATTCCGGTTCCGCTCGCGTGACGCCTGTATGACTAAGCTGGGCATCATGACCGACGAGAACACCACCAGCCAGCAGACCCAGCCCACCGAGGCCGCAACCGAGGCCGCGGCCGAGACTGCAACCGACACGGACGCCCAGCAGCAGGACCAAGGCGCGCAGTCCGCAGCCGAGTCCGCCGCTCCGGTGGATTTCGAACCGCTGACCGCTACATACGAGCGTCTGCGCCATTCCACCGACCCGGCCGAACTGTCCGAATTCGCCCGTCGGCCGTTGCCTGACCGTGCCGATCAGGCGGCGTTCTCCCGCGCCACCGCACTTTTGGAGGCTGTGGCCGGCAACCCGCACACCCCGGTGGCCGATCGTGTGTTCCTCGCCGACACCATGCCGTTCCCGAACGTATTGGTCAAACTCTCCGAAGACCCCGAACCGTCCGTGCGTCAAGCCGTGGCCGCCAACGGGGACGACAAGAATTGGCTGGTCGGCCGTCTGACCAAGGACCCGGTGCCTGCGGTCCGGGATACGGCGTTGAAAAACAAGCGCACCAGCTGGAAGATGCGGCTTGAGGGTGCGCAGGACCCCACTGCGGATGCGGAGACATTGGATTTCTTGGGCGTACTTGGCACCGAATCCGAAGAGGGAGCACCGGCGGTGCTTTCTTCGATGGTCCGCCGTGCCGTGGCACTGAACCCCAATACGTCCGAAGCGATGCTTGCCAAATTGGCCAACGACCCCTCGGCCGAGGTGCGGCACGCCGTGGAAAGCCGCCGCTAAGCACACTATTGCTGTGTTTTGCCGCGCAAATTTGGCCGGCAATCACCCCCTGTCCACCATTGTGAGCGCTCACATCTCACTATGTGAGGGTAAAAAGTACATAATTTGGCGGAATCATGGCATTTTTCTTACGGTGTGGCGCAATCAAACGGCGTTAGACTGGGGCTATGAGTGAGATTACCGAGAGTGAAGAGCGTCTGGCCCGTCCGTTGATTCGACTGGCCAAGTTGGTCGGTGTCGGCACGAGTTATTTGGGCATGAGCCATGACTACCACGAGATAGACGATGACGTCCTGATCGAGGTGCTGGCAGCGCTGGGCATCGACGCCTCCAGCGAGAGCGCCCAACTCATCGCCATCCGACGCATTCTGAACGAGCGTTACGCCCGATTGGTGGCACCCACCGTGCTGCATATCGCCGGTAGCGAGGACCGGGTGCTGGTGAACACCGGTATTCTGGACGTGCCTTCGGCGAGCATCACGCTGGAGAATGGCGAGCCATATCAAGGCACCATTGAAGTTGGTCCTGGAGATGGATCCCAGGCCTACGACTTGGATGGTACGTTCATTTCGAATGCGACTGTGGTCATTCCCGCCGATCTGCCGATTGGTTACCATACGCTGCACGTCAAGGTCGCCGACCGTGTGCAAGACGCCACTTTGATCAGTGCACCTGATCGCGTCGATCTGCTTGACCCGATGAAGGGCGGCAGTCTGTGGGGCTGGATGGCCCAGCTGTACTCGATTCGCTCCTCCAACTCCTGGGGCGTGGGCGATTACGAGGATCTGAAGACCATGCTGGTGGACGCCAAGCAGAAGACCGGTGCCGACTTCGTGCTCATTAATCCGGTGCATGCCGCCGAGCCGGTGTCCCCGCTCACCCCGTCGCCGTATCTGCCGGTAAGCCGTCGCCTGATCAACTTCACGTACATCCGTCCTGAGGCGATCGCCGAATATGCCACGCTCAGCGAGGGCGACAAGAATGCCGTCGACGGACTGCATGCCGACACCGAACCGCTGAACGGTGATTCCCAGCTCATCGACCGTGACGCCATGTGGCGCAGCAAGATGCACGCCCTGTGGATTATCTTTAAGGCCGGCCGTACCGCCGAACGCCAAAGCGTATTCGACCAATTCAAGGCGGACTGTGGTTCCGACTTGGAGGCGTATGCCACGTGGTGCCTGTGCTACGACAAGTGGGGAGCACCCAACGGCGAGGAGAGCAACTGGGAGCGCAAGTTCAATCGCAACTCCCCGGAAATCGCCAATCTGCGCAAGCAGTACCCGGACACTTTGGACTTCTACCGCTGGCTGGAATGGATTGCCGCCGAGCAGCTGTCCTCCGCCCAACAGGCAGCCAAGGACGCCGGCATGCATATCGGCATCATGTCCGATATGGCCGTCGGCGTGCACCCTTCCGGCGCTGACGTGTGGTGGAATCCCGAGCGCTTCGCCAAGGGAGCCACGGTCGGCGCACCGCCGGACATGTTCAACCAGCAAGGCCAGAACTGGAGCCAGCCGCCGCTGAGCCCGATCAATCTGGAGACCACCGGCTACGAGGCCTACCGCAATATGGTGCATGGCATGTTCGCCCGTGCCGGTGCGGTGCGCATCGACCACATCCTTGGCCTGTTCCGCCTGTGGTGGATTCCCGAGAACCGTTCGGCTATGGATGGCGCTTACGTGTACTACGACTCAGACATCATGCTGGGCGTTCTGGCCATCGAGGCCTCTCGCGCCGGCGGCGTGGTCGTAGGTGAGGACCTCGGCGTGGTGCCGGACCATGTGGCCGATTCCCTGTCGAGCCACGGTATTCTCGGTTGCGCCGTTGAATGGTTCGAGCAGTGCGACGGCGTGTTCCGCGCCCCCTCCCAGTGGCGTCCGTATGCATTGGCCTCCGTGAATACGCACGATTTGCCGCCGGCCGCCGGTTACCTGGAATACGAGCACGTCAAGATTCGTGAGCGTCTGGGCTTGCTGACCGGCCCGGCTGAGGAATTCGAAGCCTCCGCAAAGGCCGAGCAGGATGCGATGCTGGCCATGCTGGTCGAGCAGGGCTATCTTGATGCCGACTTCGCCGAACATCGTGAGGATCACGAGGCGGATATCATCGACGCGCTGTACCGCGCACTGAAGGGTTCGCCGTGCAAGCTGCTCGCCGCCTCGATCACCGACGCGGTGGGGGAGAAGCGCGCGCAGAACCAACCGGGCACCAACAACGAATACCCGAACTGGCGCATCCCGCTGGCCGACGCCAAGGGCAACGTGGTACCGCTCGAAACCCTCTTCGACACCCCCGGCGTCCAACGCTTCGCCCAAATCTTCAATTCCTGACCCACTTTACCTCCCTCTGACGAGCCGAGTCGTTAAGCGGACAGTCCAGTGGACTGTCCGTAGACGAGGCCTGAACGAAGCGATAGCTGAGAGAAGGCAGGGAATTGCCTCACCATAGGTGAGGGCGGATTCTAGTGGTGGTTGCAACACCTGAGGTTTGAGCGGCCTTCCATGGTCACGTT
>ERZ1106964.1240-NODE-1240-length-19012-cov-5.011183_pt1 | contig 19012 bp, 14 predicted proteins | sample MGYA00403682_ERZ1106964 | MGnify/ENA primary metagenome ERZ1106964 (study PRJEB35170, sample SAMEA104062451) | human gut metagenome | biome: human gut; feature: human-associated habitat; material: faeces | place: Denmark | collected 2013-04-10 ...
GCTTTAATTTATAGAGCTCTTCGGCGGCCAGCCGCGTCTTGGCGACCACATCCCCGCCGCCTTGCGGAAAGCAGTAATACAGCGCTTTGTGGTCGCCGATGCACAGCATATCGCCGATCTCGTACCAGAAATAGTCGGCGTACAGGCTGTACGAGGCCTCAGGCTTTTGGAAATAGTCCAGTTTCCCGCCGCAGCCGGTCAGGTGGAAGCCGTTTTCATCGTGGTGCAGCCGGCCTTCGCCCACGCGGCAGATCTCGCGCATGTTGACCATCATGCAGATCTGCACGGGAATATCAAGCTGATATGCGCCGCTTTCCAGCTCCTCGCGCACGCACTGCCGCTCCCAGGTGTACCAGTCCGGCACGTGGGTGAACGCGGCCTCGCCGTTCAAACATTCCAGCGTACCAATCTCTGTCAAGCGGTATTCCGTGTTACAGCTTCGGCAAATGAGTGATGTGCCTTTGCCCTCCATTTTCCCCTCGGCGAGGCAGTGCGGGCACTTGTAGAGCACGCGGTTGAGTCCGTCGGCGCGGAACGGCTCGCTGACGGAGACGCCGTTTTCCTCCTGCCAGCGGAAATTGTCGAAGCGGAAGGCGGAAAAGATGCGCTCATTGATCTCGGCGACGTTCCTCTCTGCAACATCGTCGGACGAGAGCAGGCACTGCATCTGCGCTGAGACCTTCGTGCGCCGCTTTTGCAGCCCGTTGTAGAGCGGGTCACGCGCGAACGCGCCGTAGGTGCGGATCATCACGACCGGCACATTCAGTGCCTTGACGCACTTGCCGATGCTCTCCGGCAGCGGTGTGGCCGTGCCGTCGAAGCTGTAGCTCGCCTCGGGGTAGAGCAGCACAGACGTTTTGAGCGTCCGCACGCAGTAGAGCATATCGCGCACGAGCGTCGTGTCCGAGCAGAACTTGCGCGTGGGGATGCAGCCGACGCTGCGCATCAGCCACTCCTTGCCGACAAAGCCGTCCGACGTGCAGACGATGTTGAACGGGCGCGGGTACAGCACCGCCTCCGCGATTTTGAGGTCGAGAAAGCATGAGTGGTTCATCAGGACAAGGCAGGGCTCATCGCTTTTGATCTGCGCCATGCCGATCTTCTCGCAGTGGAAATGCGTCGCCAAAAGGTCGGGCGCGGAGGCCACGCGCAGAACCGTCCGGAACAGCAGCGACGGCTTTTTCGGCTTTTTGTGCACCTGCGGCGGCTGGGCAAGAACCTGCTCGTAGGTCCGGTCGACGACTTTAATTTTCATTCTGTTTCTCCGGCACGACGTGGATGTTCAGATGATCGTAGGACATCTCCACGTTGTGCTTTGCAAAGGTGTTGCGCAGGCGCTCGTACATCTTAAAATAAGTGTCCCAGTAGGCGTCTGCCGCCGTCCAGCAGCGGATGGTGTATTCGATGGAACTGGCACCGTAATTCGAGAGATACACCGTCGGCGTGGGTTCTTTCAGCACGGCGGGGAAGGCGAGAACGGCGTCCATGCAGGCCTGCTTCACCTCGTCCGTCGGCGCGTCGTAGGATGCTGTGACCTTGTAGACGATGCGGCGGCGGCCCAGGACGGTGAAGTTGATGATCTTCGAGCTGGACATTTCGCGGTTGGGCTGGAGCACGATCTGTCCGTCCGGCGTTTCAATCTTCGTGTGCGTCAGTGAAATTTCACGCACCGTGCCGGTCGTGCCGCCGACTTCGATCTCGTCGCCGAGCGAGAACGGATGCGAGAAGAGAATGACGAGTCCGCCGGCGACGTTGCCGAGAATGTCCTCGGCGGCCAGCGTGACGCCCAACGTCAGCACCGACATGATGGCGGTGAGCGACGAGGTGTTGATGCCGAGCGCCTCGGCTGTGATGATGATGGTAAGCAGATACAGAAGCGTTTTGAGGCTCGTGAGGATGACCTTTTGCAGCCGCTCGTTCAGGCGGTTCGCGCGCGCGAGCAGCCGCGAACAGAGCTTGAGCACGAGCCGCACGACGATCAGGCAGATGAGGAACGTCAGCAGCGCGGAAAGGATGCTGCCGATGCTGTAGCCACCGATCGAGCGGGAGATGATCTTGGAAATATTGTCCATGGCGTTTCGCCCCTTTCGATGCCCAGTATATCAGTGTTGCCGCGCCTTTGTAAAGAGCACGCTAAGAATCCTCAGAATTCCTTAAACTTTGCCGGTTGAGAAACGGGCGGGAAGAGCGTATAATGCAGCGTGATCTTTTTTGAAAAGGAAGTGCCCGCATGCGCCCTTACGCCCTCATCGACCTCCACTGCGACACGTTGACCGACTGCATGTACGCAGGATCGAACATCATCGACACACTCGACGATCCCGCGCGCACGCTGTCGCTCACAAGTATTCCGAAGGACATCCACTGGGCGCAGTTTTTCGCCGTGTTCGTGCCCGATGAGCTGCGCGGGGAGAAGGCTGCTCGCTTTTTTGATGACGCCTGCGCGAATTTCGACCGCCAGATGCGAAAATTCGCAGATCTTGTGTCGCCCTGCCGCAATGTTGCCGATATGGAGCGCGCGTGGGCGGCGGGGAAAACCGCAGCCTTTTTGAGTGTGGAAAACGGCAGCGCGTTTGCGGGCGATTTGTTGCGCATCGGGGAGCTGAAGCGTCAGGGCGTCTGCGCCGTGACGCTGACGTGGAATGGGGAAAACGAGCTCGGCTCGGGCAATGTGACGGACCGCGGCCTGACGGACTTTGGCCGCGCCGCCGTGCGCGAAATGGAGCGCTGCGGCATTTTGATCGACGTCTCGCACCTGAACGACGCGGGGCTCGCGGACGTGTTCGAGACGGCGGAAAGGCCGTTTCTCGCCACGCACTCCAACGCCCGCGCAATTTGCGCGCACAAGCGCAACCTGACGGACGTGCAGATCAAGGAGATGGTGCGCCGCGGCTGCCTGATCGGCCTCAACTACTACGGGCCATTCCTGCGCGACGGGGGAGCGGTCAGGAGCTTAGACGACGTCTATCGCCATGTGGCGCACTTTTTCGACCTCGGTGCGCGCAAAAACCTCGCCCTCGGCTCGGACTTCGACGGCGCGGCGCTGCCGCCGTGCCTCGATTCGGCGGAAAAGACGGCGGACTTTTACGAGTATCTGCTCTCGCGCGACGTATCGCAGCAGGACGCGGACGGCATTTTCTTTGAAAATGCACGCGCTTTTCTGCGGAAAAACCTCGGATGAGCGCAAAACGCTTGGCAGCGGGCAGCGCACTGTGATACAATCAATAAAAACAGGGGAGGGGAGCACATGGCAAAAAAATCGAGCCGCAACACCAAGGCGCGCATCGTCTCGGCGGCGTGGAAGCTCTTTTACGAGCAGGGCTATGAGGAGACGACGGTGGAGGAGATCATCTTCGAGTCGGAGACGTCGAAGGGCTCGTTTTACCACTATTTTGACGGCAAGGACGCGCTGCTCTCGTCCCTCTCGGTGCTGTTTGACGAGCGGTATGAGGAGCTGATGCAGCAGCCCCACGACGAGATGGACTGCATCGAGCTCTTATGCTGGCTCAATCAGGAGCTGTTCACGACGATCGAGAACACGGTCTCCATCGAGCTTCTGGCGCGGCTTTTTTCCTCCCAGCTTGTCACCAAGGGAGAAAAGCATCTGCTCGACCGCAAACGCATGTACTATCGTCTTCTGCGCCAGATCGTCTCTCAGGGGCAGGAGCGCGAGGAGCTGACCGACACGCGTACCGTGAGCGAGATCGTCAAGGCCTACGCGATGTTCGAGCGCGGGCTGATGTATGACTGGTGCCTTTCGGGCGGGGAATATTCGCTTGTCCAGTATGCGCAGCAGATGATGCCGCTGTTTTTAGATGGCTTTCGAAAAAAATAAAATTCGTTTCAAAAACAGTCTACTAAATCGTCTTACAGAAAATACAGTAAAATCAATCGAAAATTCAAAATTTTGCAGTGCCGTACAGGAATTATTCTGTACGGCGTTCTGTATTTACGTCTACTTTCTTTTGTGCTATATTGTGCTCGTCTTAACGAAAGCTAAAGGAGAAAATCACATGACAAGCGCACAGATCATTATTGTAGTGACCATCGTTCTCTATCTCGCCGCGATGGTATTCGTCGGCGTGTATTTTGGCAAAAAGGGCAGCGGCAGCAGCTCGGACGATTTCTACCTCGGCGGCCGCAAGATGGGCCCCATCGTCACGGCCATGAGCGCTGAGGCGAGCGATATGAGCAGCTATCTTTTGATGGGTCTGCCTGGCCTTGCCTACCTCTGCGGACTGCCGGAGGTGACGTGGACGGCCATCGGTCTGGCCATCGGCACGTATCTCAACTGGCTGATCGTCGCGCGCCGCCTGCGCCGGTATTCGGCCAAACTCGGCGCCATCACGATCCCCGACTTTTTCGCCCGCCGCTTCGGAGATAAGAAGCATCTGCTTTCCTGCATCGCGGCGGTCGTGATCCTCATTTTCTTCATTCCCTACACGGCGTCCGGCTTCAAGGCCATCGGCACGCTCTTCAACAGCCTCTTTGGTGTGGAGTATCATACGGCAATGATCGTCGGCGGCATTGTGGTCGTGCTGTACACGGTGATGGGCGGCTTTATGGCCGTTTCGTTCACCGACCTGATCCAGTCTATCTTCATGACGATCGCGCTCATCGTCATCGTATGCTTCGGCGTGCAGCAGGCGGGCGGACTGGACACGGTCATCGACAATGCCAGCGCGCTGCCGGGCTATCTCAACATGACGCAGGGCTACGATGCTGCGAGCGGCACAGCCGCCTCGTTCAGCACGCTGAGCATCATTTCGACGCTCGCGTGGGGTCTTGGCTACTTCGGCATGCCGCACATCCTGCTGCGCTTTATGGCCATCCGCGAGGAAAAGGAGCTCAACCAGTCCCGCCGCATCGCGACGATCTGGGTTGTCATCTCCATGTTCATCGCCGTGTGCATCGGCGTCATCGGCTACAGCGTGTCCGCCGCGGGCAAGGTGCCTTTCCTGACGACGAGCGCGGAGTCTGAGACCATTATCATCAAGCTTGCAGATCTGATGAGCCGCCACGGTGTGCTGCTCGCCGTCATGGCGGGCATCATCCTCTCGGGCATTCTGGCCGCAACGATGTCGACCGCGGACTCGCAGCTCTTGGCCGCGGCGTCCAGCGTGTCGCAGGATCTCATGCAGCACTCGTTCGGCATGAAGATGAACCAGCGCACGACGATGCTGGCCGCGCGCGCCACGGTCATCTGCATCGCCATCATCGGCATGGTGCTTGCCTGGGACCCCAACAGCTCCGTGTTCCGTGTCGTTTCGTTCGCGTGGGCGGGCTTTGGCGCGGCGTTCGGCCCCGTGATGCTCTTCTCGCTCTTCTGGAAGCGCGCGAACAAACAGGGTGCGCTCGCGGGCATGATCACTGGCGGCGCGGTGGTCTTCATCTGGAAGTACCTCATCGCGCCGATGGGCGGCGCGTGGGCCATCTACGAGCTGCTCCCCGCGTTCCTTGCGGCGTGCATTGCGATCGTGATCGTATCGCTCGCGACGCCCGCGCCGGAGAAGGCCGTCACCGATACCTTCGACGAGATCTGCGGCAAATAAAAGGGAAGAACAGGCGAGGGCTGCGGCCCTCGCTTTTCTTTGTTAGGCAAATGGAGTGAAATGGAAAAATATGACAAAAAATCCGCATTGACTATTGAAAATGGAATGACTAACGTTTATTATAGATAACATCTATTTATGGATGCTGACATCAGGCGGCGGGATACGTGCATTTGTCCTGCCGGCCGATACTACACTGATGGCAAGCAGTGAAAGGAGAAAACAGCAGTGTCAAGACTCGATATTATGACGCCCTCCCATGCCCAGACCGTCATCGACGGGCTGTACCGCGATGTGGAGCGGCGTATCGCCGCAAGCCCTCCGGGACTGTGTCCGGTGGACCTGGCCAAGAGCTTTCTGGACCTCTGCCATGCGCAGACATGCGGCAAGTGCGTTCCCTGCCGTATCGGCCTCGGCCAGCTCTCTGAGCTGATGGAGCAGGTGCTCGAGGGCGAAGCCACGATGGAGACCATCTCGATCATCGAGCGCGTGGCGCGCGTGATCGTCAACAGCGCCGACTGCGCCATTGGCCGCGATGCGGCGCGCCTGGTGCTTGACGGCGTGCAGGGCTTCCGCGACGACTACGAAGAGCATATTCTGCGCCACCGCTGCCTTGGCGGCATGCGCGAGCCCGTTCCCTGTGTGGCGCTGTGCCCTGCGGGCGTGGATATCCCGGGCTATCTCGTGCTCATCAAGTACGGCCGCTACGCCGACGCCGTGCGCCTGATCCGCAAGGATAACCCGTTCCCCTCGGCCTGCGCGTACATCTGCGAGCATCCGTGCGAGGCGCGCTGCCGAAGAAACATGATCGACGACGCGGTCAACATCCGCGGCCTCAAGCGCTACGCAGTGGATAACGCGGGCTACGTGCCGCAGCCCGACTGCGCCGAGCCCACGGGCAAGAAGGTCGCCGTCATCGGCGGCGGCCCAAGCGGCCTTTCCGCAGCGTATTACTTAGCTTTGATGGGCCACAAGGTCACCGTGTATGAAAAGCGCGCGAGGCTCGGCGGCATGCTGCGCTACGGCATCCCCAACTACCGCCTGCCGCGCGAAGTGCTCGACGCGGAGATCGCGTCGATGCTGGCGCTTGGCATCGATGTGCATGTCAACGTCAATGTCGGCGATGATGTGACGTTCGACGAGCTGCGCCAGCAGAACGACGCGCTTTACATCGCGCTCGGCGCGCACACGGATAAAAAGACCGGCATCGAGGGCGAGAACGCTGAGGGCGTCATCTCCGCGGTCGAGATGCTGCGCGAGATCGGCGACGATCACATGCCGGACTTCCGCAACAAGGACATCGTCGTCATCGGCGGCGGCAACGTCGCGATGGATGTCTGCCGCAGCGCGGTTCGTCTCGGCGCGCGCAAAGTGAGTTGCGTCTACCGCCGCCGCCAGGAGGACATGACGGCCCTTCCCGAGGAAGTGGAGGGCGCCGTTGCCGAGGGCGTGGAGCTCGTGACGCTTCAGGCACCTGTCCGCATCGAGACCGATGCGAACGGTCACGCCGTCGCGCTGTGGACACAGCCGCAGATCATCGGCGAGATGGATAAAAAGGGCCGCCCCGCGCCCGAAAAGGCCAAGCGCAGCGAAAAGCGCATCGCGGCGGACGTTGTCGTTGTCGCCATCGGTCAGGGCGTGGAGACCCACGGCTTTGAGCAGACGAAGATCGCCATCAAGCGCGGCGCGTTCGTCGCCGAGGCCAGCGGCCAGATCGACAATATGGACGGCGTCTTCGCCGGCGGCGACTGCGTCACCGGCCCTGCGACCGTCATCCGTGCCATCGCGGCCGGCAAGGTCGCCGCGGCGAATATCGACGAATACCTCGGCTTCCACCACGAGATCGACCCCGGCGTCGAGATCCCCACGGCGCGGCTGAACAACAAGCCGCCCCACGGCCGTATCGACACCACCGAGCGCGAGGCAGGCGAACGCAAGCACGACTTCAAGTGCATCGAGTGCGGCCTCACCGATGAAGAGGCGTACTCCGAGGCGTCGCGCTGCCTGCGCTGCGACCACTTCGGCTACGGCATCTTCCGCGGAGGGAGGAAAGGCAAATGGTAAGAAACGTTACACTGACCATCGACCACAAGAGCGTCACCGTGCCCGAGAATACCACGATCTTAGAGGCGGCACGCTCGGTCAATATCAATATCCCGACGCTGTGCTACTTAAAGGACATCAACGAGATCGGCGCGTGCCGCATCTGCTGCGTGGAGGTCGAGGGCATGGAGCGCCTCGTCCCCGCGTGCGACAACGTGGTGGCGGACGGCATGGTCGTCTTCACGAACAGCGCCAAGGCGCGCGAGGCGCGCCGCATGAACCTGCGCCTCATCCTCTCACACCACGATACATCATGCACGAACTGCACGCGAAGCGGCAACTGCACCTTGCAGCAGCTGGCGAACGACTTCAACATGCGCGGCACGCACTTCCCCAAAAAGCTGCGTCACGAGGCGGTGGGCTATTCCACGCCGCTCATTCGCGAAAACGACAAGTGCGTGCAGTGCCTGCGCTGCATCCAGGTGTGCGAAAACGTGCAGAGCGTGAAGATCTGGGACCTTCTCGGCACGGGCTCACGCACGGTCGTGGACGCGTCGTACAACCGCCGCATTCAGGACACCGAGTGTACCTACTGCGGCCAGTGCATCACCCACTGCCCAACGGCGGCGCTGCGCGAGCGCGACGACACGGGTCTCGTCTTCGACGCGATCGACGATCCGAATACCGTCACCGTGGCACAGGTCGCGCCCGCGGTGCGCGCGGCATGGGCCGAGCAGTTCGGGCTCGACAGCGAGTTCGCAACGCCTAAGCGCATGGTCGCGGCGCTGCGCGAGCTGGGCTTCAACTATGTGTTCGACACCGACTTTGCCGCCGACCTCACGATCATGGAGGAAGGCAGCGAGTTTATCGAGCGCTTCACCCACAAGGATCAGTATCAGTGGCCGATGTTCACGTCCTGCTGCCCGGGCTGGGTTCGCTTTGTGAAGTCCCAGTACCCCGAACTGACGGACAATCTCTCCACGGCCAAGTCGCCCCAGCAGATGTTCGGTGCGGTGGCGAAGAGCTATTTTGCCGAAAAGGTCGGTATCGACCCCAAGCGCCTTTTCGTCGTCTCGATCATGCCGTGCGTGTCGAAAAAGAGCGAATGCGCGCTGCCGACGATGAAAAACGACGCGGGCGACCCCGATGTCGACGTGAGCATCACGACGCGCGAGCTGAACATTATGATGCGCGCGAATCACATTGAACCCAAGTACCTGCCCGAGGAGGAGTTCGACAGCCCGCTCGGCTCCGCGACCGGCGCGGCGGTCGTCTTCGGCGCGACCAGCGGCGTGATGGACGCTGCGCTGCGCTCTGCGTACTTCCTTGTTACGGGCAAGAACCCTGATCCTGACGCTTTTACCGCCGTGCGCGGCATGGACGGGTGGAAGGAGGCGACGTTCAACATCCCCGGCGCGGGAGACGTGCGCGTCGCGGTCGTGAGCTCGCTCGGGAAAGCCCGCAAGCTCATTGAGGCTGTCAAGCGCGGCGACGCAGCGTATGACTTTGTCGAGGTCATGGCCTGTCCTGGCGGCTGCGCGGGCGGCGGCGGCCAGCCCATCCACGACGGTACCGAGCTTGCCGAGGATCGCGGCAACGTGCTCTGGCGGCTCGATCAGGGTGAGCTTCTGCGCTTCTCGCACGAGAATCCGGATGTCAAGGCGCTCTACAAGGACTACCTCGGCGCGCCGCTTGGCGAAAAGTCGCATCACCTGCTGCACACCGACCACAACGCGTGGCAGATGCCGCAGAAAATGCTGTAAGGACGCAAAAAAACCTCCGTATGAGATTTCTCATACGGAGGTTTTTATTGCTGAATTTTATCGGGTGTACGTGCCGTACTCACTGATGACGGCGCAGAGCTCGCTGAACACCTGCTGCGCGTCGCCGTCGATCTTGTAGGCGACGGCGCGGTTGGCGTCGTCGTAGATGAAGCCCTCGTCCCAGTTGAGGTATAGGTCGTGCTTCTGTCCGTCTTCGGGGATCCACCAGACGGTGACATAGTTCCAATTCTGCGTGAAGCGGGAGAAAAGCGAGGTGGGCAGGCGGTAATAGCGCTGCACCGAAATTTCAGACATAGCGCTGCGCAGAGCCGCGGCGGCCTCGCTGTCCGGATAGCCCTCTACCCGGCAGTCGCCGGTGTCGAACGTGCCGTAGCCGTCCGGCGTGGGAACAATGGTCGAAATGTAGAAGAGTCCGTCGACGCGGGCGGTCTCAGGCGCGGGGATCAGCTCGCCGAGCGGCTGCGAACGGCGCGGCAGCAAAAAGATAGCCACGACGAGCAGCACTGCGGCAACAGTAATGAGCAGAGTCCTTCTCTTTTTGTCCATGGGGATCTCCTTTCCAACATCAAACTTGCTTTTGTCGTCTAACAGGGGAGAGGGGAATCGCTTTTCGATAGTTTACCTGAGAAAGAGCTTTTTGACAAGCCCTTCTTCGGGCGTGACATAGAGTGTGCGGTAATTGTCGTAGGTCACCATGCCGGGGCGTGCGCCCGCGGGCTTTTTGACGAATTTCACGGGGCAGTAGTCGACGGGCACGCCGCTGCTCTCCTTCGCCTGCGAGAAGTAGGATGCGAGCATTGCGGTCTCGCGCAGATCATCGTCGCTCGGCGTGAGGCCCGCGCAGCGCAGGATGACGTGCGAGCCGTGAATGTGCTGGGTGTGGAACCAGTAGTCGCGCTTGTCGGCCTTTTTTGTCAGCTGATCGTTCTGCACGTTGCTGCGGCCGACGAGGACCTCGAGCCCGCTCGACGTTTTGAATGTGCGCGGGGCGAAGGCGCGCTTGAGCTCCTTTTTGCCGCTCGACTTTCGGATATAGTTCGTCTCCTGCAATTCGCGGCGGATCTCATTGAATTCCTGCTCGGTCTCTGCCTGCGAAAGCTCCTGCAGGACGCTTTCCAAGTACGCGCGTTCGTTTTCCGCCTTTTCGATCTGCTTGCGCAGGTGGAATTCGGCGGTCTTGAGCTTGTTGTACTGCTTGTAGTTTTTCGCGGCGTTCTGCTGGGGGGAGAGCAGCGGGTCGAGCGGGATGTCGATGGTTGGACAGCCGTCCTCATAGTAGTTTTCCGCATGCAAGACTTTTTCTCCGCTCTTCATGCAGTACAGGTTTGCGGTGATGAGGTCGCCGCGCAGGCGGAATTCGTCGCGCTTCTGCGTCGCGGCGTAGTCGTGCTTTAAGTTCTCGGCCTTGCGCGCCATGCGGTCGCGCGCGACCGTGACCGCGTGCGTCAGCTCGCGGCCGCGGCGGGCGGAGAGCTCCTGCCGCTCACGCGCGTCGTAGAACTCGTCGAGCATTTGCGAGAAGCTCTCACGCGTCTCGACCTGCGTTTCCGCGCCGTACTGCGCGATGGGACGGTAGGTGAAATCCACGGGCTTGCCGTCGCGGTAGAGGATGACGGGCATATAGTTATCTTCCTTTACAGCGTTGGCTGTATCGGAAAATTCCTGCACCAGCGCCCCGCGCTGCGTATCATTCAGCGCGCCGAAGCGCACGTCGGTCTCGTGTCCCGCGCGGAAGGCAAATTCGCGCGCGATCAGCGGCGAAATGCCGGTGTAATGGTCGAGCACCCACTTGTCGACAGCCTGCTCCGCGTCGCCGCCGCGCTGCGCGAGGGCGAGGGAGTCCTCCTCCTGCGATAAAAGCGACAGCTTGTCGAGCGGTGTCGGCAGATGGTAGAAAAGGCCGGGCAGCAGTTGGCGCGTGGCGGAAAGGTCCGCGTCCACGCGGCGCAGACATTCGACGATACGCCCCTGCGCGTCGAGCAGGACGAGGTTCGACCGCCGCCCCATGCACTCGAGCACGAGCTGCTTTTGGCTGATCTCTCCGAATTCGTCCGTGCACTGGAGCGTTAAAATCACCATGCGCTCAAGATCCGGCTGCTCGATGGACAGCACGCGCGCGCCGACTAAGTGCTTGCGCAGCAGCATGCAGAACATCGGCGGCTGGGCAGGGTTGTCGCGCAGGATGTTCGTGAGCTGGATGCGCGGTTGGTTTGCGCCCGCGTTGAGCAGCAGGCGCAGATTGCCGCGCAGCAGCAGAACGATCTGGTCGCGCGCGGGCTGCTGCACCTTGTCGATGCGCGCGCCGATGAGCTGAGGTCTCAGCTCGTGTAAAACTGCCCGCAGGCAGATCGCGTCAAGTGGCATTGTCGTCCTCCATCATCCGGTTGAAAAGCTCGTTGATGCGCGCGTGATCGTCGCGCAGGTACAGCCAGCCGAACAGCGCCTCGAGGCCTGTGGCCTTCTGATAGTCCGCGCGGTCGGCGTGGTGGGGAATGGAATGGACATTCGCGTTGCGCCCGCGGCGGAACACAGAGGCCTCTTCCTCCGTCAAAAGGGGTAAGAGCTTTTCGGCAAAGCGCGCCTGCTGCGGCGCGCAGACGAGCTCGACCGTCGCGCGGTGCAGCCCCTTGCCCGTCGCCTTGCCGTGCACGCACAGATACGTGCGCACAAGCAGCTCATACACCGCGTCGCCCAGATGGGCGAGGCCGATGGAGCTGATGGCGCGGATGGCGTCGTCGTTCATTTTGGCTTGTGTATAATCGTACATAAAAACTCCTGAAGTTCGAAAGTACACATATTTTATAACCTCGGCGGAATTCTGTCAATCGGCGCGCGCTGCCGCACGCGAAAAGCCGTTGCGCTTTTGCAAAAATCCGCTATAATGGCAGAAAAGACAAGACCTTTGAGATCGGAGAAAGAAGCCTATGAAAAAACTGACCACCGCGCTGCTCACGGCGCTTTTGCTGCTGAACCTTGCCGCCTGCGGCGAAAAGGAGCCGGACGACACCCCGTCCGGCTACGACGATTCACTCATTTCCGAGCTTTACAGCGAGGAGGGCGAGTACACGGATGCCGAGAACAACACGCTCGCATACAGCTACCATGTGCCAAGAATCGTGTCGGAAACGGCGGTCGCCGCCGCGCTGAACGACGAGATCGCCGATCAATTCGGCGCGCTCGTGCAGGAGCAGAAGAACATGATGGCCTCCCGCGTTTCGCTCACATGCCTTTCCGTCACGTGGACGAGCTACTGGAACGACAGCCTGCTCTGCCTTGTGGTGCGCGCGGAGATGGACGGCGACACGAGCATGACGGAGACGTACAGCTACGACTTTTTCGGCGGCAAACGCCTCATGAGCGAGGATCTGCTGGCGCGCTGCGAGCTTTCAACGCAGGACTTCATCACGGCGGCGCGCCGCACCGCGGCAAACTACTTTGATGAGACGTACCGAGATGCGCTCAGCGGCAGCATGGGCGGCGCGGACTTCATCGCGTCCTACGCCGAGCGCCGCGCGTGGACGCTCTCGGACGAGAACATCAACGCGGAAATGCGGCTCTATCTCGACAGCGGCGCGCTACATATGATCGTGCCCGTCGGCTCGTTTGCTGGGGCGGAGAGCTACGACGCTGACCTCGCGCTCGACCTCTCCGCGCGCGAGACGGTCGAGAAGACGGCGCAGGACAGCTTTGTCAAGGCAGCGCTCTCGGGCGGCAATTTGACGGTCAGCTTTGAAAAGACGGCGGACTCCGCGTGGTACGCGGAGAATTTCCGCTTTGACTACGAGACCATCTACCCCGTGGAAGGCCTGTATTCCGACTACACGGATGTGTTCGTCGGCTCGGTGGGGCAGGGGTACTTCCCGTACATCTTCCTGCTGACGAGCGAGGGCACGGTGGAGTACGTGAACCTGCTCGAGGGCCTGACGGCGGGCTTCCTCTGCGACGGCGGACCGCTCGGCGGCGTGAAGGGCATTGTTTCGTTCGAGTCCGGCGAGGTCGAGGAGGACTACGGCACGTATCAGACGGTGTTCGCCGTCGACGCATCAGGGGAGAAACACGACCTCTCCGGCGCGGTCGGCGACGCGGACTACACGATCCCGTCGGAATTTCTCGGCGAGTGGACGGCGACCGTGACGCATGACACCGCCGAGCAGGGCAGCTACGACAGCGACTACATCCTGACGCTGACCGATGGCGGCGGCCTCACGGTGCAGGACATCAACAGCGAGGTTGGGATTTATTTTGAGTACACCGGCCAGCTCAACTACCTCGGCACGAACGGCGAGGGCATGGTCTTTGGCTATCACTTGAACGAGAATGCGGGCACGGTGCGCTACGGCGCGTTCACGCTGCTGCGCGGCAGCGACGGCCTGCACGTCAAATCCGTCGCAGGCGAAAACTTCTTCGACGCGCCGAGCGGACGCTACACAGTGTTTGCGAGAGGGTAAAAGGTTGGAAATGTCATGCAAACGGAGCGCTTTTCTCACCTGACAAAAAACTTTTTGAAAAAGCAAAAATTTCTTCAAAAAAGTATTGACAGTTTCGACTCTCTGTGCTATATTATCACTTGTTCCGAGCCTAACGGAACGATGAAAAACAAAACGGCATGGGGGTATAGCTCAGCTGGGAGAGCGCTTGACTGGCAGTCAAGAGGTCAGCGGTTCGATCCCGCTTATCTCCACCAAAAAGCATCAAAACCGTATGGTTTTGATGCTTTTTTCTTATCTTTTCCAAAGAAAACTTTTTGCAAGATGGCGCCGAACGGCGCGAAAATGCCCTTTTGGTTGCAGAAAAGTTGCAGTGTAAACAGGAGCGTTGTAATGCTATGTCAAAAATAAAGCGTGCACATTGTGCACGCTTTATTTTCCACCCATCAGTAACGCTAAAAGCTCTGCGAGCTTCGATTTGACCACGATGTCGCCAGTGGCGGCGCTCTGCGTTAAAATGCCGTCGCACAGCGGGGAGAACGCTGCGCTCCACCACTGGAGGGTATTAGTGCCGCGCGCGGCGCAGAAAAGCAGCATGACCGCGAGGCCAACGGCAAGGGAAAGCTCCCACTTTGTCCATTTCATCGAAAAACCGCCCATCTCAAAGAATTTGCTTTGAGTATGGACGGCTTTTTCGCTTCTTAAACAAATTCCGTGCAAAAAGTTTGAATGCTGCCGCTTTGCAGCGCGTCACAGGCTGCGCGGCAGGAGGTCTCATCGGAAAAAAGACCGAACACCACGCTGCCCGAGCCAGTCATGGCCGCGGCTTTGGCACCGTGCAGCAGGAGTGCATGCTTGATTTTTTCGATGCAGTCCCTCTGCTTGCCCTCAAGCGCCTGCTCAAAGACGTTGCGCACGTTTGCACAGAGCGTGTCCGCGTCGCCGCGCTCGATGGCGGCGAGCATCGCGTCCGTATCAGGACGGTCGGTGATCGTCACGCCGTCTACGCGCGCGAAGAGCGCGGGTGTGGAGATCGGGAAATCCGGCTTGCAGACGGCGACGAAGAAGCGCGGTGCGGGCTTGAGGACGGTCAGCTTTTCGCCGCGGCCCTCGGCCAGCTGCGTGCCGCCGCGGATGCAGAAGGGAACATCACTGCCGACGCTTGCGCTGATCTGCTCGAGCCGCTCGTCCGTGAGGGTGGGGGAGACGAGCTCGCGCAGCGCGCGCAGCACCGCCGCGGCATCTGCGCTGCCGCCGGCCATGCCGGCCTCGGACGGAATGCGCTTTATAAGCGCGATGTCGATGCCGCCGCCGTAGTCCATCGCCTCGCAGAAGGCTCTCGCCGCCTTGACAGCGAGGTTGCGCTCATCGCAGGGAAGCGCCGCGCCGTCGACACGGCAGGTGATGCCTTTGCCGTCTGTGAGCGTGACGGTCACATCGTCGTGGAGCGAAACGGTCTGCATGACCATCTGCATCTCGTGGTAGCCGTCATCGCGCTTGCCAAGAATGTCAAGCGTCAGGTTGAGCTTAGCATAGGCGGGGACAGTTATGCTGCGCACGGGCTCCTCGACCGGCGCATTCAGCGCCTTGCCGCAGTGGGGGCAGTAGGCACCGCCTTCACCTATGCGTCCGAGCGGTCTGCCGCAGTGCGGACAGCGGTAGTAAAGAACCCCAATCACGATGGCAAAGAGCATGATCGCGATACCGAGAATAACAAGCGGTACGCTGACGCTTGTGCCGACGCCGCTGAGCAGCGCGCCGGTAAGAAGCAGCGGTGTTTGGAGCTTTTGGACCCTGCGATAGTCCATCAGGGGCTTTTTGTCGTTCATCGCGGCCTCCTTGTGCGCTCAGTGCTTCTTTTTCTTGTGCTGGATCTTTTTCTTCTCCTCGGGCTCCGGCTCGTCGGCGACCCATGCACCGCAGTGCGGGCAGCGTTTCGGTGTGCCGCGGCCAAGGTGTTCGCCGCACTTGGGACAGCGGTAAAAGCGCCACCAGACGATGAGCGAAGCGCCCATCATCATAAGACCGATGAGTGCGGCGATATTGTTTTGAAATCCCCATGCGCCGACGAGGGAGACCAGCGCGCCGCCCCAAAGCAATACGTCCTGCCAGATCCTGGCTGTTTTCAAATCCATAATGAATCCTCCTGATGAGAAAAGCGCCGCAAGGCGGCGCTTTTCTGCAATGGTTGTAATTGATCAGCGGATCTTGCGCGCTTCCACATAGTAGCGCTTATCCTGCGCGTGACCCATGGAGAAGGTCTTGCGCGGCAGAACGCCGTCGGCCATGACGGTCTTGAAGAGCTGTTCCTTGCCCATCGCGGGAAGCAGGAAGCCCATGTTGCCCTCCTTGGAGCCGAGCTCGCGGGTGACCTCATCGCCGTGGATGTAGTCGACCTCGCCGCCGAACTGCTTGAGGTACTCGTCGATGAAAGCCTGCAGCGTGCCGACGGCCAGCTGGACCTTCGGGTCGGGGACGGTGACGAAATCGTCGTGGCCGTTCCAGCAGACCTCGATGACGTGGCCCTCGCCCTTGCCCTCGTGGGCGTTGGGGTAGAACTTCTTGAACTCTTCCATGAACTTCTCATGGTCGACGCCGAAGAGCACGCGGTGGATGGGCTCGAACTGGAGCGCGTCGTCGTGGTTGTTCACGACCTCGACAAGTGCGTAGCGGGAGGGCAGCGCGAGGTATTCCTCGGGAGTCTTGCCCTTCTTCTGCTCTTCATAGCAGGCCTTGGCGGTGGCGAGGGAGTGGTTGCCGTCGCCGACGGCGAACAGCAGGGGAGCGACGCCGGAGACGCCGTACTTGCTCTTCATTGCCTCGTCGGTCGTGAGGCCGGTCAGCGCGTCGGCGACTGCGTCGATCTGCGCAGCGGAGAGCTTGTAGCCCTTGATATGGCCGCCGTTTTCCATCAGGTCGAAGTCATAGACGCTCTCCATCTTGTCGGCCGCGGCGGTCAGGGGCTCGATGACGGTCTTCTCGGGGTCGTCAATGAGCAGCATGACGTGGGGCAGCTCGATGGGGGCGTTGCGGCGCACGCGGGCGCGCGGGGGGATACGGTCGAGCACGGTGCCCTCAGTCGCGCGGATCAGCGCGCCGGAGCCGGGGGTGAAGTCGTACTGGTCGAGGTCGACCATACCAATGAGGCCGTGACGGATCTTACCGTCGCTCTGGCCGCGCTCGATGTAGATGAGGGAGTCCTTGAGCGTCTCGAAGATGCCCTCTTCGAGGTACTTGCTCATCGAGGCGTTGATGTCGGCGATGAACTCGTCGACGTTGGGGGCCTTCAGGTTGGCCTCGGGCAGGATGAGGCGCAGGGTGGAAGGCGCGTCGCCGACGGTCTTCTCCACGCGCTCCCAGTACTCGGGCTCAGAGGTGAACTGGTCGCATGCGACGACCGCCCACTTGCTCATATCGACATCCTTCTTGGGCAGCAGAATGTCGGAAGGATAAAAGCCAAGCTTGGAAAACTTTTCGTTCATGGTGATTCCTCCGTTATTTGTTTGATAAGCGGAACGCGGGGTGCTCCGCTGGTGCGATTGTAAAACAAATTATACAATAGCCCACGCGGAAAAAGCAATGGAGAAAGTGAAAAAATGTCCAAAAGCGCTTTATGGAAATGCCATGATAGAGCGCTTCGCGGCCCGCTTGCTTGACGAACGCCCCGCGGCATGATATTCTAACAAACTATGCGGAAAAATACGAAAGATTCAGGTGATGATTTTGGATAAGCGCGCAGATCTGGGACACGGGGACGTCAAAAAGCTGCTCTTTTCGCTCTCCGTGCCGACGATCACCTCGCAGATCGTCAACATGCTCTACAATCTGGTCGACCGCGTGTTCATCGGCCACATGCAGCCCGCCGAGACCGTCGGAAAACTCGCGCTGACGGGCGTTGGCGTATGCCTGCCGATCATCATGGTTATTTCGGCGTTCGCGTCGCTCATGGCCATCGGCGGCGCGCCGCGCGCCTCGATCGCCGAGGGCGCAGGCGAGAGCGAAAAATCCGAACGCATCATGGGAAACTGTCTGACGATGCTTGTGATCACGGCGCTGGTGCTGACGGTGCTGTTCGAGTCCTTTGCCGAGCCGCTTTTACTGATGTTCGGCGCGAGCGAGAACACCATCGGTTACGCGCTTGACTATATGCGCATCTACGCCCTCGGCACGATCTTCGTGCAGCTGACACTTGGCATGAACGCCTACATCACGGCACAGGGCTTCGCCACCGTGAGCATGAAGACGGTGCTCATTGGCGCGCTCTTAAATACGGCTCTCGACCCGCTGTTCATCTTCGTGCTCGGTCTCGGCGTGCGCGGCGCGGCGCTGGCGACGGTGATCTCGCAGGCAGTGTCGGCCGTGTGGGTGATGACGTTCCTCACGGGAAAGAAGACGCGCTGGCACTTAAAGTGCGAGAACCTGCACGTGGACGCGAAGATCGTGTTGCCGTGTATCGCGCTGGGACTTTCCCCGTTTGTGATGCAGTCGACGGAGAGCCTCATCGCCATCTGCTTCAACTCATCTCTCCTGCGCTACGGCGGCGACATGGCCGTCGGCACGATGACAGTGCTGACGAGCATCATGCAGTTTTCGAACATGCCGCTTCAGGGCTTGACACAGGGCGCACAGCCCATCGTGAGCTACAACTTCGGCGCAAAGAACGCCCAGCGCGTGCGCGACGCCTATTTCTGCCTGCTGCGCGCGTGCTTTACTTATTCAATGGCCATCTGGCTTCTGGTCGAGCTCTTCCCGCGCGCGTTCATCCTGATTTTCAATAATGACCCCGCGCTGGTCGAATACGCGGCGTGGGCCGTGCGCATCTACATGGGGTGCAGCGGTATTTTCGGCATCCAGATCGCCTGCCAGCAGACGTTTGTGGCGCTCGGCAACGCGAAGACATCGCTCTTCCTCGCCGTGTGGCGCAAGATCATCCTGCTCATCCCGCTCATCTATATTCTGCCGCACTTTTTCGCGGACAAGGCGTTCGCGGTGTTCCTGGCCGAGCCCATGGCGGACTTCGGCGCGGTGGCGCTGACGAGCTTCACATTCTATCGCCAGTTCCGTCGCTCAATGCGCGAGCTGGAAGGTGCGGAAGCGACTGGGGAGCGGTAAAGAAAATTTTTAACGCAAAAATAAAAGGAGAGGGCAAGCCCCTCTCCTTTTATTTTTTACGCCTGGCCGCCGCTTTCCATCGGCTCTTTCTCGC
>ERZ1106964.1246-NODE-1246-length-18927-cov-6.404144_pt1 | contig 18927 bp, 19 predicted proteins | sample MGYA00403682_ERZ1106964 | MGnify/ENA primary metagenome ERZ1106964 (study PRJEB35170, sample SAMEA104062451) | human gut metagenome | biome: human gut; feature: human-associated habitat; material: faeces | place: Denmark | collected 2013-04-10 ...
GCATAGCTCGCCGCCTCATTTTTTGCTTTTCTTACAGGCCGATGCTCGCAAGGAAGTCCGCGATGCCGGAGGACTTGATGAATGCGAAGACTGACGCGAAGTCGTAGTGTTCATACGCCGCATCCCAGATGCGGTCGGGGCTGCCGCCGGTCGCAAGGCCGACGCCGAGCACGATCTCGCCGACGATCAGGACGCACAGCGCGATGATGAGAATGGTTTTCCAGGCTTTTTTCATGCGGCGATCTCCTTTCTGCACCAGCGCTTTCCCGTGCGCGCGAGCAGCCGGACCCAGCCGATGACCACGCGGATGAACAGCCAGATGGCCAGCCACACCACGACGAGCGCGATGGCGATCACGGCGGCGCCGCCGCCGAGCAGGATGAGCATATCCGCCACCATGGGCAGACCGATGAAGGCCGTCGCGATCAGGCCAACACCGCCAGCGCCGCACGCGGCGCCGATGGCCAGCACGGCCAGATCCAGCACCAGCAGCACGGCCAGCACCGGCACGCCGATGATGATTGCGCCGAGCGTGTAGAGAATCGCCAGAAAGACGTTCGTCTTGTAGGCTGGCTCGTCGTAATAGGCTTCGTCATAATACCCTTCTTCGCCGTCGGTGGCGTAGTTCGGGTCGTCATTGTAGCCGTCATCCGCGGGCTGCTCGTCATAGTAGCCGTCATCCGCGGGCTGCTCGTCGTAGTAGCCGTCGTCGGCGGGCTGCTCATCATAGTAGCCTTCCTCGGGCTGCTCGTCAAACGAGAACTGACCGTTGAGCACGGGCGCTTCGTCCGTTTCGGGCTCGTCGGGGCCCTCCGGCGGCTCCGGGAACGTGAACGACGGCGCGGGCTTTTGCGCCGCGGCCGCGGTCATCGGGCGGTACTGCTCGGCACGCGGGCGCGGCTGCGGCGCGCGCCTGGGCTGCACCTGCTCGGGCGCGACCACGGGCGCGGCGGCCGGCGTGATCTTGCCGCTGTCGGCGTAGCGAATGAGGGCAACGGCCACTTTCGTCGGGTTGCCGATCTCCTGAATGAGGCGCTCCTCATCGGGCGCGTTGTCAAACATGTTCTCCATCTGCGCGATGAGCGCCTGACGGGTATTGTCGTCGGTGATCAGGCCGAGCAGACTGCTGATCTCCGCCATGTAACTCTGTCTGTTGATAGATGGTCACCTCCAAGGGGTTCGATTGCATCTTGAAATAGCATCTCTAATTTACATATTATATTGCACGAATGGTGCGCGGTCAAGCCCGAAATGCACTTTTCGGCTGTGACCCAGCTCTTGACAGGCGCTGCGCGGCGGGGTATCCTGTGGAAAAAGGACCGGTTTTCCGAAAAGCCGGAAAGGAGTGGAACGCATGGAACAAGAGCGCCCCTACACCGAAGCAGAACCTGAAACGGCAGCCGAGACCGCCGAAACCGTGACCGAAACCGCCGAAACTCCGGCCGAAGCGGCCGCGCCGAAAAAGCCGCGCGAGCCGTTTTTCCGCCGCCAGCGCCGCGAGCTTTCAGATGCCTGGCGCGAGATCTACTGCAACAGCCGCGCGCGGCGCATCCGCACGTGGCAGATCGTGGTGTTCGCGCTGCTGATCGTCGAGGTAACGGTTATGGCCGTCGCGCTCAACCCGGTCTACTGGATCGGTACCGGCCTGCTCATGTTCTGGTGCGTGGGGCAGCTGTTTGACCGCCGGCCGGCGCGGCACTCCGTCGGCGCGGTTGTGCTGTATTTTCTCATCGCCGTCATGATCGGTGTTTTTGCGGTGCAGGAGCTGCTTGGTGCTTGACAAGCGGCAGCGGATTCTATAAACTATATAAGTTACCCCATACATTATGAAATACGCCCGCGCGCTCACCCCGCGCGGCCTACAGAGGAGTGTTGCGCTTATGGCCAAAGATAAGAAGGTCGAGCAGATCACCGATATGGAAGTCGACTTCGCCCAGTGGTTCACCGACGTGTGCACCAAGGCGGAGCTCGTGGATTATTCCGATGTCAAGGGCCTGTTCATCCTGCGCCCGTATGGCTACGCCATCTGGGAGAACATCCAGAAGGTGCTCGACGGCAAGTTCAAGGCGACCGGACACCAGAACGTGTCCATGCCGATGCTGATCCCCGAGAGCCTGCTGCAGAAGGAGAAGGACCACGTTGAGGGCTTCGCGCCCGAGTGCGCGTGGGTCACGATGGGCGGCAGCGAGGAGCTGCCGGAGCGCCTGTGCGTGCGCCCGACGTCCGAGACGCTCTTCTGCCAGCACTGGAGCCACATCGTGCACAGCTGGCGCGACCTGCCGTGCCTGTATAACCAGTGGTGCAGCGTCATGCGCTGGGAGAAGACCACCCGTCCGTTCCTGCGCGGGCGCGAGTTCCTCTGGCAGGAGGGCCACACCCTGCACGCCACCGAGGCCGAGGCCCGCAAGGAGACGCTGCAGATGCTCGAGATCTATGCCGACACCTGCGAGCAGGAGCTGGCCATGCCCGTTATCCGCGGCAACAAGACCGACAAGGAGAAGTTCGCCGGCGCCGTGAACACCTATACGATCGAGTGCATGATGCACGACCACAAGGCGCTCCAGTCCGGCACGAGCCACTACTTCGGCGACGGGTTCGCCCGCGCGTTCGACATCACCTACACCGACAAGAACAACCAGCAGGCCTATCCGCACCAGACCTCGTGGGGTATGTCCACGCGGATCATCGGCGGCCTGATCATGACCCACGGCGATAACAGCGGCCTCGTCCTGCCGCCGCACATCGCGCCGATCCAGGTGATCGTGCTGCCCATCGCGGCGCACAAGCCCGGCGTGACCGAGAAGGCCGAGGAGCTCGTCGCGCGCCTGAAGGCCGCCGGCCTGCGCGCGCAGGGCGATTTCAGCGACAACAGCCCCGGCTGGAAGTTTGCCAACTGGGAGATGAAGGGCGTGCCGCTGCGCGTCGAGATCGGCCCGAAGGACATCGAGGCCGGCCACTGCGTCGCCGTCCGCCGCGACAACGGCGAGAAGATCACCGTCGCGCTCGACGAGCTCGAGGCGCGCATCCCCGAGCTGCTCGAGGCCGTGCAGCAGGGCCTGTTCGACAAGGCCAAGCGCAACCTCGACGAGCACACCTATGCCGCGCACTCGCTGGCCGAGGCCAAGGAGCTGCAGGAGAAAAACGGCGGCTTCATCAAGACCATGTGGTGCGGCGACCTCGCCTGCGAGCTCGAGATGAAGGACAAGGCCGGTATGTCCAGCCGCTGCATCCCGTTCGAGCAGGAGCACCTGGACGATGTCTGCCCCGTGTGCGGCAAACCCGCCAAGTGCATGATCTACTGGGGCGTTGCGTACTAAAGCACGCGCCCAAATCCAAAAAACGAACCGCCCGCTGCGATCGCAGCGGGCGGTTTTGCTCATTCGTTTTCGATGTAGAAGATCTTGCGCAGCGTCTGCACCGGGAGTTTCACGATGCTGCGGTCATAGGTCACGAGGCCGTTGAGCTCATGCTCCACGTCGCTCAGCTGCGTGTACACCGCGGCGCTGAGGCCCTGCGCGATGGCGGGGCGGATCTGCTCGTCATAGAGCGCCTGGAGCGCGTATTCGAGCGAGAGCGGGGCGTCGCACGTCTTATAGCCGACGCTCTTGCCGCCGGCGGCGTGGCCCTCGACGCGGTGGATATAGCCGCCGAACTCCGACAGCAGCGTGGCGCGGCCGAGCTTATCGGGCTGGAATTTGTACTTCCGGAAATACACGTGCAGGCTGCGCACATCGCCGAAGCCCTGATCGTGCCAGCCACTGGCCGGGTCGATCGTGCGCGTCTTATCTATGGACTCGATGACCTGCACGGCCGTCTGGCAGTCAAACTGGCCCCAGCCCTCGTTGAACGGTACCCACACGGCGATGCACGGGTGGTTGTAGAGCGTGGTGACCATGTCGCGCAGCTCGTTCAAAAACGCCTTGCGCGCCGTCACATTCGTGCGGCCGAAGAGGGGATACCAGCTGTCGTCGAGGTGCCAGCCCGTCACGAGCGGGGTCGAGACAATGAGCGGGTCGTAGCGCCTGCCGCCGCAGGGCATGTCCTGCCAGACGAGCATGCCCTGCCGGTCGCAGTGATAGTACCAGCGGTCACACTCGACCTTGATGTGCTTGCGCAGCATATTGAAGCCCATGTCCTTGGCCAGCTGGATGTCATAGATGAGCGCGTCGTCGCTCGGCGCGGTGTAGAGCCCGTCCGGCCAGTAGCCCTGATCGAGCAGGCCGTTGTGAAAATACGGCTTGCCGTTGAGAAACAGGCGGCGCACGCCGTCCTTGTCCGTTTCCACGCTGCACTTGCGCATGGCAAAGTAGCTGTAGACCGTGTCGTCCCCGAGCGTCACGCTGAAGGGGTAGAGCGTCGGGTGCTCCGGCGACCAGGGGCGGAATGACTGCACCGGCACGTGCGCCGGCACGCCCGCCGGGAACGTGAAGCGCTTTCCCTCCAGATCGATCATGCACTGGCCGGCACCCTCAACGGTGATCTCCACCTGATGCGCGTCGAACAGCGGCGTCACGCGCAGGGAACGGATATAGTTCTGCGGCACGCTCTCGAGCCAGACCGTCTGCCAGATGCCGCTCTGCGGCGTGTACCAGATGCCGTGCGGGTGCAGCGTCTGCTTGCCGCGCGGGAGCTGGGAGCGGTTCGTCGCGTCGCGCACGCACACGAGGATCGTGTTTTCCTTGGCCAGCACCTCGGTGATGTCCACCGTGAACGGCAGGTAGCCGCCCGTGTGCGTGGTCAGCTCCACGCCGTTGCACCACACGGTCGCGATCTGATCGACCGCGCCGAAGTGCAGCAGTACGCGGCCGACATTGAACCCGTCCGGCAGCGTGACCGTGCGGATGTACCACAGGTATTCCTCCGGCTGCAGGACGTGTCCCACACCGGACAGCTCGCTCTCGGGCGAGAAGGGCACGAGGATCGTGCCGTCGGCCTGCGCGGGCTTTTGCGCGCTCGTCGTGATCGCGTAGCTCCACGGGCCGTTGAGATTCAGGTAGCTGTCGCGCACCATCTGCGGCCGGGGATACTCCGGCAGGGGCTGCGCGCGGTCGAGCGTATCCGCCCAGGGTGTCAGCATAACGTGGCCTCCTTTTGCCGCCGGCGGCGCCGGCAGAGCATTTGCTATCTATTTTACAGGATTTTTCCCCGCTTGTTAAGTCCCGAACACAGAATTTTTTTCCGCCCGGCGCGCCGGAATGGCGAGAAATCCCGCCAATATGCACAAAATGTTGCAAAGTTTCCGGAAATGTTGGATTTGTCAGCATTTTTGCAGGTTCGTTAATATTTAAATTAGTACAATTTGATGTTTTTCCGCCATTTTTGGTGGACGAAGTTAGGCTGGTGTGCTAATATATGTGGGTCAAAAAATAGAGAGGTGATGCAAATGCCCTTTAAGTTTCATGGCGGAGTTCATCCCAACTACATGAAGGCTCCGGACGTTCCGGTGACCGTCATTGCGCCTCCGCCGCAGGTCGTGCTCCCGATGATGCAGCATATCGGCGCACCCTGCAAACCGCTGGTCGCGGTGGGCGATTATGTGAAGATGGGTCAGAAGATCGCTGACAATCCGGCACCCGTCTCCGCGCCCATTCACGCGACGGTCTCCGGCAAGGTGATCGCTATTGAGCCGAGACCCCACCCCCTTGGCGATATGATCCCCGCGATCGTGATCGAAAATGACTTCCAGGACACCCCCTGCACGGATCTCGCGCCCCTGACGCCCGAGCAGATGAAGGATCCTGAGGCCATCCTCGAGCGCATCCGCGAGGCCGGTATCGTCGGTCACGGCGGCGCCATGTTCCCGACCGCGTTCAAGATCCGCGGCGGCCTTGGCAAGGTCGATACCCTCATCATCAACGGCGCAGAGTGCGAGCCGTACCTCAACGGCGACCACCTGACCATGAAGAACCACCCTGAGGAGCTGCTCAAGGGCATCGAACTGGCGCGCATCGCGTCCGGTCTCGACAAGGCTTACTACGGCATCGAGAAGAACAAGCAGGACGCCATCGACCTGCTGCTGTCCAAGAACCCCGCGCAGTACGGCGTGGAGATCGTGCCGGAGAACGTCAAGTACCCCCAGGGCGCCGAGAAGATGCAGATCAAGGCCATCACGAACCGTGAGGTCAAGCCCGGCGGCCTGCCGTCCGGCGTCGGCTGCAACGTCATCAGCACCCAGACGGCTTACGCCATCTACCGCGCCTGCTACGAAGGCATGCCCAGCATCGAGCGTGTCCTCACCGTCGCCGGCAGCGCCATGGGCGATAAGTCCTACAACCTGCAGTGCCGCTTCGGCACCCCGTTCAGCTACATCGTCGAGCAGTGCGGCGGCTTCGTCGTCGAGCCGAAGAAGATCGTCCTCGGCGGACCCATGATGGGCCTGATCGCTACGAATCTCGAGGCCCCCAACATCAAGGGCACCGCGGGTATCCTGTTCTTCACCGATAAGGAAGACCGCTCCGTCGAGAATCCGACGTGCATCCACTGCGGTAAGTGCCTGACCGTCTGCCCGATGAAGCTCGAGCCGCTGTACATGTATAAGTACTATCAGAACCGCGACTTCGAGAACATGCAGAAGTACCATATCCTCGACTGCTTCGAGTGCGGCAGCTGTTCGTACAACTGCCCGGGCCGTCTGCCCCTGACCCATACCTTCAAGACCGCAAAGCTCCTCTTCGCCGCCCGTGCAGCTGAAGAAAAGGCCCGCGCGGAAGCCGCTGCAAAGGAGGCTGAAACGAAATGACACCGAAAGAATTTACCTTTGACGCTGCCTACCAGCCTCAGGTGCGTGCCAAGCGCGGCACCCGCGAGATCATGCTCGACGTGATCATCGCCCTGCTCCCGGCTCTGTGTGTCGGCGTGTGGCAGTTCGGCGCGCAGGCGCTCATCCCGCTGGCCGTGTCCATTGTGTCGTGCGTGTTCTTTGAGTGGGCTTACCGTAAGCTCATGAAAAAGCCCGACTCCATCGGCGACCTGTCCGCCGTGGTCACGGGCATCCTGCTCGCGTACACCCTGCCGGCCAACTGCAAGTGGTGGCTGCCGATCATCGGTGCGTTTTTCGCCATCGTGGTCGTCAAGCAGCTCTACGGCGGCATCGGCAAGAACTTCCTCAACCCGGCACTCGCCGGCCGTGCGTTCCTGCTCGCTTCCTACGCGCTGTTCATGACCACCTGGGTCGTGCCCGGCAGCCTGACGTCCGTCATCGGCGCGGACGCGACCACCATGGCCACCCCGCTCAGCTACATGAAGGCCGGCGAGGCGCTGCCGCAGTACTACACCTTCAAGTCCATGTTCCTCGGCACCATGCCCGGCTGCCTCGGCGAGGTCAGCGCGCTCGCGCTGCTCATCGGCGGCGTGTACCTGCTGTGCCGCAAGGTCATCACCTGGCACATCCCCGTGTCGTTCATCGGCTCCGTCGCGCTGCTGACGCTCATCTTCGGAAGCAAAAATGGCGGCGGCTATACCCACGTCGAGTGGATGCTCGATAACCTCCTGTCCGGCGGCCTGCTGCTCGGCGCCTTCTTCATGGCGACCGACTACAGCACCAGCCCCGTCACCGCTCCCGGCCGCATCATCTACGGCGTCGGCTGCGGCGCGCTGACCGTGCTCATCCGCGTGTTCGGCGGCTTCCCGGAGGGCGTTTCCTTTGCCATCCTCATCATGAACTGCTGCGCATGGATGTTCGACAAGCACACCCAGCGCCGTCAGTTCGGCGTCAGCCGCGAGGACGTCAAGGCCAAGAAGGCCGCTGCAAAGGCTGCGAAGAAAGAAGCAAAGGAGGCTGCTGCAAATGGCTGAAAAGACTGAAAAGAAATCCGGCGGCGGCCAGATCATCAAGCTTGCGCTCGTGCTCTTTGCCGTGTCTGCCATCATGGCGCTGGCCCTCGGCCTCGTTTATGAGGTGACGAAAGACACCATTGCCATGCGCGCGGTCGAGACGACCAACAAAGCATACGCCAACGTCCTCCAGGCCGACGACTATTCCGAGCAGGCCAATTTTGAGAACGACGGCACCATCACCAAGCTCAGCACCGCCACCACCGGCGGCCAGCAGATCGGCTACGTCGCCGAGACTACGTTCTCCGGCGCGCAGGGCATGATCACCATGGTCGTCGGCCTCGACAGCGATTATAACTGCACCGGCGTGTACGTCACCAAGCACTCCGAGACTTCCGGTCTCGGCGCCAAGGCGGCGGACACCAATGAAGGCGCCTGGCGCGACCACCTGGTCGGTCAGGGCGACGGCCTTGCCCTGACCAAGGACAAGGGCACCATCGAAGCCATCTCCGGCGCGACGATCACGTCCCGCGCTGTCGTCAACGAAGTGCAGACCGTCATCAACGCGGCCAAGTCGCTGGGTTAAGGAGGGCTGAAATATGAATATCAAACAACAGTTCAAGGAAGGCCTCATTACCAACAACCCGGTCCTTGTGCAGCTCATCGGTATGTGCGCCACCATGGCCATCACGACCAGCCTCTTCAACGGCATCGGCATGGGCCTGTCCGTGCTCATCATCCTGACGTGCTGCAATGTGGTCATTTCTCTCATCCGTAAGGTCATTCCGAATGACATCCGTCTGGCCATCTTCGTGCTGGTCATCGCCAGCTTCGTCACCATTGTCGATCTGGTGCTGCAGGCTTACGTTCCCGCGCTGAGCGCGTCCCTGGGCGTGTTCATCCCGCTGATCGTCGTCAACTGCATCATCATCGGCCGCGCCGAAGCGTTCTGCCAGAAAAACCCCGTCGGCCCGTCGTTCTTCGACGGCATCTTCCAGGGCCTCGGCTATACGCTCGTGCTCATCGCCATGTGTGTCATTCGTGAGCTGCTCGGCAAGGGCTCGTTCGGCACCGGTATCTTCAACACCATCGACGGTGTCATCGGCACCGGCAACGGCATTCAGATCTTCCCGTCCGAGTACGGCGCGCTCGTGCTCACGCTCCCGATCGGCGGCTTCATTACCCTCGGCTGCCTGATCGCGCTGATGCAGTACGCGCTGCGCAAGTCCGCCGAGAAGAAGGAAGCCAAGGAAAAAGCGCTCGCAGCGCAGGAAAAGGAGGCGGCATAACATGAGTTCTACGACCAGTATTTTTGCCATCATCCTCAGCGCCGTGCTGACGAATAACTTCATCTTCTCGCAGTTCCTCGGCTGCTGCCCGTTCCTCGGCTGCTCGAGCAAGATCGACACCGCCGCCGGCATGGGCCTCGCCGTCACGTTCGTTATGGGCCTGGCGTCCGCCATCTGCTGGCTTGTCAACTGCCTGCTCGTCAAGCTCGGCCTGGGCTTCCTGCAGACGATCGCTTACATCCTCGTCATCGCCGCGCTCGTGCAGTTCATCGAGATGTTCCTCAAAAAGTCCATCCCGTCCCTGTACTCCGCGCTCGGCATCTACCTGCCCCTGATCACCACCAACTGCGCCGTGCTCGGCGTCGTGCTGCTCAACACGCAGTACAGCTTCGGCTTCCTGCAGAGCGTGGTTTACGGCGTGTTCGGCGGTCTCGGCTTCATGCTCGCCATCTGCCTGTTCGCAAGCGTGCGCGAGAAGCTCGAGTTTGCCGACTATCCGGAGAGCTTCGAAGGCTTCCCGATCTGCCTCGTCTCCGCCGGTCTGCTGGCCCTGGCTTTCATGGGCTTCTCCGGCATGAAGATCGGCTAAGGAGGGCTGAAATATGGATTTTACTTTGATTCTCGAAGGGATTGCCGTCCTCGGCATCATGGGCGCTGTTTTCGGCGCGCTGCTGGCGTTCGCCGCCAAGATCTTCTATGTGGAAGTCGACCCCAAGCAGGAGGCCGTGCGTGAGTGTCTCGCCGGCGCCAACTGCGGCGGCTGCGGCTACCCCGGCTGCGACGGCTATGCCGCTGCGGTCGCGGCGGGTCAGGCTCCGGTCAACTGCTGCGTTGCCGGCGGTCAGGCTGCCGCCGACAAGATCGCGGAAATCATGGGCGTCTCCGCCGGTGCGGAGGAGAAGATGGTCGCGTTCGTGCCGTGCTCCGGTGCGGAGGGCGTCGCCGTCAAGCGCTTCAACTATCAGGGCCCCCAGGATTGCCAGGCTGCCATGCTGTTCGGCGGCAAGAGCAACAAGGAGTGCCGCTTCGCCTGCATCGGTCTCGGCAACTGCGCCAAGGCCTGCAAGTTCGGCGCGATGCACATCGTCAACGGTGTTGCCAAGGTCGACCGCGACAAGTGCGTCGGCTGCATGGCCTGCGCCGATGCCTGCCCGAAGAAGATCATTGAGAAGGTGCCGTATAAGCAGGCTGTGCTTGTCGGCTGCCGCAATCAGGACAAGGGCGCCGTCACGCGCAAGATCTGCGATGTCGGCTGCATCGGCTGCATGAAGTGCCAGCGTGAGTGCCCGGCGGAAGCGATCAAGATCGAGAACTTCGTGTCCACGATCGACTATGACAAGTGCGTCGGCTGCGGCCACTGCGCTGAGATCTGCCCGCGCGGCATCATCAACCTCATGGATCTGGTCAAGCAGTAAGCTGCCGGCCGGTCATAACAGCAACAGACAGACGGACATTTCGGTGTCCGTCTGTTTTTTGCGCACGGAGTGTGGAAACGTCCCTTTTCCTGCGGCGTGCGATGTGTTACAATAGAACAAATGCACGCAAGGAGGCCGCCATGTACCAGATCCGACCTGATGACTATGCCGCGTTCCGGTGCCTGGCCGGGGCGTGCCCGCAGACGTGCTGCGCCGCGTGGGAGATCGTCGTCGATCCGGACGCGCAGGACGCTTACCTGCGCCTGCGCCATCCGCTGGCGGAAAAGCTGCGGCGCGTGCTGCGCGTGGACGCCGAGGGTGACACGTACTTTGCGCAGACGGATGGGCGCTGCCCGTTTCTGTGCGCGGACGGCCTGTGCGAGCTGCAGCGTACTCTTGGCGAGCAGAGCCTGTGCCGCACGTGCCGGGACTTTCCGCGCTGGGAGGTGCTGCTGTGCGACCGGGTGGAGCGGGGACTCTCGCCCGCGTGCCCGGAGGCCGCGCGGCGGCTGCTGGAGCGTTCTGGGCCGCTGCGGTTCACCTCCATGCTGCTGCCGGACGACGGCTATGTGCCCGGCGCGCGTGAGCGGCGGCTGACTGCCGCGGTCACAGCGGTGCGCGACCGGATATTGGCGCTGCTGGCGCGGCCGGGGCGCACGGCCGAGGAAAACCTCGCTGCGGCGCTCGATTTTGCCCGTGCGGCACAGCGCCAGCTCGACCGGCACCGCATCGCGGCGCTGGCGGCCGGAAATGTACCGGCGGTGACAGCCGATGCCGCGCTCGAGCCAATGGCGCCGGCGGCACTGGCTGCGGCGTTTGCGTCACCCGAGCCGCTCGATGCCCGTTGGCCCGAACTGCTGCGGCGCGTGGCCGCGCTGGATATCTGCCCGCCGCCGCGGCTGACGGACGTGCAGCAGATATGCCTCGCGCAGACAATCGTCTGGCGGCACGGCATGGACGCGCTCGACGACCGCGATGTGGTCTTTCCTGCGCGGTACGCCGCGGCAACGCTGCGTCTGCTCGACTGTTTGGCGACGGTGAGCAGCCTCACGGATGCGCAGCTGATCGTGCTCGTCACGCGCGAGGTGGAAAACGACCCCGAAGCCCTGTCCCGGCTGCGCGCCGGGCTGCAGATAACAATCAAAAAGGATACTCAGGAGGCATACAGGAATGAAAAAATGTGACTGCAAGATCATGAATACCCTCGGCAAGTACCAGAAGATCTGGCCGTGGATCGGCGCGGCGGGTTACGCCATCGACGGCGCGGAGGCCGTGCTCAAGCACACGAAGTGGGGCAAGGCGCACTACAAACTGCGTATGCTCCTCCACGGCGCGGGCGCGGGGCTGCTGTGTCTCGGCGCAGGCGTGCACACGGTGCAGGCGTTTGCGACCGGCCGTGCGGACGTGCCGTCCGTCGTCAGCGGCTCGGTCATCGGCTCGGGCATCCTCGGCCTGAACTACACACACGCCGCGGCCAAGAAGATCGGCCCGAAGCAGGCGCGCGTCATGCACCGCGTGTTCTGCGGCGTGACGGGGCTCGGCATGGTGATGCACGTGTTTGCCGTCAAGCAGCCGAAGCAGTAAGATACACTGCGTATCAGACAGAAAACAGCCACAGTGGTTCGTGCCACTGTGGCTGTTGCCATTTTTAAGAAAATGTGATAATCTAGAATCTACAGAGAAAACTGGAATTTGGGAGGAAGCTATGAAAAAACAAATTTGCTGCATGATTGCCGCGGTGACTGTGGTCACAATGCTGCCGGGCTGCGGCGCAAAAGATACACCTGCCAATCATTCGCCTGCGCCGGCGGTTGTGAGCACTGTCACGCCGGAGAGCACCGCTGCGCCGGAGAGCACTGTCCCACCGGAGAGCACCGCTGCGCCGGAGCAAACAATAACGGAAGATATGGCCTATGAAGGCGTAAACAACTATTGCCACAAAATGTATGACTGGAGTATAGCAGAAGAACTCCCGGACATTATGTATGTGGTAAGATACGATGAAACGGACTCCGAGTATGTCGTGATGTTTCGCAGTTATACAGGCGCGCATGAGTACTTCTATGTCGACAAAACAACGGGCATGACAAGGATGACGTTTCGGGATTACGGGTTGAACGATGAAGAGGACGGAGGAACCATGAATTTGTGGGACTATCTGGATGCTGAGAACTGAACTGCAATCGGCCAATGCGCGATATTTCGTGTGCCGGCTTGGCTGCAAAAAATCCAAACGGTGTGACCGGAGAGGCCACACCGTTTTTTCGCCGATATTCCGCCCGTGCTGCCGATATTGGCGGCGGGGATGGTTGGGTGTTTGCGTGCGTTTCCCCGCCTTGGCTCAGCCGGTGGTGACATAGCTGCCGCTGTCCGGCGCCTGAGCGAGAAACGGCACAAAGCGCGTCGCCGCATCAAAGCTGCTGTCGGCCGCGATGGCGTTCTGGAGCGTGGAGACGTTGTCGGTTGATGCAAACACGCACACGCGGTCAAACAGCTTCGGGAACACCGCCATGTCCTGCCCGGACTGCGCGGCCTTTTCCTGCAGGATGGAGTCCGCGCTCACGATCGCGCTCACGCGCAGACCCGTGGCGCTCAGGTTCGCGCGCAGGTATTTCGCCAGCGCGACGACGGCGTCCGTGCGCGAGGGCGTGCCGCTCTGGGACGCATATTTCAGCTCCGTGGCCGCGAGCGGCTGCTGCAGGTACGAGAACGCAACCTCGTCAAAGCCCAGGTCATGCAGCTCCTTGCAGAGGCTGACGAGGTACGTGCGGATGAACGTGTTGTACGGGTCGACCCAGCCGCCGGAGCCGTCGGTATACGCGCTGCCGGACGCGGTCTGCAGCGCGGTGGCGGCGTAGCGCTCGGCCATGAGCGTGTCGACGCACGTGCTCACGACGGCGACGAGGTAGATGTTCTGCCCCTTGACGGTCTGGATCGCGTCGGCGAGCTCGGCCGTGCCGTTGACGCCGTAGGCCGCGGCGTCCGAGACGCCGGACTTCCAGCTCAGCGTGCCGCCGGGGGCCTTCATCTGCAGCACGAGGGCGTTGCCGCCCGCCGCCTTGACGGCGGAGGCCGCGCGCGTGAGCCCGTCGGCCGTGATCTTGTCAGCCGTCAGATACTGCGCGTGCAGCTCGGTGAGGCCCTTGCCCGCGTCGGAGACGATGCCGGAGTAGTCCGGGTCCTCGAGTACGAGCTCGGTGTCGACCGTCTCGGGCTGGCCGTCCTCGGTCACAGGGGCGGGCGTTTCCATGATGGGGAAGACGACGTGCAGGGAGCCGTCGCTGTCATAGACGATGTATTTCTGGCCGGCGTAAAACAGGATCACGGCCAGCACGATCAGCCCGGCGAGAATCCACAAAATCACCGGCCAGGCCTTGCCCCGGCTGCGCCGGGCGCGGTAAACGTCGTTGCGATGGGCGCGCATCGGCACACCTCCTTTGGGTCAGGCGGCGTCAGCCGCGGTTTTCAATGTCGCTGATGAGGGCGATGCGGCGCGCGTGGCGGCCGCCCTCAAAGTCCGTGGTCAGGAACGTGTCCACGATCTTGAGCGCGAGGCCCGGGCCGAGCACGCGCGCACCCATGGCGAGGATGTTCGCGTCGTTGTGGCGGCGGGTCATCTCGGCGGAGTAGCAGTCGCCGCACAGGGCGGCGCGGATGCCCTTGACCTTGTTCGCGGAGATGGAGATGCCGATGCCGGTGCCGCAGATGAGGATGCCGCGCTCGCACTCCCCGGCCGCGACCGCGCGGGCCACGGCCTCGCCGTAGATGGGGTAGTCGCAGCTTTCCTCGCTGTAGGTGCCGAAGTCCTTATAGGCAAGGCCCAGCTCGTCCAGATGGCGCATGACCTCCTGCTTGAGGGCAAAGCCGCCGTGGTCACATCCGATCGCAATCATATACAGTACCTCGATTTCTGAAATTTCCCGGTGTTAAAATGGCCAGTCCGGGAGCCATTTGAGCACATTCCATGCGTAGTCGCGCGGGATCGTCACACCCGTGAGCACGGGGTAAAACAGCGCGAAGAGCACGCCGTTTGCCGCCGTGAAGGCATACACGATGCCGAGATAGCCGCGCCGGCGCAGCCGGTCGAACACGTACCCGAGCGCGAGCACGAGAAAGAGCGTCGCCGCGAAGTAGTGGTATTCGAACGTCAGGCGCGAGATGAACACCCACGGCAGCACCTGCGCCAGATAGCCGACGAGGATAAACAGCGCCGTGCACTCACCCTTCACCGCGCGGTACGCGAGCACCGGCAGCGCCAGCAGCCCGCCCCAGCACAGCAGGGGATTGACGAACGCGCCGATGGTCGACACCGTCCCGTCGCCATATGACAGGTAGTAGAGGATCGGCCGCAGGTCGAGCAGCCACTGCCACCAGCGCGAGGAATACGGATGCGTGGCGACAAGGCCCGCGTGATACGTGAACATGAAGCGCTGGTTTTCCAGCACGATGGCGGCGTATTCGCGCGTGAAGTACATGCTGATGCCGTGCAGGCCGCGCGCCGCGCCGTAGGGGTAATAGCTTGCATAGTAGATCATGCCCGGCACGAGCACGAAAAACACGAGGCAGAAGCCGATGTTGCCCAGCAGCCTGCGCGCATACCGGCGGCCGTCACCGGCCCGGTGCGCCCGCACGCCGGAAAACACCCAGTGCAGCGCCCAGAGCACGCCGAGACCCGCCCCGGCGTAGAGGCACGTCCACTTTGTGGCCGCGCCGATGCCGAAGGTGACGCCGCAGGCGGCGAGGTGGTGCAGCTTGCCCTCCGTGAAGTACCGGTACAAAAACAGGTACATGAGCAGGATGAACAGTGTCGCGAAGCTGTCGATGGTCGCGATGCGCGTCTGCGTCAGGTGCATGAAGTCGAACGCCAGCAGCGCCGTGCCGCACCACGCCACGCGGTTGTCGCGGAACATCCGGCGCAGCAGGTCCCACATCAGCGGCAGCATGGCCACGCCGAAGAGCGTGCCCATGAAGCGCCAGCCGAACGGCGTCATGCCGAAGAGCACGATGCCGAGCGAGAGGATCTCCTTGCCGAGCGGCGGGTGCGAGACTTCATACGGATACACGCCGCGCAGGTGCTCATAGGCCGTGCGCGCGTGGTAGATCTCATCAAAATACGTGCTGTTGTAGTACGTGGACGATGCGGGCACGGTGTCCGCTTCGTCACAGAGCGCGTCCGCGCCGGCGGGGCCGGAAACGCCGCGCACGCCGATGCGCTCGCCCTGCAGGTCGTAGAGCGCGAGCTCGCCGAGCTCCATGTGCGCGCTCGCCGTGATGCGGACGTAGGCCGCCGTCGCGGGTGCGGCGTCGGTCATTTCCGGCTGGAGCCATTTGAAGAGGTCGGCATAGCCCTGCGGCATTGTGCCGGCAGGCGTGAAGGTCACGCCGTCGGTCGAATAGGCGAGGGCATACTCGCCTGTAGACAGGCCGGGGTAGTACCACACGGAGGCGATGGCAGTCTCGCGCTCGAGCGCGAGCACGGCGGATTCGCCCGCCTCGAACGAGCAGAACCGCTGCGGGTCGTGCGCGGAGCCGAGGTTGCAGAATGCTGCGACGGCGTACACCGCCGTCAGAACCGCGATGCCAAGCCCGCCGCGGCGGCCCGTGCACCGGCCGATGGGCGCGCGTGCGGGCAGACACAGATGCGCCAGCAGCGCGAGCGTGAGCGTGATGGCGGCTGCGAGCAGGATATACCGGAGCGCTGCCATGCGCGGTCCCTCCCTTTGCCGGAATGCCGGATGCTCTATATTATAGTACAGCACAGCGGCCCTGTCCAGAAAAGAATCCGCCGAAGCGCTGGCGGTACTTGACATCTGTCCGGAATAAAGTTAGAATAATGTGATTATATTTTTGGCGGCGGATGGAGCACCGCCACGAATATCGTTATGTTCCCGGCGGGTGCGCTTGATGGCCCGCCTTTTCCAACTTGAAAGAATATCGTAGAAAAAATCTGAAGAAACGGAGGATCACAATTTCATATGTCGTTACCAATAGCACTCGGTTGTATCATCGCAGCGCTTGTGGTTGGTTGCATCCTTGGCGGGCTTTACCGCAAAAAGGTCTCGGAACGCGAGATCGGCAGTGCGGAAGAGAAGGCCAAGCAGATCATAAATGATGCCTATAAGAGTGCCGAGAGCAAGCGGCGCGAGACCCTGCTCGAGGCCAAGGAAGAGATCCACAAGAGCCGGACGGAGTACGAGCGCGAGGTCAAGGAGCGCCGGGCGGAGCTGCAGAAGCAGGAGCGCCGCCTCCAGCAGAAGGAGGAGACCCTCGACCGCAAGACAGACACGCTCGACAAAAAGACGGACGCCCTCAACCAGAAGATCGCCGCGATCGACACCAAGCAGAACGAGATCAATCAGCTCAAAAAGACCCAGATGGAGCTGCTCGAGAAGATCTCCGGCTACACGGTCGAGGAGGCCAAGGCCTTCCTCATCAACAGCCTGAAGGACGACGTCGTGCATGAGCAGGCGCTCATGGTCAAGGAGATCGAGGCCCAGTACAAGGACGAGGCCGACAGCCGCGCCCGCGAGATCATCGCCACTGCCATCCAGCGCTGCGCCGCCGACCATGCCAGCGAAGTGACCGTGTCGGTCGTGCCGCTGCCGAACGACGAGATGAAGGGCCGCATCATCGGCCGCGAGGGCCGCAACATCCGCGCCATCGAGACGCTCACCGGCTGCGACCTCATCATCGACGACACGCCCGAGGCCATTACGCTCTCGAGCTTCGATCCCGTGCGGCGCGAAGTCGCGCGTATCGCGCTCGAAAAGCTCATTCAGGACGGCCGCATCCATCCCGCCCGCATCGAGGAAATGGTCGCCAAGGCCCAGAAGGAGGTCAACGCCACCATCAAGGCCGAGGGCGAGCGCGCCGTTTTCGAGACGAACATCCACGGTCTGCATCCCGAGCTCATCAAGCTGCTCGGCCGCATGAAGTACCGCACCAGCTACGGCCAGAATGTGCTCAACCACTCCATCGAGGTTTCGCACATTGCCGGCTTGCTCGCTTCCGAGCTCGGCGTCGACGTGGCCACCGCCAAGCGCGCCGGCCTCCTGCACGACATCGGCAAGGCCATCGACCACGAGGTCGAGGGCAGCCACGTGTCCATCGGCGTCAACATCGCCCGCAAGTACAAGGAGTCGGAGGAAGTCATCCACGCCATCGAGGCCCACCACGGCGACGTGGAGGCCCACACCGTCGTCGCCTGCCTGGTTCAGGCGGCCGACGCCATCTCCGCCGCGCGCCCCGGCGCCCGGCGCGAGAACATCGAGAACTATGTCAAGCGTCTCGAAAAGCTCGAGGAAGTCACCAAGAGCTTCCCCGGCATCGCCAACTGCTTTGCCATTCAGGCCGGCCGCGAGATCCGCATCATGGTCAAGCCCGAGGAGGTCTCGGAGGATCAGATGGTGCTGCTCGCGCGCGACATCGCCAAGAAGATCGAGGACGAGCTGACCTACCCCGGTCAGATCAAGGTCAATCTCCTGCGCGAGACCAAGGCTGTCGACTACGCGAAATAACCGAATCCCGAATTCCTCAACGCCCGCCGGATTTCCGGCGGGCGTTTGTGTATCTGGTGCATTTTAGGAACAGCGAACGCAAGTGCCGATTTGCGACAGATGCATGAAAAAATGCACGAAAAACGAATCTGTTACAAAAAGGAAAGAAATACTTGACAAAAACGGTCGATTTATGGTAATATTTTTCTGGAACTGATAAAAATTGTTCTAAAACACGAAAGGAGAGTAAAATTCATGCCTTGGGATTGCCCGTTTTGCTTCCTCGGATGGCTGCATGATCAGTGGAACTGGGACCACGAAATGGCCGAGAAGTTCAGATCCATGTGCCCGAACAAGTAATGGATTTTTTGTGTGCTGTTAACCGGTAGCACGCTGTCAGCCCGCCCGGGGCTGAGCCAACCTTACGAGGCCTGACGCTTTGCGTCAGGCTTTGTTTTTTTGCCCGGGTTTGACAGCCCGCGCGCGGGTGTGTAGAATAGGCGCAGAGACCGAAACGGACGGGCAGGGAGATGCGATGAAGCAAAAGTGGCATAAACTCTATGATAATTACTCGACTTACTATGTTTCGGGTGCAATTGCGCTGATGTATGCCTTAATAATAGCGCTGAACATTTGGATATATAGGGAATGTGATGTTGTTTCGGAAAAGATCGCACTTATGCTTGTGCTGGATATTCCGGGGTGTATTTTTCTTATATTGGCAAACAAGCCGCAGGTATTCAGCCGATTCTTAACACGCTGCAGCTTTGATGCTGAGGGCATCCATTGCCGGAGTCCGCGCTGGGGGCGCTTTACGCTTCGGTGGGATGAAATTCGTACATATGGCTTTGGCGTGAATTCATTTTCGTACATGTCTGCATCATTTTTGTATTTCTCACGGAATGAGGTGGAGTATGTGCCGAAAAACGGCATGGAGCTGCTGCGGATCGGCCG
>ERZ1106964.1252-NODE-1252-length-18850-cov-3.735781_pt1 | contig 18850 bp, 15 predicted proteins | sample MGYA00403682_ERZ1106964 | MGnify/ENA primary metagenome ERZ1106964 (study PRJEB35170, sample SAMEA104062451) | human gut metagenome | biome: human gut; feature: human-associated habitat; material: faeces | place: Denmark | collected 2013-04-10 ...
GGCCACGATGTTGGCCACCACCACGTCATAGGGGCCGCCCAGCTCCTGCCGCAGGGCCTGATCCGTTACCACATCGCCCCAGCGGACGGTGTAGCGGTCCCGGCCCACGCCGTTGAGGGCGGCGTTTTCATAGGCCACGTCCATGCACTTTTCGTCAATGTCGCAGGCAAACGCCTCCTGTGCGCCCAAGCACAGGGCAGCAATGGACAAAATACCGCTGCCGCAACCCAAATCCAGCACCCGTTCGCCGCCGTGCACACGCTTGTCCAGCTGTTTGAGACACATACGGGTGGTAGCATGACTCCCGGTGCCGAAAGCAAGGCCGGGATCCAGCACCAGCGGCACCCGGTCGGCAGCCTCCGTTTCCAGCCATTCGGGCACCACCAGAAGCCGTTCCCCGATTGCAATGGGCTGATAATACTGCTTCCAGTTGTTTTCCCAGTCGGCGTCCTTCAGATTTTCCAACGTCATCAGGAGGGTGCCGTATTTTCCGGCATGGGCGTCCTTGAAGCCCTGAAGAGCAGTGCGGAGGTGGGCCAGCTGGTCAAAGCCGTCTCCGTCCGCCGGGAGGTAGAAGGTGATCCGGGATTTGCCCTTCATGGACGCCTCCAGATCTTCGTCCACATAGTCCCAATACTGGTGGTTGTTTTCCAGAAAGCTCTGGAAATCCTGCTCGTCATCAATGACCACGCCGTCCACCCCATTGGCGGAGAGGAAGATCTCCAGAGGCTCCAGCCCGGCGTGATTTGTGTCAATGTGTACTTCCAGCCATTCCATATATGATCCTCACATGTGCTTCCGCCAGAGCGGAAAATTTAATTTCATACGCATAAAACTTCATGCATGAGCAGTGCACCGCGAACATGCACAAATGCCAGTGCATGAAGTTTTCGTGCATCATTTCCGGTTGCCCCGCAGGGGCGAGGAAATGGCACATTTCTTGTTTTTGCTATGTGTTTGCATAGCAAAAATAGTTTGGGGATTTCCCCAAACTATTTTAGCATAATTATCGTTCGCTGCCAAGGAAAAACAGCGCCATGGTGCCGGGGCCGGAGTGGTTGCCGATGACAGGACCCACATAGTTGATGTGGACGGTCTCCACGCCCAGACGGCGGCGAACCTCACCGGCAACAAATTCAGCGTCCTCCAGACAGTCACCGTGGCTGATGAACACCGTCTGACCGGCGGGGTCGATGGCGGTGGCCTCCATCCGGTCTACCAGCGCCGTCAGAGACGCCTTGCGGCCCCGGGCCTTGCTGACCGGGATCAGGCGGCCCTCGTCGTCCACATGCATGACAGGCTTGATGGCCAGCATGGTGCCGAACAGGGCGGTGGCGGCGTTGATCCGGCCGCCCCGCTTCAGGTGGTTCAGATCGTCCACTGTGAACCAGTGGCAGACGCGGCCCTTGGTCTCCTCGGCAAAGGTCTTCACCTCGTCAATGGTTTTCCCCTTTTTCTGCTCCTGCGCGCAGAGATACACGAACAATCCCTGCCCCAGAGAGGCGCAGAGGGAGTCCACCGTCAGGATCTTCGCGTCGGGAAATTCGTCCTTCAACTCCTCCGCGGCAATGACGGAGGACTGGTAGGTGGTGGAGAGGGCGGAGGAAAAGCTGATGCTCAGGATGTCCTTTCCGGTTTTCAGGATCTCCCGCATCTTTTCCTCAAATTCCCCCACGTTGACGGCGGAGGTGGTGGCCAGCTCGCCGGAGCGGACCCGCTCGTAGAACTCATGGAAGCCGATCTCCCGGCCATCCAGATAGTTGCGGTAGGTGCGATCACCCATTTGCAGGCTCAACGGTAGGACCTCTACGCCCAGCTCTGCGGCCATTTCCGCAGAGAGATCGCAGCAGCTATCCGTTAAAATTACATAATCACGCATCAGTCCTTGCGCTCCTTTCTGATTTTCGCGGCCTTTTTGGCCTCGGCTTTATCCGGTTTGCCGGCGGGTTTCGTCCGGGCGCGGAGCTGGGCCACATACTGACGGCTCACAAGGCCGGCGGCATAGCTCAGCAGACCGAAATGAACAGCGGCGTCCGCCAGATTGTCAGTTCCTTCATAAGCGCCCATCTCTTGCACGGCACTGGACAGGGCACCGTCCAGACTTTCCAGAAAGGCCCGGTAGCCGTTTTCCACGGAGCGGTCATCGGAAAGCTCAGTGCGGATCAGCAGGTCCATATCCCGGACGGACATCACCTGCTTGAGAATGCAGACGAAGGTGAGGTAGGCCAGATGATCCCGGTTGTATTTCTTGCCCTCAGCCCGGGGGACCAGGGCATTTTTCGTGTAGTTATTGACCATAGAGGCCGTCAGAGCGTCGCTCTCGTCCAGACGGATGGTCTGCCGTTCCATGTAGGAGAGGACTTGATCCATATAAAGGGGGAAATCCGGCAGTGTTTCCCAATCCGCAGGGCGGTGGGTCTCCAACTGACGGCGAAAGGCGGAAATTTCTTCCATACCGGTGCTCCTTCCTTTGAAATCAGAGCAAGTATATCACATTTTTGTAGTTTTGTAAACCGGATTATGCGTTAAGGAAAACAGGAAGAAAGACAGGGGAAAACGAAAATTGTTATTTTCCCACGCAGAAACGGCTGAACACCGCGCCTACGATCTCCTCCTTGGCGGTGCGGCCCGTTAGTTCCCCCACGGCTTCCAGGGCCTCCTCCGCGTCGGTGAGGACTGCGTCGGGGGTCAGGCCGCCGTCCAGGGCGGACAATGCCCGCCGGACGGCCTCCAGGCTCCGGCGGACGGCGGACTCCTGCCGGGCGTTGGTCAGCAGGGAACCGGCTTCGGCAGGCGCACCGGCGGGGAAGCAGTCCTGAATGGCGTCCACCAGGGCGTCCAGGCCGCCGGGGGCCACGGAGTTGAACGAAACCAGAGCGTCCGGCTCCCGCAGGCCCTTGGGGAGCTGCCAGACGGCGGTTTTCACGGCGGGGTTCAGATCATCCTTGCTGACGGCTAAGATCCAGTGGGGGGCCTTCGCGGCCAGGGCGAGAATGTCCTCGTCCACAGTCATCGGTGTCTGGCTGCCGTCTGCCACGGCGATCACCAGATCGGCAGTCTCTGCCGCCTTGCGGCTGCGCTCCACGCCCAACTGCTCCACGGCGTCGGCGGTATCGTGGATACCGGCGGTGTCAATGAGCCGCAGGAGGGTGCCGCCGCAGGTGACGGTCTCCTCCACTGTGTCCCGTGTGGTGCCGGGGATGTCGGTGACGATGGCCCGGTCATAGCCAGCCAAGGCGTTGAGCAGAGAAGACTTTCCGGCATTGGGCAGGCCCACGATAGCAGTGCGGACGCCGTTTTTCAGCACCCGGCCCCGCTGGGCGGTGTCCAGCAGGGCGGAGAGGGTGTCGGCGGCGATTTGCAGAGAAGATCGGATCTGCTGCGGCTGAATGTCCTCAATGTCCTCGTCGGGGTAATCTACCACGGCGTAAAACCGGGAGGTGATGTCGATGAGGGTCTCCTGCACCGGCTCCAGGCGGCGGCGGAGGCCGCCGTCCAGCTGGGCCGCGGCGTTTTTCGCGGCGGCGGCGGATTGGGCGTCGATGAGGTCGATGACGGCTTCCGCCTCCGTCAGGTCCATTTTGCCGTTGAGAAAGGCCCGCTTGGTGAATTCACCGGCCTGGGCCTGCCGGGCTCCGGCGGCAAAGAGGGCGGAGAGCAGGGTGTGAAGGACCACGGGAGAGCCGTGGCAGTGGAATTCGGCAGAGTCCTCCCCGGTATAGCTGTGGCCGCCACCGAAGCGGACGGCTAATCCCTGATCGATGACGGCGTCGGAATCGTCCAGCATTTCTCCGAACACCATCTTGTGAGAGGGCTGCTGGGCGAAGGGGACTCCGTTCCGGGGACGAAAGACCCGGTCACAGGCGGCAAAGCAGCCATCCCCGGAGACCCGGACGATGCCGATGGCGGCGGCGATGCTGCCGGTGGCAATGGCGGCGATGAGATCAGACATAGAAGCTCCTTTCAGAGGGTGCCGCTTTGCGGCATGGGAAAGCATGGTGATACCATGCGGGATCGAATCCTAAAATGGGCTTTGCCCATTGGAATGTCCCCTACATTTTCTTTGCCCCACAAAGGGGCGCGGCGAACCGCCGCAGGGGATGCAGCATGGTGCCACTTTGCGGCACGAGAATGCACGGTTTTACCGTGGGGATGCACCCCCTATTTTCTTTTTGAGACATCAAAAAGAAAATGCGCCGTGCACGGTGGAAAAGAAAAATGTCAGGGATGAGTTGACCGCTTTGTCGGTCAACTCACCCAAAACGGAGGTTGGCCGCCACGCACTGCTGACTAAACTTGAAACGCCCCTACCGGCTGCGCTATACTCAAATCTCAAATCAGTACGTCCCCGCACCAGAAAGTCCGCCGCATACCGGTGTTCCAAACAGGACACTCTCTGCCCCTCTTTCCGCTGCCGCTCGCATGTAGCACCAGGTAGTGCGTAGCGAAGCGGAACGCACGGGACTGTTGCAGAAAGCCTTTCAGGTTTGCAGCCCGGTAAATGCCCTGCTTCCAAATGTGGGGAAGCACTCGGCTCTTTGCGGACTTTCAGCGCAGCCGGCAGAAGGTTTCCGGATTTTGGCGGCAGTCCGTACCGACTGCTCCTTCGTATGGGTGAGTTGGCCGCTTCGATGGTCAACTCATCCCTGACATTTTTTCTTTTCCACCGTGCACGGCGCATTTTCTTTTTGATGTCTCAAAAAGAAAATGGGGGGTGCATCCTCTGTGGACCACAGTCTCTGCGGGAGCAGAGAAACTATTGAATCTTCAATTCCTTCGCCATATCGTTCAGATTGATGGTCAAGATCTTGCTGACCCCCTGCTCCTGCATGGTGACGCCATACAGCACGTCGGCGGCCTCCATGGTGCCCCGGCGGTGGGTGATGACGATGAACTGGGTCTTATCCGCCAGCGTCCGCATATAGCGGGCCGTGCGAACCACGTTGGCCTCGTCCAGCGCCGCCTCGATCTCGTCCATAATGCAGAACGGGGTGGGGTGCACCTTCAAAATGGCAAAATATAACGCAATGGCCACGAACGCCTTCTCGCCGCCGGAGAGCAGCGAAATGGTTTTCAGGGCCTTACCGGGGGGCTGGGCCTTGATCTCGATGCCGCAGTCCAGAATGTGCTCTGGGTCCTCCAGTTCCAGCTTGGCCTGACCGCCGCCGAACAGCTCCACAAAGGTCTGCTCAAAGCTTTCGCTGAGCAATTTGAACTGCTGGCCGAAAATGTCAGTCATCTGGGAGGTGATCTCCCCGATGATGCCGGTCAGCTCGCCCTTGGCCTTTTCCACGTCGTTCCGCTGATCCGTCAAGTAAGTGTACCGGCCATTGACCCGCTCAAACTCGTCGATGGCGCCTACGTTGATGGTGCCGAGGCCGTTGATCTCCCGCTTCAGCTCCGCTACCCGGCGGGACGCCTTGGGTACGCTTTCCAGCTCGATCCGCTGGGCCTGGGCATCGGAATGGTTCAGCTCGTAGGTCTCCCACAGCTTGTCCAAGATCTGCTTTTCCTCCATGGCGGAGGTGGTTAGCTTCGTTTCCAGTCTGCTGGCAGCCCGTTCCAGATTCAGGAGCGTTTCGTTCATCTCCTGACCGGCGCGGCTCTTGGCGGTGCGTTCCGCCTCTAGTGCGATCTTTTCCTGACTGATCCCCGCCAGCCGCTCTGTGATCACGGCGCTCTGGGCCTTCAGCTGTGCCTGTTCCGCTCTCCGCTGGCCGATCTCGGTCTGAGCCGCCTCAATCTGCCGCTGATACTGGGCCAAGGCCGCTTCCTTCTGGCTTCGGTCACCGGACAGCTCCGCTGCCAGCGTTCGCAGATCGGCGGCACGGCGCAGCGCCCCCTCCCGGTTGGCGTCGATGGCAGCCAGCTCCGCCTTGTGGGCGGCGATGGTCTCAGACAGCTGCCCGGATCGGGCCAGCAGCTCACTCTGCCCGGAGAGAATGGCCTCTGCCTGTACGCGGCAGCTTGCCGCCTCACCTTCCCGGTCCGCCACGGTCTGCTCCGCCGCCGCGTTTCGGGCCTCGTTTTCCTGAATACGGCCGTCGATGGCCTCGATCTCACCGGCGAGATTTTCCACGCTCTCCCGCAAATTGGAAAGCAGCATATCAAACTGATTCTTCACGCCCTGCAGCCGCAGGACCTCGTCCTCGGCGGCGCGGCGCTGGGTCTCGGCGGTGGTCAGCTCGTACTGAGCTGCGTCCAGCTCCCGGCGGGAGGCTTCCTCCGCAGCCTTGGCCTCCTCCAGCTTCCGGTGCATCTCCGATGCCCGGCCATTCAGCCGTTCCAGTTCCGCCGCACGGCTCAGCACACCGGTGCTGCGGCTGGTGGAGCCGCCGGTCATGGAGCCGCCCCGGTTGATGACCTGTCCGTCCAGCGTCACGATGCGAAAGGCGTTGCGGTACTTCCGGGCCATGGCAATGCCGCAATCCAGATCCTCCGCAATCACCGTTTTTCCCAGAAGGCTGTTAAAAATTTGCGTATACTTAGGGTCGAAGCGCACCAACCGGGACGCCACGCCCACAAAACCGAACTCGTTCTCCACGCCCCGCTCCCGGAGTTCCTCTCCCCGGATAGCGGTGAGGGGCAGGAAGGTGGCACGGCCGCCCTCCCGCTGCTTCAGGAAGGCGATGGCGCTCTTGGCGTCCTCCTCCCGGTCCACTACGATGTTCTGCAAACCGGCACCCAAAGCGATCTCGATGGCAAGGGAATACTTGCCGTCGGTCTTCATCAGACCCGCCACCGGGCCGTGGATGCCCCGGAGGTTGTTCTGGGCCTGACAGACCAGCTTGACAGCCTTGTTGAAGCCCTCGTAGTCCTTTTCCATTTCCGTCAGCAGACGGATGCGGTTATCCAGCGCGCCCACATCCATGGTGAGCTTCACTCTGGCTTCGGCAGCGGCGTCGGCCTTCTTCTTCCGCTCCTCCATCCGCAGGGTATGTCCGCTGATGATGTTGGCGGCGGCCTCCGCATCCTCTTGTGCGTCCTCCAAGGCCCGGCGGTTAGCTTTTGCCTCCCGCCCCTGTTCCTCTAACTGACGCTCCGCGGTCTCCTTATCCGCCAGCGCCGCCATGCGGCGGGATCTGATCTGCTCCGTCTCCGCCCGGATGGCGGCGGCCTCCGCACGGGCGTCTGCGGCAGCGGCAATGGCGATGGCCTCTTTACCTCGGAAAGCCTCTGCCTCCGCGGCGGCGCCTCCCGCCTGCTCCGACGCAGCCTGAGCCTGAGCCAGCAGCTTGTCCAGTTCCGCATTCAGTGCGGCGGCCTGCTGCTCCAACTCTGTCGCTTGGGCGTCCTGTTCCGCTGCCTGGACCTCATAGCCCCCGGTGCGGCTCTCTGATTCCTCCAGTTCGCTTTTTGCCCGTTCAATATTCTCCGTCAGATGGCTGATGGTGCTTTCCAGCACCGCCACAGCGGAGTCCTGCTCCGCTGTTCGGGCGTCCAGCTGGGCGGCTTCAGTCCGCAGCCCCTCCGCCTCCATGTCCTTTTCCTGCATCCACTGGCCAAACTGCTCGTTTTCCGCGAACAGTGCGTCCATGCGGGACCGGGCCTCGTCCCGTTCCTGTTCCGCGTTCCGCAGATCGATCTCCAGCTTCCGGGCGTTGGCCTTCAGCGCTTCCAGATTTTCCAGCCACAGGGAGATCTCCAACAGGCGCATCTCGTCCCGGAGGACCAGATACTTTTTCGCTGTCTCCGCCTGCATCCGCAGCGGCTCTACCTGAAGCTCCAGCTCCGCGATCTTATCGTTGATCCGCACCAGATTTTCCTCTGTGCGTTCCAGCTTCCGCTCCGCTTCTTCCTTCCGGTGGCGGTACTTGGAAATACCTGCCGCCTCCTCGAAGATCTCCCGGCGGTCCGTGCTCTTGGTGGAGAGGATCTCATCCACCCGGCCCTGGCCTACGATGGAATAGCCCTCCCGGCCCATGCCGGTGTCCATAAACAGCTCCGTCATGTCCTTCAGTCGGACGGACTGGCGGTTGATGTAATACTCGCTCTCTCCGCTGCGGTAATACCGCCGGGTGACGGCCACCTCAGACTCGTCCATAGATGGGAACAGATGACCGGTGTTGTCCAGCACCAGCGTCACCTGAGCAAAGCCCACCGGGGCGCGTTTTTCCGTGCCGCCGAAGATCACGTCCTCCATTTTGCCGCCCCGGAGGGCCTTGCTGGACTGCTCGCCCATGACCCAGCGGATGGCGTCGGAAATGTTGGACTTGCCGGAGCCGTTAGGCCCCACGATGGCCGTAATATCCTCACCGAAGTTCAGGACCGTCTTATCAGGGAAGGATTTGAAGCCCTGCACCTCCAGTGCTTTTAAGTACATCTATGTCTCACCTCGATCTACACCCATATACTTTGAACATACTTTAACTAAGATACTATACCAGAAAAGCGCACTTATTTCAATAGGAAAACGAGGGGTGTCACCCCCTCGTTTCGTCCATTTTCCGATAGAGCCAGTCCAATCCTTCCCGCAATCCGCCCAGCTGGTCGATGATCCCCAGATGCACCGCCTCCTCACCGTAGATCACGCTGCCCACATCCGCCGCCATGTCATCCTTTGCCAGCATGAGGGCCTGAAACTTCTCCGCCGAGATCCGGCTGTGTCCCGCCACAAAGGCCACGATCCGCTCCTGAAGCCGCTGAAAATAGTTGTAGGTCTGGGGCGCAGCGATGACCGTTCCGCTCATCCGCACGGGATGGATGGTCATGGCGGCGGAGGGCACTGCAAAGCTCCGCTGGGCCGCCACCGCCAATGGGACGCCAATGGAATGGCTGCCCCCTAAAACGATGGCCGCCGTGGGCTTGGTCAGTCCGGCGATCAGCTCCGCGATGGCCAGTCCCGCCTCCACGTCACCGCCCACGGTGTTCAGCAAAAATAAAATGCCGTCTACCTCTCGGCTCTCCTCCAGCTTCGCCAGCAGAGGCAGCATATGCTCATACTGGGTGGTTTTCGTACCGTTGGGTGCCGCCGTGTGCCCCTCGATCTGTCCGATGATGGCCAGCGTATAAACGGTTCCGTGGGCGGTTTTTGTCATGGCGGAGCCGAAATCTACTACGTTCTGGTTCACCTGACTCCCTTCCCGCTCCTCCGTCGCCTTTGTCTCCTTGTCCTTCTCCATTGCGATCCCTCACTTTCCCCGTTAGTCTCCGCAGGAAAGCGCCGGCCTATGCGCCGGAACGAAAAAGAGAGCCGCAGAGATAAAATCTCTGCGGCTCTTTTGGAAATCAATGTGTGTTTTTCGTCTGAAAATCAGGCAGCCTTGGGCATCATCTCGGCAGTGGGGATCACCTTCATGCAGAAGTTGGCCAAGAACTCCGCCACGTTGCAGCGAGGCGCCGCGGCGCGGGGCGTCAGGGTCTTTTCAGCCGACAGAACGCCGGAGCCGACAGCCCACTGCATCGCGGGGATGGCATACTCGCCAACCTCACCCACGTCCTCGAAGGAGAGGATATTGGTATCCTCGCCCACAGACACATCATAGCCCATGAACTGTGCGTAGCGATACAGAATGGTCAGGAACTGCTGACGGGAAATGGCCTGTGCCGGGGCAAAGGTCGTCTCGGTGATGCCGTTGGTCAGCTTGTTCTCGGCTGCCCAGGCGATGGCCTTGACGAAGGGAGAGGTAGCGGCCACATCGCCGAAGGGATTGGCGTTCTTGGGCTCGGGAGAGCCGTTCATCCGCCACAGCACCGTGACCATCTGGCCCCGGGTGATGGTGTTGTTGGGCATGAACATCGTATCCGTGACGCCCTTGAAGATATTGTTCTCATAGCAGTACTTCACCGCGCTGTAATAGGCGGCGGAAGGATCCACATCCGTAAAGGGCAGGCCCTTGATGATGGTGATGCGGTCACCGGCCTCGCCGTAATTCTCAGCGGACACAACGCCCTTCAGCTCGGTCTTAACATAATCCATCACGACCTCGTCCATGGGGATACCCAGATCGTAGTTGACGGAAGCGGTCTTGAAGGCGTAATAGGTATCGCCGCCGGCAGCCAGGAAGTCATTGGTAGCGATGGTGTAGACCGTTCTGAGGTTGAAGGCCTTGCCGCCAACGGACTGGATCGTAACACGGCGGATGGTCTTGGGTGCGTGGTAGGTGGAACCTTCATACACATCGCCCGCGTCATAGGTTTTGGTGCCGTCAATGGTGTAGACGATGCCGCTGACCTGGGGGAAGCCGCCGATGGAATCCGGCGTGCAGTAGGTCGAAGCCTCCAGAGCCTCCAGCAGCTCCGCGCCGGTGACCTTCACGATGCTCAGTGTATTGCCGAAAGGCAGCACGGTGTTGATGTCCTTCTTGGTAATATCGCCCTTCTTGATGGTGGCCCGGATGCCGCCGCCGTTGGTGACAGCCGCGTCCACCTTGGTGCCGTTCTTGCCTGCGCCCCAAACCAGCGCATCGGTGATGAGATCGCCCAGATTGGTCTCATGGGTCCGGACATTGCCCTTCACGCCGTCCAGCTCCACCTTGGTTTTTGCGAATACGGTGCCGTAGTCATCGTCGATCTCCTTCTTGATGGCGGCAGCTCTGGCAGCCACGTCCTTATCCTCGGCAGTCATGCCCTCGGTAGGAGCGCTCATAGCCGTGACCTTGCCCTTGGGGCTGATGGTCACAACGCCAACGCTGGCCAGCTTGGTGCCGGTGGACGTGAGGAGGGTGCCGTTGACCTTGCCGTCCTTGTCGGTCACTTCGGCAATGTCCTTCATGGTGGAGTGGGAGTGTCCGTCAATGAATACGTCGATACCGTCCACAACATTCAGCAGGTCCGTGGAACGGTTGCCAATGGATTCCTTGTCGATGCCCAGATGGCCCAGGCAGATGATGTAATCGCAGCCGTCCGCCTTCAGGGAGTCCACCTGCGCCTGTGCGCAGTCAAACATGGACTTGTCGCCCAGAATGGTCACGCCCTTGATCTTAGCGGGGTGTGCCTTGGTTGCGGTCTCGGGGGTCTCCAGACCGAACACGCCGATCTTGACGCCGGACGGCGTGGTGAAGATCTGGTTGGCGTTGAATGCCACCTTCCCCTGATAGAGCACGTTGGCTGCCACAATGGGGAACTTGGCTTCCTTGGAGAGATTCACCAGATTGTCATAGCCGTAGTCGAACTCGTGGTTGCCAAGGGTCGTGACGTCATACCCGGCCATGTTCATCAGTTCAACAGCCGTTTTACCCTGAGAAACGCTGACCGTGGGATCGCCCTGGCAGAAGTCGCCGGCGTCCATCAGCAGGACATAGGCACCCTCAGCCTCATAGGCTTTCTTCAAGGCCGCCACCTTGGCATAGCCGGAAATAGCGCCGTGCACATCGTTGGTGTGCAGCACTACTACATAGCCGTCCATCTCGCCCTTGGTCTCGTCCGCAGAGACTGTGACCGTCAGGGAGAAGATCATAGCCAATGCCAGCAGCACAGACAGGAACTTCTTCATTCGCAAAGACCTCCTTTTTATTTAGGGCGGTACAATTTGCAAGCGAGCTCCGCCCTGCTATGTCCAAATTATACCATATCGACCTTTGGTTGCAACTACTATTTGTAAATTTTTATGTTTTATCCGGTCAATTCTCCATCAGCTCTTCCCCATTGTCCCTCTGGTTTTTTTCGGAAAACCGTGCTATACTGACGGCAGAATCTAATCTGGAGGTGCTTTATATGCGTACGCTGTTCAAGGGCGGTACCGTCATCACCGGCCGGGGGCCCAAGCGGGCTGACGTGCTGGTGGAGGGTGAAAAGGTCAGGCAGGTGGGCCGTCTGATCCTCACTCCGGCAGACCGGACGGTGGATGTGGAGGGCTGTCTCCTGTTCCCCGGCTTTATTGACGCCCACACCCACTTTGATCTGGACGTCTGCAACACCACCACGGCGGACGATTTCACCACCGGCAGCCGTGCGGCTCTGAAGGGCGGCACCACCACCGTCATCGACTTCGCCTGCCCCAACAAGGGGGAGAGTCTGCAATACGGTCTGGATCTCTGGCATAAGAAAGCAGACGGCCGCACCTTCTGCGACTACGGCTTCCACATGACCATCGACGATTGGAACGAATCCATCCGGGCGGAGCTGCCGGAGATGTTCCGCCAGGGCGTGTCCTCCTTCAAGATGTATATGACTTACCCCGCCATGATGGTGGGGGACCGGGATATGTACTGGGCCTTGAAGGAGCTGCGTCACTTGGGCGGTATCTGCGGTGTCCACTGTGAGAACGCCGGCGTCATCGACGGTATGATCGCTGAGAAAAAGGCCGCCGGGCTGATGGGGCCCTCCAGCCATCCGGAGACCCGTCCTCCCTATCTGGAGGCTGAGGCCATCAGCCGCCTTCTGCGGATTGCCCAGGCGGCGGACTGCCCGGTGGTCATCGTCCACCTGACCAACGAGGAAGCCCTCAAGGAGGTGGAACACGCCCGGAAGCGGGGCCAGAAGGTCTATGTGGAGACCTGTCCCCAGTATCTTCTGCTGGACGAAAGCGTTTATTACGCTCCCGACTATTCTCAGGCGGCCCGGTACATCTGCGCGCCCCCCATCCGGGAAAAGGCCAATCAGGAGGTTCTGTGGCGGGGCCTGCGCCGGGGCGAGATCCAGACCATCTCCACGGATCACTGCTCCTTCACCCTGGCCCAGAAGGACGCGGGCCGGGAGGATTTCACCAAGATCCCCGGCGGTCTCCCCGGTGTGGAGACCCGAGGCGAACTGATCTATTCCTACGGCGTGGCCGCCAAGAAGCTCTCTCTGGCCCAGATGTGCCGGGTGCTGAGTGAGAACCCCGCCAAGCTGTACGGTCTCTATCCCCGTAAGGGCGTTCTGGCCCCCGGCAGCGATGCCGACATCGTGATCTACGATCCCGGTGACAGCCATGTGATCCGTGCGGAGGACTGCGTCGCCAACGTGGACTACAACCCCTACGAGGGCTTTGTCACCGCAGGCGGCATCCGGGAGGTCTGGCTCCGTGGCCGCAAGACCGTGGAGAACGGCAAGGTGCTGGACACCGTCCCGGCAGGCATGTATCTGGCCCGTGGAAAATGCGATCTGTAACATCATTCCTGTAAAGGATTATCGCTTTATATCATGTTGATTTCAACAGTTTTCGTTTATTTTTGCAAAAAATTCCGCAGTTCGTCCCGTGTTTCCCACGATTGCATTTCTTTTTATTCTTTGCTATAATACGACTGTTGAAGAGACCGCCAGACGGTTTTCTTTCCTTGAAATTCAGCGGATCATCCAAAAGCAGGGGCGGTGGACCGCCCCTGTTTCACCGCGGGGAGGTATTGTATGCACTACGGTGAGATCAAAAACTGCGATATTGCCAATGGCGAGGGCGTCCGGGTCACGCTGTTCGTCTCCGGCTGCACCAACCACTGTGAGCACTGCTTTCAGCCCCAGACGTGGGACTTTGACTATGGTCATCCCTTCACATCAGAAACAGAGCAGCAGCTTTTAGACCTGCTGGCCCCCTCTTACATTCAGGGACTGACCCTGCTGGGCGGCGAGCCCTTCGAGCCGGAAAATCAACGGGTACTGGTCCCCTTTGTCCGCCGGGTGCGGGAAACCTACCCGCAAAAGACCGTGTGGGCCTTCTCCGGGTTCACACTGGAGGAGCTGCGGACCGAGGGCAGCCATCCCCGCTGCGAGGCGACGGACGAGCTGCTGTCCATGCTGGACGTGCTGGTGGACGGCCGCTTTGTGGAGGCCTTGAAGGACATCTCCCTGCGGTTCCGAGGGTCCAGCAACCAGCGGCTCATCGACATGAAAAAAACACTGGCATCAGGCGAGATCGTCCTGCTGCCGGATCTGGACCGGAAACCCGGTCAAGCATAAGGAGGAATCATCCCATCATGGTAACTATGGCACAGAGGATCGAATCACTTCGGACGGAAAAGGGCCTCAGCCGCCCCGCGCTGGCGGCGGCGCTGGGACTGCCCCGCCTGTCCATCGAAAAGTTTGAAACCGGCCGCCAGACGCCCTCTCAGGAGCAGCAGCAAAAGCTGGCAGGGGCCTTCGGCGTGTCCCTCCCCTATCTCCGGGGCGAGACCGACGATCCCACCAGTATGGACAACTGGCTCAGCGGTGCCGTCCCCCAGGAGGACGTAGTGCTGCCCAAGGCCGTCCGGAAGGCAACGGCCGCAGTGGTGGCCCAGTCCGGCGACAGCAGCAAGAGCGACGGCGCCGTGTTCAGCGCCCTGCTGAAAAGCGACTCCTTCAAGGCGTTGGTACGGGAGACCGTACTGGACGTCTTAAAATCCCCCGAAGGACAGGCCCTGTTGGCAAAAGCCGCCAAAAAGTAAAAAAACAGCCCCGAATCTGCCTGCAAACAGATTCGGGGCCGTTTTTATCCCTCTCGCAGAAATCGCTCTGCGGCTTGGACCGTATTGCTGAGATACCGGATGACCTCCACCGGCCACTTTCCCACCGCCGTTTCTCCGGTGACCATCACCGCGGCGGCGCCATCTGCCACAGCGTTGAAAATATCGCTGACCTCCGCCCGGGTGGGCACCGGATTTTGCTCCATGGACGCCAGCATCTGCGTCACCACCATGAATGGCTTCCCCGCCTTGCGGCACTGGGCCTCGATCCGCTTCTGGGCCGCCGGCAGCTCCCACAGGGGCATGGCGTTCCCCAGATCCCCTCTGGCAATGACGATCTCATCCGCCGTTTCCAGAAATTCCGGGAGCCGTTCCAGCCCTGTCTGGTTTTCGATCTTGGCGAACAGCCGGATATTCGCTCCGCCGTTTTCGTCCAGTGCCTGCCGGACGGTTTCCAGATCCCGTCTGCTGCGCACAAAGGGCTGCATAACGCCGGTGACGCCGCAGGACGCCGCAATGCGGATATTCTCCACATCGGATGCCGTCATCGTCGGCGGTTCCAGATCCGCTCCCGGCAGAGCCAGACTCTTTCGTCCCCGCAGAACGCCGCCTCGAAGGACCTCTGCCACCGCGCCGGTCTCAGTCTGCTCCGTGACCCGCAGCAGCAGCTTGCCGTCATCCAAAAGCACCTCCTGGCCGGTCAAAAGCGCAGGAATCGCAATATCCGGCAAGGGAATTCCCTTGCCGCCTAATTCAAGTACTTCACCCTCATTCAGCGTCATCGACTCCGCCAATACGCCTACCCGCAGCTCCGGTCCCTGCATATCAATGAGCAGCTCCGCCTGCTTTCCGCAGCGCTGCGCCGCCTTATGCAGTGCATCCACCTGATCCGCCGCCTGAGCCAGCGTCACATGGGAGAGGTTCAGCCGGATGCCGGTCATCCCGGCCCGGAACATTGCTTCCAGCGTCTCCACATCCGCACAGGCCGGTCCGATGGTCCCGTAGATCTGCCGTGCGGAGGGCTGTTCTTTCATTGCGGTCATAATGCCTCCTCAATGTTTTTTTCCAATATACCACATTCCGCCCCAAAAAGGAAGCCTTGGCAGCTCTGTCCCCAAGTGGCTTGTGCATCTGTCTAAACTTGTCCGCCATTTTTGACCATTTCGGAGAATTTTCAGATTCTTCTTGACCTTCTCCGTAAATCTTGTTAATCTAATATTGTAAACGTTTACACATGTTGCGTTTTTCGTCTGTGCTACCCTTTTATTTTGTGGTCCGCAGACTTGCTCCAAGCCCTTCCCTACCGTAAAATTTTGCAGGAAAAGGAGTTAATGAATACATGCAAGGTATCCCGCTGAATGAACGCAAGCGTCTGGGGGCGCTGTTAGATGACCGGCCGCAGGCTGAGGTCATGGCCATGATCCCTCAGTTTTCCCAGGCGGAGACTGATAACTTTGTCGCGCCGCCCGCACAGATCCCGGAGGCCCTGGGCGTCCTGATGTTCAACATGGAACGGGGCGTGAACCTGCTGGAAATTCAGGATTTTCTGCGGGATTGCCCGGATATCCAGCCCTTTGACGTGATTCTGGCCAACGAGCTGGATGACGGCTGCGCCCGTTCCGGCAACAAGAACACCGCCCGTGAACTGGCACAGGCGTTTGGTTTGAACTACGCCTGGGGGCTTGAGTTCATTGAGCTGGTGAATGATGAAAACGCCAAGGGCTTCCATGGCAACGCTGTTTTCTCCCGCTGGCCCATCCGCCGCGCCGGTGTGATCCGTCTGCCCGAGCAGTATAACTGGTACTTCGACCGCCAGAAGCGCATCGGCGGACGGCTGGCCGTCTTTGCGGAGCTGGACGTAGGCGGACAGCCGGTGGGCGCTGTGTCCATCCACTTGGAAAACCGCACCCACGGCGAGGGCCGCAAGGCCCAGATGGCCGCCATTCTGGAGGCCGTCCGCAAGGAGCTGCCCGATATGCCCCTGATCTTAGGCGGCGATCTGAACACCAACACCTTCGACGGCCGGGCCAAGGAGGACATCGGCGCCATCGCTGCCGATCCCGCTCTGCGCCGCCGCTGCTTAGAGGATGTGGGCAGCTTTGAGCCTCTGCTGCCCCTGTGCGCTGCCGACGGCTACGAGATCGTTCCGAAGGAGCCCCGTCTCACCCGCCGCAAGCCCCTGCCCAACGGTGATTCCCTGCCCCTGCGTCTGGACTGGATCCTGCTGAAGGGCGTCACCGCGTCGGAAAGCCGGATGATCTCCACCGCCAAGGAGGATCTCACCTATGCCAAGCCCGGCTCCGCTCTGGAACGCTTTCAGGGGGCAGAGCTGTCGGACCACAATGCCGTCTGGGCCATGTGCCGCCTTCGCTGATTTTTTCTGCAAAAGTGAGCTTTTTCCCTCGAAAAACACGTTTCAAGCTGCAAAAAAGCTCCGTGTCCATGGACACGGAGCTTTTTATGTTGCAGAAAGTCTTGCTTACTTCAGCTCGACCTTGCCGCCGGCCTCTTCGATCTGCTTCTTCAGAGCCTCGGCCTCGTCCTTGCTGACAGCTTCCTTCAGAGTGGAAGGAGCGCCCTCGACGGTAGCCTTAGCCTCAGCCAGGCCCTGGCCGGTGATCTCGCGGACAACCTTGATGACCTTGATCTTCTGATCGCCCACAGCGGTCATGACCACGTTGAACTCAGTCTTAGCTTCCTCAGCGGGAGCAGCAGCGCCGCCGGCAGCAGGAGCAGCCATAGCAGCAGCGGAAACACCGAATTTTTCTTCCATTGCAGAGATCAGTTCTACAACGTCCATTACAGACATAGCTGCAACTGCTTCAATGATTTGATCTTTAGTGATAGACATTTAAATTGTTCCTGAATATCAGAATAAGTTTATACGTAAGCGAATGCGTTAAAAAGATAACTGCGATTAAGCAGCTTCTTTCGCATCGCGTACAGCAGCCAGAGTACGAACCAGTTTTCCAGCCGAAGCTTCTTTCATGGTTGCCATCAGGCGTGCAATTGCTTCTTCGTAGGTCGGCAGAGTTGCCAGGCGGTCGATCTGAGACGCCGGGATCAGCTCACCTTCAAAGGCAGCGGCTTTGACCTCAAATTTTGCATTCGCTTTCGCGAACTCTTTGAACAGACGAGCAGCAGCGCCCGGGTGTTCCATAGAGTATGCAATCAGGGTCGGACCAACAAACGCGTCTTTCAGGCACTCGAACGGAGTACCTTCAACAGCACGGCGCAGCAGGGTGTTACGAACAACACGCATGTATACGCCAGCTTCGCGCAGTTCAGTCATTTTATCTACAGTTACGCCACGGGAATCCGCAACTACTGCAGACAGCGCGCCTTTGGCTACTTCGCTGACTTCAGCAACAATCGCTTGTTTGTCTTGAAGATTTAAAGCCATTAGCTTTGCTCCTGGATGTTTGCCAGAGAAAATCTCTGGAACTCACTTCACTCCTCCAAACGGAGAGAGCGTCTTAATTACGGTGAGCAGAAACAAGCCAGAATATAAAAGAATAATCTTAGCGTTCTGTCACCGTCTACGCAGGGGATTAAGTTTCTTGCGAAACTCCTGCGGTCTTCGACGGAGGCCTGGATAGGCCAGGCTCCAACGAACAAATCTTTTTAGCTGCTAACTTTCGTTAGCATACGTGGGGGTAAGATTGTAGACAAAATCACCGCCCACGTAAAGGCATTAGTTTACAGAAGCGCTCAGGCCAGCCTGGTCAACTGCAACACCTGCACCCATAGTGGTAGAGATGCTAACTTTCTTGATGTACACGCCTTTCGCCTGAGTCGGTTTTGCTTTTTTCAGCGCAACCAGCAGAGCTTCCAGGTTTTCTTTCAGTTTGTCAGCGTCAAAGTCTACTTTACCGATGGTGGTGTGGATGATGCCGTTTTTGTCGTTACGGTAACGAATCTGGCCAGCTTTAGCGTTTTTAACCGCTTCAGCAACGTTCGGCGTTACAGTACCCACTTTCGGGTTTGGCATCAGGCCGCGCGGACCCAGAACCTGGCCCAGCTGGCCAACAACGCGCATTGCATCCGGAGAAGCAATAACAACGTCAAAGTTCATTTCGCCTTTCTTGATCTGTTCAGCCAGATCTTCCATACCTACCAGTTCAGCACCTGCAGCTTTAGCAGCTTCAGCATTTGCACCCTGGGTAAATACGGCTACGCGAACGGAACGGCCAGTACCGTGCGGCAGTACAGTTGCACCACGTACGTTCTGGTCAGATTTACGAGCGTCGATGCCGAGGTTAACAGCTACGTCCACGCTTTCTACGAATTTAGCAGTCGCCAGCTCTTTCAGCAGAGCGATAGCTTCGTTGATGTCGTACTGTTTGGTTGCATCAACTTTCTCGCGGATAACACGCATGCGCTTGGTCAGTTTAGCCATTTCTTAGTCCTCCACTACCAGGCCCATGGAACGTGCAGTACCTTCGATGGAGCGAGTCATCGCTTCAATGTCGGCACCAGTCATGTCGGCAGCTTTGGTCTGCGCGATTTCCTGCAGTTGAGCGCGGGAAATTTTACCCACTTTGTCTTTG
>ERZ1106964.1263-NODE-1263-length-18749-cov-3.122018_pt1 | contig 18749 bp, 9 predicted proteins | sample MGYA00403682_ERZ1106964 | MGnify/ENA primary metagenome ERZ1106964 (study PRJEB35170, sample SAMEA104062451) | human gut metagenome | biome: human gut; feature: human-associated habitat; material: faeces | place: Denmark | collected 2013-04-10 ...
ATCAGAATAACAATTACCTGTTTCTTTGGATGTATGGGGTCTTGTTGGATCGATTCCTCCCTTAAACTGATCGAAATAAGTATATCTTATTTTCGTATAATCCGTAAATGCTTGTTCGGGAGAGGTATTAAAATGTCCATGCATAAAAAATTCCCAAGTATCGTCTACACCCGCATAATTCTTTTTGGCAAACCCTTCTATCGTTATATAATCCGAATTGTCTTGGGAGATAATGGTAGCGTAATGATGAGCGGTACTATCTTTCACTGTAAAATTCAACATGCTAGATTTACTTTGACTTTCGTATCGGCCAAACAGAGAGGCAACCATATCGCACCCTCTGGGCATTTTAACCTCTTCAGAGTGGGTTTGTTCGTAAAGAAATGCCTCTCTGGTACATAGACCTAAGGTATCAATTGAGATACGACTCTTTATTTGTCGTAATTTCGATATAAGGGAATCTATATTATTTACAATCGGACCATACATCTCGTGGACATCATCCCTTTCACTATTATTATCAAAGACGGTAGGTATATAGGAAGAGGGCGACAAGGCTACTTCCAGATCAGACTTCAATGTGGTTAAATTTTCGATCAAGGTATCATAACTTCCAGTTACAGGCTTTTTACCTCTTTCTGGGTAGAGCCAAGAGGAAAGTTTAATGTGAATTTCTTTATACATTTCATAGACAGAAGTAAATTGACTCTGTTCGGCCGGCCATTTAAATTGCAACTGAACAAAGAACTTCCTTAAATCCTCACTGCTTTTTCTTATCTCGTTCACCTCTTGATAGAGCGAATTAAATTCTTCATTATATCCACCTGTAACATCATTAAGATTTGAAAAACTTGAAATTAACTTTTTACTCGAAAAATCATGTTCCTTTTTCCATTTCGGTTCTACCCGGATATACTCTTTTGTACGGTATGTTGAATTGAGTCTTGTAAATTGTCTTTTTTCCTTTGGCACAAACTCAATCATAGCACCTTCCTTTTGCATAATAGTATTAAAATCTAATACATACAATTCGTGATTTGGATATTCCAAGCCGCAAATAGCTTGGCCAGAATTGGAAATATTATAAATTTTCCCACCTTCCGTGAAGGTAGCATATCGTTGAATGGGTACAAAATTATTGACTGATGGTATTTTTAGCTCGTCTTTTATTTTAGTTCCTGGACTGTTATTATTTATTTGACATTGAATAGCCTTCCTCTCAAGCAACTTATCATGAGAAGACTGTAATATTTCACACAAAGATGCTTGCTTGGAATTACCAACATGACCAACAAGGGTATGCGGTGTTCTCTGTTTTCTTTCAGCATATGTTTTCATGACAACTTAGATTTTAAACTATTCGTAGATAAAATCGGAGATTGCGTTCTGTTTTTTTCAAAAATAATAATTTTGCAGGAAAATAAATATTAAAATAACCAATCGAATAATAATTTTTCTACATTTGCGTTACAGGAGATTTGAGGAAAGACACGATTGATCCCTTGTAAAATATATTTCTGAGATCTATTACAACTGAGTCTCGGCAAGACTATGGCTAACAAAAAGAAGAACGAAGATATAAAGCGAGCAGAATCAGTTTGTAATCGAGGTTTAAAAAGATGCTTAGTTGATAGATCTGAGATTTCATAAAAAGGAGGAATAGATTATAAATATATATGGTTGAGTGATTTACGGTTTATCAACAAAACCATAGTCTTGCCGAAACTCATTTACCTGTAAAGACGATTGCGAATATTCATGATAATAAAGATTGTATGCAGGAAATTCATGCCGATAAGGTTTTAATGATAGCGATCGGAAATAATGATTATATCAGTTATAATAAACTGTTTGATCGTTATTACGGGCGTCTTTGTCAGTATGTGTATAGTCTATTGATGGATAGAAATGATGCGGAGGATGTTGTTCAAGAGCTTTTCTTGAATTTATGGAAAAATAGGGGGAGAATAGAGATAAAGGAAAATGTATCAGGATATTTATATCGGATGGCTAAACATCTGGCCTTGAACTTTATCCGATCAAAGGTGCAGACGGGAAGTTTATCAGAGAATCAAGACTTATTACTTCTATCCTATGAGGATAATCAACTGGAAACAGAAGAGTTTAGGATCGCTCTTTATGATTGTATAGACCATTTGCCGGATCGGAGCAGAGAAGTGTTACTTCTTCACAGGGTAAAAGGATTGAAGCAGAAAGAAATATCGGAGAAACTATCTATATCCGTGAAAACAATTAAAAATCTAATATGGATGTCTTTACAGAAGTTGAAGGAATGTCTGGAGATGAAGGAGGTATAAAATAATGAGAAAATTTTCAAGGTTCGTATAGGACCTTTTTTTATTTGTGGTGTCATTTAAATAAAGACTAGACTCATGGAGAAGAAAAAGCAAATAGGAGAACACATCGTTGACCATTTATCGGAGAGGATGAATGAAGAGATCGTGGATCCGGTTCTGGATGAATGGTTGGCTGAGGATGAGTCTAATCAAGAAGATTTTAAACGGTATAAAGAGATCTGGAAAGAAACAGGCTCTTATCTGGAGCAAGAAACTTTTAATGCTCAATACGCATGGGATAAGATCGATCGTATCAATAAGGAGAGAGATAATAAGCGGAAACGCTTGGTGAATATCGGATATATCATTTCAGGAGTGGCGGCTACTTTATTGCTTGTCCTCGGGTTTTCGAAAATGGGAGTATTTGATAAACAGCCGGAAATGCTGGTTCGAATGACCGCTGATTACGGAAGCCGATCGGAGGTGGTCTTGCCGGATGGTTCCGTTGTTAAGCTGAATTCTGGATCTGATATTACGTATTCCTATAACGCAAAGGAGAATATCAGGGAAGTGAATTTCCAAGGAGAGGGCTTCTTCGATGTCTCGAAGAACAAGATACCGTTCGTGATCAAGATGAGCAATGGATTACGCTTAAAGGTACATGGAACTTCTTTTAATTTGCAAGCGTATACGGATGAAAAAACAGTTGAAGCCTCGTTGGTGGAAGGCTGTATCGAGTTGGATCATGGGAATGATAAGTTGCTAATGAACGCCGGTGACATGGCGATTTTCGATAAGCAAACCAACAAGATGAGACCGACATCGGGCGTGTTATCTCATTCGTACAGTTGGCTGGAAGATAAACTCTATATGGATCATATGCCGCTAGCTTCCGTCTGTAAATATTTGGAGAGGAGGTACGATGTGACTATCCATCTTCAAAAGGATTTGGGGAATAGTATACATTACGATGGAGTCATACAGGAGGAAACCATAACGGATATATTGGGCGTACTATCCCGATTGAGTGATATAAGTTATAACGTGAAAGGAAAAAATATAAGTATAACCTCTAAATAAAGTCTGCCTATGAAGTAAAGAACAGGAATCGCATGAATACACATGAAAAACGGGAAATGCTGGAACATTCCCCGTCATCTTTTTGATCATTAAAATTAGTGCTCGTAACACTAGTGTTAACAAACAATCGAATTACAAATATATGAATTTTTGGAATATAGCAAGGCCGGAAGAGTCTCCGGTCCTTAAAAAAACTTTGTCTATTATGAGATTGACGACATTATTCTCTATCGCATGTTCACTTCAGATCTCGGCCTCTGTCTATTCGCAAGAGACAAAGTTGTCTTTGGACGTTAATAACCAGACAATAAAGGAGGTTCTTTTCAAGATAGAGAAACAGTCTGGCTTCCGTTTTATCTACGAGAGCGAGAAGGTTAACCTGAATAAGAAAGTATCTGTACATGTGAAAGAGCAGACGGTGGAAACCATTTTAAAGCGTCTTTTCGCAGGGGAAGGCGTAAAGTATGAGATTACGGAGAATAATTTCATCTTGATTAATCCCTCTACAAAAAACGAGAAAGCCGCCCCTTCCTCACAAGCCGTTTTGCAAAAGAAGAATTTAGTGCAAGGTGTAGTGACCGACGAGAATGGAGAACCTATTATTGGCGCGAACGTAGTTGAGAAAGGTACTACCAACGGAACGGTTACGGACCTTGATGGAAAATTTACGATGGAGGTATCGGAAAACGGTGTCCTTCAAATCTCTTACATCGGATATGCCATGACGGAATTGCGTCCCGGCAAGGAAGCGAATTTGAACGTGAAGTTACGGGAAGATGCTTTGCAAATGGATGAGGTTGTAGTTGTCGGTTATGGTACGGTAAAAAGAGCGAACTTGGGTGGTGCCGTATCTACGGCCGACGCGAAAGCGTTTGAGTCTCGTCCGGTTCAGAATGCGGCTCAGGCTTTGCAGGGAGAGGTACCCGGTTTGACGATTACACGTGCCGGAGGCGCTCCGGGTTCGGACATGACCATGAAGGTTCGTGATGTCTCTTCTATCAACGGTGGTACTCCCCTTGTTTTGATTGATGGAGCGGAGGGAAACATTAATATGATCAATCCTTCCGATATCGAGAATATTTCCGTATTGAAAGATGGTACGGCCGCTATTTACGGTGCTCGTGCCTCGGATGGTGTTATTCTGGTGACAACGAAAAGTGGTAAGCGCAATCAGAAGACATCTGTTGCTTTTGATGCATATTACTCTATTAAGACTCCTGCGTTGTTAAGGAAACCGGCGAATCTATTACAACATGCGGAGATGGCCTTGGAGATCACCGATGGATCATTCACTCCAGAATACACGAGAGATCAATTGGACCTGATCCGGCAGAATAGTGATCTGGTGTTGACTGATGCGGAATGGGGGCGTTGGACCGGTTATCCGCAATTCTTCAAGGATCAAGACTGGAATGATATGCTTATTGGCAATGGTAATATGCAGAATTACAATGTCAATATCTCCGGCGGTGGAGAGAGATACTCGTATATGTTGTCTTTAGGCCATCAGCGGGAGGAAGGTATCCCTAAATTTGGTGAGGATGTGAACAAGCGTTACTTCGTACGTGCTAAATCGAGCGTCGAGATCTTCAAGAACTTGACTTACGATCTTAATTTAGCTTATGAGGCAAGCAACAGGGACTATTCCTCGGGTTTGACGGAAGGACAAAATATATGGGAACTGATTTATAAGACTCGCTCTTGGACTCCGATGTACAATCCGTCGGGAACTTTCTATACATTCGAGGGTTTCGATAATCCGGCTCAAGTATTGGAAGACGGAGGTATGGTGAATAAGACTACAGGTAATATAACGGTCAACAACCAATTACGCTGGAAAGTGATCGACGGATTACAATTGGTGGGGCAAGCCGTGATCCGTAAGTATGATCAGGATGAGAACGTGACGAACAAGAAAATCATCAATTACGATTGGGATAATAACGAGGTCCGGGAGAAACGTACGCCGAATAGTGCGGAGCGTCGTTACCAGAAAACTTTATCCAAGAACTTCACGCTCTATGCTGATTATAAAAAGAACTTCAATGACCGACATGATTTAAGCGTGATGGTCGGTACTTCCCATGAGTCTGAGAACTATGATCGGTTCACGGCGAAGCGTATTAACTTCGACCAACAAGAAAATATGTCTTTGCAATTGGGTAGCGCTCAAGATCAAAACGCTTGGAGCGAGGGAAATCAGTGGACGATTAATTCTTTCTTCTCCAGAGTGAATTATACGTTTGCCAATAAATATGTCATCGAAGGAACGATCCGTGCGGATGGTAGTTCCCGTTTTGATCCGGATCACCGTTGGGGATGGTTCCCGGGTGTAAACGCGGCTTGGCGTGTCGGGGAAGAAGGCTTCATGAAAAGATTGGGTTGGTTCGAGGACTTGAAGGTAAGGGCTTCTTATGGAGAGATGGGTAATCAGTCCGGTATCGGATTGTATGATTATATTCAATTGATCTCTTTATCGAACGATTATTATCCTTTCGGGGCTGGCGTAAAAGGACAAATGGCTACGTCTGGAAATATTATTTCTACCTCTCGTACATGGGAGACGATCCAGACAACCAATGTGGGATTTGATTTCTCGACGCTCAATAACCGTTTATATGGATCGTTCGACTACTTCTGGAAAGAGAATAAAAACATGCTTATCCCGAAGACATATCCTTCTATGTTAGGTGCGGACGCTCCGAGCACGAACAGCGGCCATTTAAGTATTCATGGATGGGAAATCTCTCTAGGCTGGAGGGATCAGATCAAGGATTTCAGCTACTCGGTTCGCTTTAATATCAGTGACGCGAAAAACAAAGTCGTGGATCGGGTTGGAAGTAACCTGATCAAATTAGGTAATAACGAGACTCCGACCGGATATCCGTTGAATTCCTATTTCGGATATGAATTTGATGGAATCATCCAGAATGAGCAAGAATTGGAGGCGTATAAATCTCGTTTCTCGGAAGGGGGTATCCCGGGTGACTTGAGCGTAGGTGACGCTATGTACAAGGACTTGGATGGAGACGGGAAGCTATCCGTATTAGGTGATGGTAAAGAAGGCTCCGGTGACGTGAAATACTTGGGTGACAAGAACCCGCGTTATAATTTCGGCTTTAACCTGAGTATGGCTTGGAAGGGATTCGATTTGAGCGCTTTCATACAAGGAGTAGGCCGTAGGACGATGTTCTTGGAAGGGGAGAGCCGGTGCCCGATGCCAGAGGCATGGTATCAATCCGCCGAGTATTGGTATGGAAAAACTTGGACCCCGGAAAGAACGGATGCCCAGTATCCGGCGATCACGTTGAAGGATAAACGAAACTACAATTATTATGTATCTACGAACACGAAGTTTAACGTTGCGTATGCTCGTTTGAAAAACTTGCAGTTCGGTTATACGATCCCGCAGACTTTGACCTCGAAGGCCGGTTTGCAGAAGGTGCGGGTGTATTTTTCCGGCGAGGATTTATTTGAGGTACATAACACGCCAAATGGTTGGGACCCGGAGGAGAACAGCGGTAGCATTACCTCCTATCCGTTTACCCGTAATTATTCATTTGGTATAAATGTCGTATTTTAAAAATTAAAGCGAAAAGTCATGAAAAACTATCGGATAATATTGGGAAGCTTTATTGTTTCCGCTTTGTTCTTGTCAAGTTGCCAAGATATAGACCTGTTGCCAAAAGATAATATGCCGGACGAGCTATTCTGGAAAACCCCGGATGATTTCGAGAAAGAGGTCAATTGGCTCTACACACGTACCGAGACGTTCGGCACGAAGGATACGGATAGCGATATCGCCTATGAGTTGAACGAGAATACGACGAGCAACGGTACGTTGATTGCCCCGAATACGGATGCCCTATGGGACTCTACTTTCATAGACCTGCGTCAGAGCAATATGATTATCGAGAAGAGCCAGACGTACGAGGGCGATCCCTCGGAGATCGAGCGGTATGTGGCTGAGGCCCGTTTCTTCCGTGCTTACTCGCATTTTCGGTTGATGGCGAAATACAACGATATTCCTATCTTGACGAAGGTGCTTACCGTAGATTCCCCGGAGTTGTATGGTTCTAGGAATAAGCAACAGGAGGTGGAAGACTTCATCTTGTCGGAACTCAACGAGGTGTATTCTAAACTACCCTTGCAAAGTGAGTTAAGCTCGGATGAGGCGGGACGTGTAACCCAAGGCGCTGCCTTGGCGTTGAAAGCGAGGGTTGCCTTGTTTGCCGGGACGTGGGCGAAGTATCACCAGCACCGTTCGGACTATCAGCAGTTGTTGCAACAAGCGATCGATGCCGCTACAAAAGTGATCGATAGTGGTGAGTATGCTTTATATGAAGGCTCTGGTGAGGAGAGCTACCGCTACTTGTTTATCAATGCGGGCGATAATTCAAAAGAAGGTATCTTCGACAGTCGGTACGAGACGGATATCCGCCACCATAGCGACGCGTGCCCTGTATATTGGGGATGGCGAGGGACGCCTACCCGTAAGCTGGCAGATATGTATTTGTGTAAGAGTACGAGATTGCCAATTGAGAACGCTAATTCCGGATTTGAGGGATATGCCACGATCAAGAGCGAATACGAGAATCGTGATCCTCGTATGAAACAGACCTTCTTGATGCCCGGAACCGACTATATCAGTCCGCAAGACGGCGCCTTGACTTGCCCGCCGCAATTTACCATACGTCCCGAGACACGTACGGGTTATAAGTTGTGGAAATATATGGCGGAGACTTCCGTTCCTTCTGACAAGGATGTATATGATTATCACATCATCCGTTATCCGGAGGTATTGCTGATATTGGCTGAGGCCACTTACGAGAAAGACGGGGCGATCAGCGATGACATCTTGAACAAGACGATCAATGTGATCCGTTCCCGGAAAGGCGTGGAGATGCCTCCTTTGACCAACGCTTTCGTGAAGAGCAATGGGTTGGATATGCGGACGGAGATCCGTCGGGAACGTACGATCGAGTTAGCGTTCGAAGGCTTCCGCAGGGATGATTTGAGACGTTGGAAGACGGCTGAGACGGAATTGATAGGTGCCATAAAAGGTATTAAGCTGAAAGGTTCGGAATACGAGAACTTGGATGTCTTGAACGAGGGAAATCCCGGTTTGACAGACGAAAATGGTTTCTTGATTGTGGAACCGGCGGAGAATCGTAACTTTGTGACCCCGAAGCATTACTATTATTCCCTTCCGTTGGATGAGTTGTATCTGAACCCGAACTTGGCTCCGAACAACCCGGGGTGGTAGGGTAATGCCTTATATTCCGGTAAAAATGGCCTTGCACTGGTGTAAAATGCCTTTTTAGATCTAAGAAATGGCTTTTCACCCTCGCGAAGTACCTTTTAGATTTCTAAAAACGACTTTGCGCTTGTGAAATGCCATTTTTAGGTTTAAGAAATGGCTTTGCACCCTTGCGAAATGCTTTTTAGATCTCTAAAAATGATTTTACACCGGTGAAATGCCATTTCTAGAATATTTTATGAGAGTAAATGAATTTAAAATTGAATCGAATGTCATTCATAAAGAAGATAGGTCTTGTATGCTTTATCGTCTTCTGCTGTGCGGGATGCCGTAGCGCGGGAGAGAAACCGGTTGAGAGTGCGGCTGCTCCCCGTATTATCAACATCATCAATTTCATCCGCCAGACAGATTACCGGGTGGAGAACGCTGATAGTTTATTGTACGAGACGGTTTGTGAGCAAGTGAAATTGGTGAATAAATATGATTTACCGGCAACCTTCTTATTGCAGTACGATGCGTTGATCAACCCATTGTACCAAGATCTGTTGAAAAGTAAACTCAATGATCATTCCGAGATCGGCGCTTGGTGGGAACTTACGCAACCGCAGATCGAGGCCGCCGGGATCAAGTGGCGTGGCGAGCATTCTTGGGTCTCGCACGCGAATATCGCTTTCAGCACCGGATATACGAAAGAAGAACGGGAGCGACTGGTGGATGTCTATATGGCGAAGTTCAAGGAGATATTCGGCACGTACCCGAAATCGGTCGGCTCTTGGTTTATCGACGCGCATACCTTGGGGTATATGTACGATAAATATAAGATCGTGGCGTCGTGCAACTGCAAGGACCAAGTGGGGACGGATGGTTATACCCTATGGGGTGGTTACTGGAACCAAGCCTATTACCCGAGCCGGGTAAACGCCTATATGCCGGCGCAGACCGAGGAGGGGCAAATCCCCGTTCCTATTTTCCGTATGCTGGGCAGTGATCCTATTTATCAGTATGATGACGGTCTGGGACAAGAGCGTCAAGGGGTGATCTCCTTGGAACCCGTGTATGAGAAGGCGGGCATGGATCGCCGCTGGGTGGATTATTTCTTGGAATCGATCGTGGATCAGCCTTGTCTGGCCTTCAATTACGCGCAAGCGGGACAGGAGAACTCTTTCACGTGGAGTAATATGAGCAAGGGACTGGAGATGCAGATCCCTATCTTGGACTCCTTGAGGAAGGAAAATAAGATCCGGGTGGAGACGCTGGGCGAATCCGGTGCGTGGTTCAAGGAATGCTTCAAGGTTACGCCGGCGACGGCTGTCACTACGTTGACGGATGTCCGTGGAGAAGGCAATAAGACGGTCTGGTTTAACAGCCGTTATTATCGGGCGAACTTATTGTGGGAGAAGGGAACATTCCGCTTTAGGGATATCCATCTTTTCGACGAGAGCTATAAGTCGGCTTATCTGGAAAAGCCCGGAGACGGGAACCAGTTCCTATTCTATACGTTGCCGGTCGTGGACGGATTCATGTGGAGCGAGGGACTCGATCGTGCCGGGCTTCGGATCGTCCGATTAGACAAGGATGGAGATAAGGAGGAACTTGCCTTGGACCATCCGGTAGTGACGGAGATAGGCAAGGATACCTTGGTAGTTTCCGCCGAAGACTCAAAAGGCCATGCTTTCAAGATCACCTTCTATGAGACCCGCTTCGAGGTAGCCGCTCTGTCAAAGGAGGCGGACTTCTCATGGGCTTTAGAGCTAAAGGCTGCGGCAGGGAAGGAGCTACCTTTCACCGTTATAGAGGATAAGGCGGTCAACGCTAGCTTCGATGGTTTTAACTACGTGATCACCTGCGAGAAAGGCCATATAAGGAAACCTGAATCTGGTTCGGATTATGTCTTTAGGATATTTCCGTCGGATCAGGAAATAGTAATAGATTGTACAAATGCGAGAAAGTAATATGAATATATCAGTTTGGAGAAAATGGGTGATCGTATGGATGGTCGCTGTGCTCAGTGGTTTTCAATTAAGGGCGGCGGATCCTGTGGTCGTCCCGGCGAATACGGAACCGCTGACGATAGAAGGAAATCGTTTTGTCACCTTATGTATCATGATACGTACGACGCCTTGGGAAGTCTCCCGGGATGTCAAGTTACATCCCCGCGATGAGGTGGATTGGCATACGCTTGAAGGAGTGCGGGCCTTGCGGGAGGCTTTCGCCACGAATAACCCGAACGGTCGTCTTACATGGGGATTCACGATGAATGCCTTGGAGGACGGACGGAAGAATTACCGGGAGATCCGTGATTATGTAGTGGAGTGCCAAAAGAAATATGGGGATGAGGTTACTTATTTCCCCGGTTATTTTCCTGCGATGTATCTACCCCGTGAGCGGGTAAACCGTGAGATGTCGGAGGCGATAGAGATCATTTCTAAAATGGTAGGAAATGGTTATCGTCCCCAATCGATTATGGGAGGTTTCTTATCGGCCGATAATCTAAGATATCTGGCGGAGAAAGAGAACATCCATGTGGCGCACGCCGTGATCTGGAGCCAGCATAATATAGACGGTGGTGGTGCTGACGGTTCTCCTTCTTATCCTTTCTATCCCTCGACGGAACACTTTTGCAAGCCGGCTCAGGGAAAAAGCGATTTCATCGATTGCGTGAATCTGGATGGCTGGACGATGGACTTTATCTGTGCCCGCCGTAGCGGACAGACCGGACATGGTATCGATGGATACAACAGCCGTAGAGGTGTCGGCCCGATCGAGACGTACAAAGGTTGGGGGCTTGACTTGGGGCATCGTGAGGTGATGCACACGGAAGCGATTCACTTTGATAAAGGTCTTGAGTTGAATGGCTTTGGCTGGGTCGCCAATATCTGGGAGGCGCAGATGGTACATGAGTTCGGGAAGGATCTCATCTGTGATGCCATGAAGATGTGGGTAACGGGTACCAAGGAACGCTGGCCGGATACTCATTTCGTTACGTTCGGAGAATTTGGCGAACTTTGGAGAAAACAATATAAATCGAACGACGACTGGAACTATCGCTTCGTAGAACGTGGCTCTGGTTTGGGAGACTCTTATAATAATTTGGAGATAAAATGGTTTATGAATAAGGAATTCCGCTTGGCCTTATTACGTGATTGGCATACGAAAAATTCCCCGGCTTACGTCATCGACTTTACCCGCTATGATTTGCCGGCTCATGAACCTGCCGATCCCAGCCCGGAGAAACCGGCTAAGGATTGGAGCTTGATCAACAAAATCAACCAAAAAGGTCTCCGGCCGCAAGATAAGCCGGTCTTGATCGATAAGTTGGAGAAAGAAGATCAAGATTTGATCCGGAAATATTATCCGGAATTACTTAAATAGTTGGTTTATGAAAAAGATTACCGTTGTTTGTTTAGCTCTTTGCTCCTTTCTTTTTGGGGGAGATCTCTTCTCCGTAAAGGCGCAAATCCTAGAGAAGTTCACATTGCCTACTCCATGGACAGAGGAGGCATTGAAGGCTGAGATTCCTTTACCGGAATATCCGCGTCCGCAGATGGTGCGTTCGGAATGGTTGAATCTGAATGGTATATGGGATTATATGGGAGGAAAAGACCTGCTTGATCCTGTTACGGCAACCACCCCTCCAGTCTTTCCCGCAAAAGTAGAAAAGATACGTGTGCCGTATCCTCCGGAATCGGAATTATCTGGTATAGCTCGTGGGGGTGATACTTGCCTGTGGTATAAGCGTAGCTTCTCTGTTCCTCAAGCATGGAAGGGCAGGAATGTATTGTTGAATTTTGGGGCTGTAGATCGGATCTCGTCTGTGTTTGTCAACGGTAAGAAGGTGGGTACCCATACGGGAGGGTACGATGCTTTTAGTTTAAATATTACTGATTATTTGAAATACGGTGAAAATGTCCTTGTGGTAGGTGCTTATGATCCTAACGACGGCCGGGCCGCTTCGGGCAAGAACGGCTCACGTGGAGATTATATTTTTACCTCCGGTATCTGGCAAACCGTTTGGCTTGAACCGGTAGAGAAACAATATATTTCTCAGATTAAGCTAGTGCCCGATTTAAAAAATAATCGGTTGGAAGTAATTGCTTATACGGAGGATAAGGAGTTAAAGGTAACGGCTATCGCGGATAATGGTACTTCAGAGGTGGCAAGAACCGAAGGAAATTCCAATATGAGTTTTTACTTGCCTATCCGGGAACCCCGTCTATGGAGTCCAGATGATCCTTTCTTGTATGGTTTGAAATTACAGTTGAAAGATCGAAAGGGTGAGATAATAGATGAGGTATCTTCTTATTTTGGTATGCGTTCTGTTAGTATGGGAAAGGTAGATGGTGTGCTTCGGCCTTTATTGAACGGGGAGTTTGTTTTCCATATCGGTCTTTTAGATCAAGGTTATTGGCCCGATGGCGCATTTACTGCTCCTACCGACAAGGCTTTGTTGTATGATATAGAACTGGCGAAACGTGCGGGTTTTAATGTAATACGCAAGCATATCAAAGTAGAGCCTCAACGTTGGTATTATCATTGTGACAGGCTTGGCTTGATGGTTTGGCAAGATATGCCGAATCTTTGGGAGCCGGATGGTGAGGATTCCGTGGCGGTTCGTAAACAGTTCCGTGACGAATTGAAAGTGATGATCGACCAACACGTCAGCTCGCCTTCTATCGTGATGTGGGTTCCGTTTAATGAGAATTGGGGAGCCTTTGAAGCGACAGACATCACCGCTTGGGTGAAAAAGTACGATCCGAATCGTTGGGTAAACGGTATGTCGGGATATAATTACGCTCCGGGCTATCGTAAGGCTTATGGAGATCCCGGAAATGGAGATTTCGTGGATATGCATCATTATGGCAAGATCGAGCCTAAGGCGATCCCCCGTCCCGATGATAAACGTGCTGCGTCCCTTGGCGAATTCGGAGGAAAAGGTCTATTTGTGCGTGGGCATATGTGGCCTGTACGCAATGACGCTTATGAGATGATGTTGAATAGAGAAATCTTGACCGATACCTATGTATTAATGCTTACCGAGCTAGAGCAGATGATAAACTATTTCGGACTAAGCACGGCCATCTATACGCAGACTACAGATGTGGAACATGAGATAAACGGCTTGGTCACTTATGACCGAAAGGTGGAAAAGATGGATCTGGAGAAGGTTAAATACATCAATCAAGAGGTAATCAAATGTACACGGGCAAAATAAAGAATACCTAGTTAAGTTTATGGGAGTGTCCTCGGAAAAGGACACTCCTTTTTTATATATTTGGGCATCTTATTTTTCATGTTATAAAAAGGTTGGTAAATGAAAAAAATCGTTGTTGCTTCCGATTCATTTAAAGGCTCAGTATCTTCTATTGAAGTGGCTGAATGTGCCAAGTTGGCGATCCATAAGGTCTTTCCGGATTGCGAGGTCGTGAAAATCCCGGTTGGGGATGGGGGAGAAGGTACCGTGGAGACTTTAATTACGGCGATGGGTGGAGAAGCCGTATCTTGTGTCGTACATGATCCGTTGATGAGATCGGTCGAGGCCACTTATGGGATACTGGGAGATAATCGTACGGCGGTTATCGAGATGGCGACGGCGAGTGGTCTTACGTTAGTGCCTGTGTCGGAGCGTAATCCCTTGAGAACAACGACGTATGGAACCGGAGAGTTGATAAAAGACGCTATGGATCGTGGTTGCCGGGATTTCTTGATAGGAATAGGAGGAAGCGCAACGAATGACGGAGGAACCGGTATGTTGCAGGCCTTGGGTTTTCGTTTTCTTGATAGAAACGGGAATGAGCTGGGATTGGGTGGGCAGATCCTTAATCAGATTTATGAGATAGATTGCTCAAGGGCATTATCGCAATTGCGGGAAACTTCATTTACCATAGCCTGCGATGTGAATAACCCTTTTTATGGTGAGAAAGGGGCGGCGTATGTCTTTGCCCGCCAAAAGGGAGCGGACGACGCTATGGTCCGTTTGCTGGATGAGGGCTTGCGAAATTTTGCGGAAGTCATAAAAAGAACGGGACGAATAGAGATAGACGACATTCCGGGTGCGGGAGCCGCAGGTGGTTTAGGTGGAGGATTTGTCGCTTTCCTAAAGGCTGAACTTAAACCCGGTATCCAGATGGTTCTGGATGCCTTGCGTTTTGATGAATGTATACGGGGGGCGGATCTAATTATTACGGGAGAAGGTAAACTGGATAAACAGACTTGCATGGGAAAGACCCCATGCGGAGTATTGCAGGCAGGCATGAGACAGGGTATCCCGGTTATCGTAATGGGTGGTTCCGTAGAGGAGGTAGAGGCACTTAATAAATCCGGGTTTCTGGCGGTCTTGCCACTTCTTCCTTATCCGGTTTCCTTGGAGCAGGCGATGGATAAGGATTTCACTTGCTGGAATATTGGGCGTGCCTTGGAACAACAATTGCGTGTAATCCAATACTATATGAATCACTAATACATGGGTATTATGAGTGCATGGGGAGCTTTTATCGGATTATTAGTGTCGATTTTCTTGATTATAAGAAAGGTATCGCCAGTCTATAGCCTTATTTTAGGGGCATTAGTAGGAGGATTATTAGGGGGTGTGTTGTTGCCGGAAACGGTCTCTTTAATGATCAGTGGAGTAAATGACGTAACTCCGGCCGTCATTCGGATCTTGACGGCGGGGGTATTGTCGGGGATATTGGTGAAAACAGGTGCGGCGGCTTCTATCTCCAATACGATCATTTATAGATTGGGAGAACGGCATGTGTTTTTTGCGCTCGCTTTCGCTACGATGTTGCTGACGGCTATTGGAGTGTTTATTGATGTTGCTGTTATTACGGTGGCTCCGATTGCGTTGAGTATCGGCCGGAAACTGGCGGTTCCCCGGGGTAGCTTTTTGTTGATGATGATCGGTGGAGGAAAATGTGGCAATATCATTTCTCCAAATCCGAATACGATTATCGCCGCTGAGAATTTTCATGCGGATTTGTACTCTGTCATGTATGCGAACTTGATCCCGGCGTTGGTTGGCTTGTTGTTTACGGTATATGTCATAGGCCGTTTATTACCCCGGCAAAATGGATTTTATGCGAACGAGGAGATAGATAACCTGCAAGCGGCTCTCCCCTCCTTCGCCTCTAGCATGGTCGCTCCGGTAGTGACGATCCTTCTGCTGTCGTTTCGCCCTTTATTCCATGTGGCGATCGATCCGATGATAGCCTTGCCCGTTGGAGGAATCGTTGGGATTCTGGCGATGAGGAAATGGTCATTGATTACGGACAGCCTCTCGTATGGACTCAAGAAGATGTCGAATGTCTCGATCCTGTTGGTCGGGACAGGCACTATAGCGGGAGTGATCAAGGCTTCCTCTATCAAGGATGTTTTATTAGATGCGTTATCGCATACGAATATGGGAGAGCTTTTATTGGCTCCGGTTTCCGGCGTATTGATGTCTGCCGCTACAGCCTCTACTACAGCCGGAGCGACAGTTGCCTCTTCGTCATTCGCGGATATTATTATCGCCGCCGGTATCAGTGGTGTCTGGGGAGCCGCTATGATTAATTCCGGTGCTACCGTACTTGATCATTTGCCACATGGATCGTTCTTCCACGCTACCGGTGGGGTAGCGGATATAAGCATTCGTGAGCGGTTGAGGCTGATTCCTTATGAGACCGCGATCGGCGCTATTTTGGCCATTGGGACTATAATTGCTTATCTTACCGTGAATTAATTCTTTTCCAGTTTTGGCTTGGATTGGAGCCATTTGGGTGTTTTCCTGAGTGTATTGGTCTGCCTTGGATTTACGGCCATACAGATAGCCTTTAGCCAATATTGGCTGTCCGGCTTGCGCTACGGCCCGATGGAGTGGTTATGGCGGACCGGCACGTATATGAGATGGCAACCCATCCGTTTGGGTTAAGCTGGAAAGCATTGTTCTCAAGACAAATTCCGTACAATAAGACCACTGATGAGTCTAGTTTATAAAATGCTAAAAATCAGAGTCAAAAAAGCACGATGATCTTTCATCCAAAACACGTACGACTTTTTGAAAAAACATGTACGTGTTTTGGATGAAAGTCGTACGTGTTTGTCCCGAATCCTTCCACAGAAAACCAGAGCGCATATAAAAATCTACAAGAAGCTTCATTTAAACGGAGCGGTAAATGAAAAAGCTGTGGATGGAAGATCGTATAATTAGAAATAATATTTTTAATTTTCATTTTAAAATCTCATCTTTGCGATGAGATGGATGTTAAGGAGCGGTTAATAGTGCAAAAATTACGAAATGGCGAGCAAGATGCTTATCGATATTTATATGATCGTCATTATGTGGTACTATGTCAATTTGCGAATGAGTTGGTTGGCGACCCATTTCTAGCGGAGACTATAGTTGGTGATGTGATATTTCATCTGTGGGAAATCCGTGAGACATTGGATATAAATAGCTCTCTTCGTGCTTATCTAATGCGGGCTGTGCGGAACCGCTGTTATAACCATATCTCATCAGAAAAGGAAAAGAAGGAAGTCCGTTTCTCGAAGATTGAGTCTGAGACCTTGGGGTGGGACGCTATGATACAATCGGATGAACAGCCGCTAGGTATATTACTTGAACGGGAGTTAGAGAAGGAGATCATAAAATCAATCGATAGTTTAGGCGATGAATGTAAACGAGTTTTTAGGAAAAGCCGTTTTGAGCATAAGAAAAATGAGGAAATCGCTACAGAGCTAGGAATTTCTGTCAATACTGTTAAATACCACATAAAGATGGCTTTAACCCGCCTGCATCAAGATCTGAGGAAGTATCTGATCTTGTTGATATCATTTTTCTCCTTGTGAGGATGAAAAAATTGATGTTTCTCACTACCCCTTGAGGAAAAATAACTGTCTTATATATAAAAGCTGGATATTTAATCTATATGGAAGAAAAGAAATCACATACGAAAAACGAGCGATCATTACCTGATCATGAAGAACAAGAACTTTGGTTCTCTGCTTTGGTTGCCGATGATTCCTGTGCCTATAATGTCGATAAGGCGTTCGATCGTTTTGTTTCTCGTACCCAGCAAAAACGCCGTACGGTTTTCAATATTCCTAAAATCGTTTATGGTGCGGCAGCGGTTATCCTATTATTGATCGCTTCTACGATTTCCTATTGGTGGGGTGAGCGGCAATTACAGAACCAGTTTGCGGATATTTTGGTGGAAGCTCCTTTAGGGGCCAAGACCAAGCTGATTTTACCGGATAGTACATTGGTCTGGTTAAACGCTGGCTCAAAGATCGTATATTCGCAAGGTTTTGGGGTGAAAGACCGCCATCTTCGGCTGAATGGAGAGGCTTATTTTGAGGTGAGGAAAAATGAGAAGTTACCTTTTGATGTAATGACGAAAGAGTTGAATGTGAAAGTATTGGGTACTAAATTCAACTTCCGGAATTATGACGAGGATGAAGAAGTCATCGTGAACTTGTTGGAAGGAAAAGTTCAGCTAGAGAATTATGTAAAGAAGATGGGAATAAACTACTTATCTCCTTCGGAGAAAGTTACCTTAAATAAACTTACCGGGGAAATGATTATAAGCCGGGCGGAAGTGAAAAATGCTAAGGAATGGACGAATGGCGGACTTTTCTTCGATGAGATGCCTCTTTCTGACATCGTGAAAGAACTGAATCGTAGCTATAATGTGAAGATTCATATCGTGGATGAGCAATTGGCCCATAATCGCTTTTATGCGTTATTCAATAGAAAAGAACAGACTATATATAATGTGTTAGATATTATAACTGCGACAAATCAAGTAAGATATAAAGTGGAAAGTGATAGTATTCTGCTTTATGCGAAGTGATAAATAATTGTTTAACCTTAAAATTGTTTTAATATGGAGTATATGGAAGGAGATTAAAAAGGAGTAACAGGATCATAAAAGGAATCGGAGAATGGGCTAGATCCTCCGACTCATAAATCCTCAAATTACATTATGCAAATGATCTGGATGAGGATTACAAATGTAATCAATCCTAGACTGTAAAGATTGAGCACGATGATGAGGATACCGACGACGGCGAGCAGCGGGCGGACGGGGATCTTCTTGCAGATCCACGCCGCGAGGGGAGCGGCGCACACCCCGCCG
>ERZ1106964.1268-NODE-1268-length-18639-cov-5.192477_pt1 | contig 18639 bp, 18 predicted proteins | sample MGYA00403682_ERZ1106964 | MGnify/ENA primary metagenome ERZ1106964 (study PRJEB35170, sample SAMEA104062451) | human gut metagenome | biome: human gut; feature: human-associated habitat; material: faeces | place: Denmark | collected 2013-04-10 ...
GTCTGTCGAGAGGCAGGTACTTTTCCGCTTCGTGGATGCGGGCGATCACGGCATCCTTGTCCTCGAGCTGCGCGCGCTTCGTTGTCACCAGACCGAGCACGACCTTCTTGTCGCCACTGACAGCGGCCAGCGGCGCAAAGCCGCCGCTGCGCGCATCGTCGAATTCAAGGTAATACGCGCCTACGTTCTCGCGCGCGAGCAGCGTCTGCGCAACGCCGTCATATGCGTCCGAGCTTGCATAGGTGCTGTGGAAATTGCCGCGGCAGACGTGGGTGTTGATGACCAGATCATCCGGCTTGCCGGCGATGGCCATGTTGTTCAGCTCCAAAAGCTGCTCCTTGATCGCCTTCAGGCCCTTTTCGTCGGTGTCAAAGAGCGTGCACGCCAGCGGATCGACCAGCATGCCCCGGCTGCAGTCATCGAACTGGAGATCGCGGCAGCCGGCCGCATAGACGTCGGCAATGAACTTTTGTAACCGGCTGCGATGTCCTCCGCCAGCTCCCGGTTGTCGGCATAGTACTTTCTGGTGTTCTCCTGCGCAAACGGCATGATCATCTGTTAGATGAACTGGGCCGGTGCCGGGATCGTGAGCTTCGCGACGCCGTTTTCATCCTCCAGCGCCTTGACAAACTTGAAGTGCTCCACAAAAGGATGCGTATCGAGCGACACCTTACCGGTCAGGTAGGTATCGTCGATCATCGCCGCTTCCCCGTGGAAAGGCAGACCAGTGCTTATGCACCAGATCGACGATCGCCTCGTCCTCGACGGCCTTCAGCGCGGCGGCGTCGATCTTTCCGGCCTGAAAGTCCAGACGTGCCTGCTTCAGCTTTGCCGGGCACAGAAAGCTGCCGACATGATCATAACGAAAGGGGGTATGTTCTTTGACGAGAAACGCTCCTTTATATATTTCTACTTATTTGTATCTTCCATACAAGACCATTATACAGTCTCTGAGTGCGGCTATCCATCGTGATGCCGCCTATTTTTACGGTAGGAAATCGGAACATCTTGCCAGATGTCAACAAATACGGAAGTCAGAATACCGGAATCCGCGGCGTATTTCCTATGGGCGGAATACACGCGGAACCTTTTTCCATAAGCACCGTCTTTTCGGGTAAAGGAAGGTGGTTAATCATGAAAAAAGCAAGACTGCTCCCCGCACTGGTCCTGGCCCTGCTGTTCCTCCTCCCCGTCGGCTGCGGGACCCGGACCGCGTCCGCAGCTCAACCAACACCCGCGCCCGCCGAAACCGTGACTGTGTCCGGGACTGCCGGGACGCTGCGTGTGCAGGTGCCGGATGGCTGGAAGTACGAAGTCTGCCCCGAGGGGACGCTCGATGGCTCGGAAACCGACTTCGGCGTGAAGATCTGGCCGGGCAGCGGCTCGGACAGCTGCGTGCAGCTGTACTGGTCGGACAGCTTCGGCGTGTGCGGCACGGGTCTGAAGGAAGAAACGCTGACGCTCGCCGGGGACAGCGTCTTCGCCGGGTATTATGACGGCGGCAAAAACTGGACGTTCCTCAGCTTCCAGGGCAAAAATAGCGGCATCGTTGCCTGGGCCGATCCGGGCGCCGGCTGGTTCGCAGATAAGGGCGACCAGCTGCTGGCCGTGCTCGACACGGTCGAATGGGAACCGGCAGCATAAATAGGGTCAAAAAAGCACGTCCCGCAGCAGAAACTCTGCTGCGGGACGTGTGTTATCATATGAGATTATTTCGCTGCAGCGGGAACGGCGGCGGGCGCCGCAGCTTCGGCCGTTTCGGTCTCCGGCTGCGCGGCGGCAAAGCCCTGCGCAAGGCCGTGCTCGCGGATGTACTTGCGGTTTTTGTACACGCCGACGGTCAGGAACGGAACGACCACGACCGCGATGCCGAGATAGCCGCAATAGCCATAGCCGTACTTTATGATGTTCGTGAGGCCGGCCATGGAGATGGACATGGACAAAATGATGATGAACGCGGACACGATGGCGCTGCGCACCGGCGCAGACTGGATGCTGCGGAACATCGGCAGCTTCTCAAAGCGGGCAACGAAGCCGAAAATCGTCGTCACGCCCGTAGAGATGAGGCAGAGCATGAGGCAGACGCCGTAAACCGCGGTGAGCGCGCGGATGCTCATGGCGTTGCAGACGGTGAGCGTGGGGATGGTCGTGCCGCCGTCCACGGCGGTGTAGACGCCGCGCCAGCAGATGAGCATGAACACGGAGAGCACGAGCGCCACGGCGTTCATGGCAAAGGAGATCCACATGGCCTTGGCACAGCCCTGCTTGCTGCGCATGGTCGTGCCGCAGGCGATCATGGTCGGGAGCGTGACGCACTGGAAGCCGGCATAGGTGAAGGCGTTAAAAATTGCTTTGGGGACATTGGCAGAGCCGGTCGTCTGAAAATCTGCAGAGAGCACCGTGAACAGCGGCGACTCGCTCTTGAAAATGCCGATGGCGTAGATGGTGATGGCGGTGACGAGGATGGCGATGCCCATATAGGTGGACGCCGCGCGGACGATGCCCGCGCCGAAAATGGTCAGGAGCAGCACGAGGCAGCCGACAGCCACAACGCCAAGATAATAGTTCACGCCGAAATAGCTCCGCAGCGCGGAGGCCGCGCCCGAGATGGCCGCCGCGACGGCCATGAGCACCATGATGTAAAAGAAGATCTCGAACAGCCACTCGATCTTGTCAAAGGGGTGGTAGAGCGTCTCGAACAGCTGCTTATAGCTCGTCAGGCCGCGGGAATTGTACATGATCATGGCTTCGCGCATCGTGAGCGTGAGCAGCAGCATGGCCACGATGGCCGACACGATGCCGGTCCAGCCGAGGCCGACGTAATAGGTGTTGGCCTGGTTGCCGGTCGCAAAGCCGCCGCCGGCGTGCGCGGAAAACAGCACCGCACCGACCGAAAAGGCGGCAAAAAACGGGGTCTTGGGTATGGTTCTGGTTTTGGTCCGGGTTTTCATGATTCGTTCCTCCTGCAAAAGCGTAGTCTGATGGTTTGGCAGGAAAAAAGAAAACCCTCCGTCTTTCCTGCCCTCTGGCAGAAGAGACGAAAGGCCGAAAACCCTCCGCGGTACCACTCTTCTTCGCCCCCGATCCGGGGACGCACTCACTCGGGATACCATCATATCCCTGCACAATAACGGGCGCACCCGTCTGCACCTACTCATGGTTCAGCGCAGCCGCTGTTCAGCCAGTTCGGCAGGTCTGTACGCTTTGTGCCTCGCACCACCCGGCACTTCTCTGAAAGGACGTTCCTGCTTACTACTCTGTGTCTTCGCGTTTGATGGCTTGATGATAACACCCGTATCCGGCGCGCGTCAAAGCACGCATTCACCGAAAAAAGTTGAAAAATTCGAAGAATCTTTGTCGGATGCATCAATTTGTTTCCCCACTTCCATAAAAAAACACGCCGCACCCGGTATCGGGCGCGGCGTGCAAAATACGGTGGTGCGGGTCACTTGACCTCGTCGTCCAGCCAGTCGGCCAGCGTGGCCTCGTCCAGGTTCAGACCCTTGGTCAGGAACGCGACCATTTCGTTGAAGTTGAGCTTTTTCATGCGCTCAAAGTTCGTCTCGCCCTTCTTCTCAGGGTCGATCAGACGGCCTTCGATATAGCCGCACTCGTAGCACATATTCAGCGCATACTTCCGATGGGTATCCAGCGTCATTTCATGACCGCAGCGGGGACATTTCATCACACATTCTCCTCTCCATATGTACAATTCCCTGCGCAATATCTTACAATATGCTACATGATTGTGCGCAAATATGCAAGCATAGTTTACGAATTAACACGGCTTAATCCGGCGCGGCCGCCGCATCCGTCAGCGTGACGGTCAGCGTCTGCGCCAGGCGTACCGGGCCGCCGATGGACAGCCCCGTCACCGCGCCATGGGTGCGCTGCACACCGACCTCCAGCGTACCGCCAGACTGGCCGATGCCGATCTCCGTGATGCCGTCGGCAAAATCCGCCGTGAGCACCACGGCTGCCGCGACGCTGCCGGAGGCGCAGCTCGTCTCCGCGACGCAGGAGCCGGTCTCGCGCACGAACACGACCGGCCGGATGCTGCCGGCCGCCCGGTCGAGAAACACGGCGCCGACGGCGCTCGCTTCCGGCGCAGCGGCAATGGCGCGCTGCACGAGCGCATCGTCCGGCTGCGCGCGGTCGATGACGAAGTGCGTGATGCCGTCGAACGTCACGCACACGGCCGGCACATCCGGCCAATCAGCCGGCTGCACCGCACGCGGCAGCGGCATCACCGTGGACGCCTCCCCCGCCGCCGTGTCCGCCATGACCGGCTGAACACCTTCGGCCCCGCTGATCTCGGCAAAGACACAGGTCTTGCCCTGCGCGCCGGTGCGCAGGGCGTGATAAAAGCCCGCGCAGCGCAGGGCGTTGCCGCAAAACTCGCCGCCCATCATCTCCAGCCGGATCTCTCCGCCGCAGCGCGGCGCGGTCAGAAACGCGGCCTGCTCAATGTGCAGCTCCGGCAGGCGCAGCAGACGCGCCGCGACCTGCGCGCGCTCCGCCGCGGGTACGTCCGAGAGCACCAGCGCCGTGACGTTGCCCGCCGGGTCGAGCACCGCGACGGCATAATCTTTTTTCATCTCCGCAGTCTGCATGGCCGGTCACTCCGTGAAATGGACATGGTTGTTGATGTGATCCTGGCAGAAGCAGTGATAGCCCACGCAGCGCGAGCAGTAACGGAACTCCAGCTCCGGATGATCGACATCCGTGCGGCCGCAGACGGCGCATTTATAGTGATAGGGCTTGTTGGCCTGCTCGCGCTGGATGCGCCGGGCCTCGCGCTTGAAGTTCACCGTTTTCTGCCGCTGGCGCACGTGCGACGGGCGGAAGAAGTCAAACAGCCAGTCGCCGCAGTAGACCAGATAGTTGAGCACCGCCACCACCGGCAGCAGGTTCAGCGGGAACGACGTCGTGACGATACCGAGCACGAACAGCGCCGCGTCCACATATGCCAGATACTTCACCTTGATCGGGATGATGAAAAACAGCAGCACCTGCATATCCGGATAGAGCGTGGCAAAGGCAAAAAACATGGACAGGTTCAAGTACGTGGTCGAGACGATCACGTCGCGTCCGAGAATAGCCGAAAGGACCACGCCGTAGATCGCCGTGAGGAGCATACCGCTCACGTAGTAGATCGTGAATTTGCCGTTGCCCCACTCGCGTTCGAGGCACGAGCCGATCCAATAGTAAAAATACAGCATCACCAGCAGCCAGATAGGACTGGCCTCCGTCGGCACGAACACATACGTCACAAGCCGCCAGACCTGCCCGTGCAGGATGCCCTGTGCCGAGCCGCTCAAAAGCGAAACGAGCTGCCCAGTCGTGTCCATTTTCGTCAGCAGCCAGACGGCCGCGTTGCCGATGACGATGATCAGCATCAGGTTCGGGATGCCGAAACGCGGGTGCGTATAGCAAAACCGGTCGATTTTGTTCATCAGTTTTCTCATTGGGTTCCTCCGTAAATACAACGTATGTCCATGATACCTTCTTAAAACCGTAAAGTCCATAAAAAAATATCCGGAATCGCAATTTGTGCTTTCTAAATAGGCGATCGTGTGGTATGATGATATCTGTATTATTATGTCGCAAGGTATGGGTATATTATGGAACAAATACAGGAATTTGAAACAGAAGCGCGCAATGATCTGATCGAGGGCCGCAACGCGGTCATGGAGGCCCTGCGCGCGGGCCGCACGATCGACAAGATCTTCATCGCCAAGGGCGACGTGGACAAGACGCTCGGGCACATCGCCTCGAAGGCGCGCAGCGCCGGTATCGTCGTCACGGAGGCCGACCGCCGCAAACTCGACGCCATGAGCCAGACGCACGCGCATCAGGGTGTGATTGCGCTGTGCGCCGTCAAGGAATACAGCACGATCGAGGACATGCTCGCCATCGCAGCCGAGCGCGGCGAGGCGCCGTTTCTCGTGCTGTGCGACGAGATCTCCGACCCGCACAACCTCGGCGCCATCATCCGCACGGCCGAGTGCGTCGGCGCACACGGCGTCATCATCCCGAAGCGCCGCAGCGCAGGGCTGACCGCCGTTGTAGACAAGGCGTCCGCCGGAGCGCTTGAGCACATGGCCGTCGCGCGCGTGCCGAATCTCGCCGCCGCGATTGAGACGCTCAAGAAAAACGGCCTCTGGATCTACGGCGCCGCCGCCGAGGGCACGAACGAGCTGTGGAAAACGGACCTGACCGGCCCGGCCTGCATCGTCATCGGGTCGGAGGGCGACGGCATCAGCCGTCTGGTACGGGAAAAATGCGATTTTCTCGTCAGCATTCCGCTGCGCGGGCAGATCTCCTCGCTCAACGCATCTGCGGCCGCAGCCGTGCTGCTCTATGAGGCGCTGCGCCAGCGGAGCTGAACGCCCGTACCCCTACGAAATCAAAAGGAGTTGACCATATGGACCAATTTGATCGCTCGCCAGAGGATGTTTCTTTCGATCTGGACGCCGAAGAATTCTCCCTGGAATCCATTCTGGACGAATATAAGGATTTTCAGACGGATGCCCCTGCACCCCGTCCGCAGCCGGCCTATCGCAGCCGGCCCGTCACGGCGGAAATGATCGAGGAAGAAGAGGCCGAGGACGCCGCGGCCGAAGACATACTCATGTCCACCGAGCTCGACAGTGCGCTGGAGGATATTACTCCGGAGGCCGGCACAGACGCGCCGGACGCCCCGCCGCACGAAGACCACGACGTCAAGCGCTATCAGCCGAAGCGCCAGCGCGACCACGCGACCGAGGAAGAAATCGAAAAGTGGAACGAGACGAAGGCCAATGCCAAGCGTCTGGCCAAGAAAGGCATTTCGGGGCTGAAGCATTTCGCCTCGAAGCTCTCGGAGGTCGTGCCGGACGAGCCGGTGGAGTCTGAGGAGGCGCCCCCGGCAGAGGACGCCGCCATCCCCGTCTCCGCCCCGCCGGAGGTGCCGGAGGGCCTGTATGACCCGGAGCCGGAGCCGGAGGAGCCGACGCGCGTGTTCCAGGCCGTCACGGAAGAAGGCATGGATGACAGTGCGGCCGGGCACGCATCCTACGCCCGCGCCGGTGACTACACCGCCGCGGACGACGGTACGGATGGCCCTGCGCGCCGCAGCTTTCAGGACACGGTGCTCAATCCGCTCATGGCCCGGCTCGCCGCCGTGGCCTACCGCATCCGCGAACATAACAGCGCCGTGCACGCCTCGGCCGACGCCGAGGAGGACCTCGGCCCGGAACCGGACGCCGAGGACGCCGCAAAGTATTACGGCGGCCAGGTCAAGTCCCTGCGCTTCCGCTGCCGGGCGGCCATGATCGTCTGCATCCCGCTGATCTACATCTCGCTCGGACTGCCGGTGTTCGGCGTGCTCAAGAGCAGCCCGTCCGTTGCGGCACTCGTGTGCCTGATGATGCAGCTGACCGTGATGCTCATCGGTCTGGACGTCATTACCAACGGCTTTTTCAACCTCGTGCGCCGCACGCCGGGGCTGGAGTCGCTCGTCTTTCTTAACTGCGTCTTTTCCGCGCTCGATGCGGTCGTGCTGGCCATCACGGGATCGGACGCCGTCGGGCTGCCGTTTTGTGCCGTGTCCGCGTTTGCCGTGGCCTGCTGCCTGTGGAGCGCGCTGAACACCTGCCGCGGCTTCAAGTCCACGTTCCGCACGCTCGCGGTCGACAAGGACCCCTACACCGTCAGTGCGGACAGTGAGGTCGTCAAAGACAGCATCACTGTGCTCAAGTCCAAGCGCGGCACCGCGGGCTTCATCCACCGCAGCGAGGAGGCCGGCCCGGCCGACACGATCTATGCCTCGCTCGCGCCGTATCTGATCGCCGCGTCCGTGATCCTCGGCCTGCTGGCCACGATCCTCAGCGGCGATTATGCCAGCATCCTGCATGTGTTTGCCGCCGTCACCGCGCCGTGCGCGCCGTTTGCGGCGCTCGTGGCATTCGCAGTCCCGTTCCGGACCGCCGCGCGCAAGCTCGCTCGCACCGGCAGCGCCATCGCCGGCTGGAGCGGCGCGAGCGACATTGGCCGCAGCAAGCACCTGATCGTCACGGATAAGGATCTGTTCACCGCGCGCAACATCTCAATCGAGGATATCCGCATCCTCGACGGTGCGTTCCCGGACAAGGTCATCTCCTATACCGGCAGCGTGATCGTTGCCTCCGGCAGCTGCCTTGCCACCGTGTTCACCGATCTCATGCAGCGCAACAACTGCACGCTCATGCCGGTCGAATCCTTCACCTGCAACGAAAGCGGCGGCCTGACCGCCCTCGTCAACGGCGAGGAAGTGCTCGTCGGCAGCAGTGCCTTCATGAACCTCAAGGGCGTGCACCTGCCGCAGCAGCTCAACGCGAAAAATGCCGTGTTCACATCGATTAACGGTCTGTTCGTCGCCAGCTTCAAGATCAAGTATGTGCCGGTGCAGTCGGTGCAGAACGCGCTCTTCGGCCTGCTGCGCACGAAGATCGCGCCGATCTTCGCCGTACGTGACTTCAACATCACGCCGCTGATGCTCAGCCAGAAGTTCAAGATGTCCACCGACGGCTTTGACTTCCCGGCCTACTCCAAGCGCTATGCCATGTCGGCAGCGGAACCGTCCGACTACACGCAGACCGCCGGCATCGTGGCGCGCGACGGTCTCGGCCCGCTCGTGAGCATCGCTGGTCTCGGCCGCCAACTGTACGCAACAGTGCGCATCTGCGTCATTCTCGCGCTGCTGTGCACGGTCATCGGCGTCGTGCTGATGTTCGCCCTGTGTGCCATCGGCGCGTTCGATTCCGCCACCGTCGGCAACCTCCTGGTGTACATGGGTCTGTGGCTCGTTCCGGTCATTTTGCTGAATTTCAGCCTGAAACGCTGAGTTTTCATATTTATGATTGCCAAGAGTTTTGAAATCGTGTATACTTTTATAGTCGTGTGTGTCACGCACGGCGCGATTTCCGGAGTTTGGAATTTTGGATAGTCTATATAGAAGGAGAGTACACTACATGAGCTACGAAACCAAGAATATCCGTAACGTGTGCCTGCTCGGCCATGGCGGCAGCGGCAAGACCACGCTCGCCGAGAGCATGCTGTACATGACAGGCGCGATCGACCGTCAGGGCAAGACCGCCGACGGCAACACCGTCTGCGATTACGATCCCGAAGAGATCAAGCGCCAGATCACGATCTCGACCAGCATCGCGCCGGTCAACTTCGGCGGCTGCAAGATCAACGTGCTCGACTGCCCGGGCTTTTTCGATTTTGCGGGCGACGTGATGTGCGCCCTGCGCGCCGTCGAGGCCGGCATGATCTTCTGCACCGCGAAAGACGGCATCGCCGTCGGCGCCGAGCGCAGCTGGAAATACCTCAAGAACGCCAACATGCCCTGCATGTTCTACATCTCCAAGACCGATGAGGATCACGGCGATTTCGCCGGTGTCCTCTCTGCCCTGCAGGAGAAGTACGGCAGCGCCGTCTGCGCCGTGACCGCTCCGATGAGCGACGGCACCGGCGTGATCGACCTGGTGCACAACGTGGCTTATCAGACCAAGGGCAACAAGACTGCGAAAGTCGCCGTCCCCGCTGCCGACACAGATATGGTCGAGTCGCTGCGCGAGACGCTCTTTGAGACGGCCGCCGGCGCTGACGAGGAGCTCATGGAGAAGTACTTCGAGGACATGATGCTCTCCGAGGAGGACACCGTCAAGGGTCTGCGTCAGGGCTTGAAGGACCGCACCGTGTTCCCCGTGCTTTGCGGTGCTGCAGGCAGCGGCATCGGCACCGAGGCCGTGCTGCAGGCGATCGTGGATTACGTGCCCAACCCGGCCGAGGTCGGCGAGGTCGCCACGGCTGACGGCGGCAAGCTCGCCATCGACCCGAACGGCCCGGTGTGCGCGTTCGTGTTCAAAACCATTTCCGACCAGTTTGGTAAGTACTCCTTCATCAAAGTGCTCTCCGGCAAGGTCACGTCCGATCTGTCTCTGCGCGACGTGCGCATGAGCAGCACCGATAAGCTCGGCCGCATGTACACCATGTGCGGCAAGAAGAACACCGAGGTCAAGGAAGCCTGCTGCGGCGACATCGTGGCCATCGGCAAGATGGAGTGGAAGACCGGCGACACCGTCTGCGACCCGAAAAACGAGGTCGAGCTGCCCGCCATCGAGCTGGCAGAGCCCTGCTACTCCATGGCCATCAGCCCCAAGACCAAAGGCCAGGACGACAAGGTCGCTTCCGGCCTTGCCCGCCTGAACGAGGAGGACATCTCCTTCACGCTCGTCAACAACGCCGAGACCCATCAGATGGTCATCTCCGGCGCCGGCGATATTCAGGTCGACGTCCTGTGCGCCAAGCTCAAGAGCCGCTTCGGCGTCGAGACCGAGCTCAAGCCCGCCCGCGTCGCTTACCGCGAGAAGATCAAGGGCAAGGTCGAGGCCCACGGCCGCCACAAGAAGCAGTCCGGCGGCAGCGGCCAGTTCGGCGATGTCTGGATCCGCTTCGAGCCCCAGGACGAGTCCGACGACATGATTTTCGCTGAGGAAGTCTTTGGCGGCAGCGTGCCGAAAAACTTCTTCCCGTCCGTCGAAAAGGGTCTGCGCAACGCCGTGCAGAAAGGCGTGCTCGCCGGTTACCCGCTCGTCGGTCTGAAGGCCGTGTTGTACGACGGCTCCTACCACCCGGTCGACTCCAACGATATGGCATTCCAGACGGCCGCCCGTCTCGCCTATCAGGACGGCATCCCGAAGGCGAAGCCGACCATCCTTGAGCCGATCGGCCTGCTGAAGGTCACCATCCCGGACGCCAATCTGGGCGACATCATGTCCGACATCTCCTCCAAGCGCCGCGGCACCGTGCTCGGCATGACGGCGGAGGACGGTATGCAGACCGTCGAGGCGGAAGTCCCGATGGCCGAGATGGGCTCCTACACGATCGACCTGCGCTCCATGACGCAGGGCCGCGGCTCCTTCTCGTGCAAATTCGTGCGCTATGAGGAAGCTCCCGGCAACGTCCAGCAGAAGGTCATCGAGGAAGCCAAGAAAGAGCAGGAAGCGTAACTGTAACTGCAAAAGAAGCCCTTCACCGGGCTTCTTTTGTCTATCCGGAAGCGAGGAACCCTGATGAAAAACACGAACAAAAACATGATGTATACCTTCTGGTCGGGCGCCATTTTGCTGTGTCTGGCGCTGGTGGCCGTCGTGCTGGTGTTTACCAATGCCGTCGGCAACACGGGCTCGACGAAGGCAGAAGCCACGCCGGCCGTGACCGAAACGCCGACGCCAACGCCGCAGGCAAATCCGATCGCGCCCATCCAGTCGTCCGCCGCACTCGCACAGACGGGGGATAAGGGCAGCACATATGTCGATCAGATCTATTTTCTGGGCGACAAATCGCTGAAGGTCCTGCAGTCGGAGACGATGCTCACCGGCAAGGACGCCGCCAAACAGGTCTGGGTGCCGGACACCGGTTCCCTGCCCGCCTCCTCGCTCGACACGGCGAAGTACAAATCCCCCGTGACCGGCAACAATGTGCCAGCAGACGAGATCTGCGAGGTCAACAAACCCGCCTATCTCGTCATCTGCACGAGTGCGGACAACATCTCCATGACGAACGAGGAACAGATCAAGTCCGTCTACACCACGCTCATCAATGCCATCAAGGCCAAGAGCCCGGACACAAAGATCATCTGCTGCTCGCTGACGCCCATCGCCTCGAACTACCAGTACGAGGACATCACAAACGAGCTCATCCAGAAGGTCAACGGCTGGATCGCTGCCGCGGCGGAGAGCAACAGCGTAAAGTATCTCGACATGGCCAGCGGCCTTGTCGGAGACGACGGATTCCTGCCGCAGACTTATCAGGACGGCGACGGCATGCACCTCAATGCCGAGGGGATGAAGGCATGGATGACCTATCTGCGCACGCACGCCTACCCGTAATCCAAGCACAAAAAACTCCCGGAGCCGCAGCTCCGGGAGTTTTTTGTTGTCTTCAGCGGATGATTGCCTTGATAAACGGCTCCGCCGGGGGCGCGTCCGGGGTGATGGTGTAGCAGGCGGCGAGCTCCGCGACCGCTCTGCGGGCGGCTGCCTCGTCGGCCGCATGGATCGTCGCGAGCGACTCCCCTGCCGTGACCGGCTCGTCCACCTTCTTGCGCAGGACGATGCCGACGCTGTGGTCGATGACGCTGTCCTTCGTCGCGCGGCCGCCGCCAAGGCGCATGGACACGAGGCCCACGTCCGTCGCCGCGATGTGGCGCACATAGCCGCTCGCCGGGGATGGTACCTCCATCTGCACCGGCGCCATGGGCAGGAGCGATGAGTCATAGATCGCGGCCGGGTCGCCGTCCTGCGCCGCAACGAATTCGGCCAGTTTCTTCAGCGCCGAGCCGTCCGTGATCGTCTGCTCCAGCATGGCGCGCGCCGCTGCATCGTCGGCCGCCATGCCCGCCTGCGTGAGAATACAGCTGCCGAGCGTCAGACACAGCTCGAGCAGCTCACTTTTATATTCCCCGCGCAGCGCCGCGATGGCCTCCTTGACCTCGAGCGCATTGCCGACGGCGTGGCCAAGCGGCTCGTCCATGTCCGTGATGACGGCGACCGTCTTGCGGCCGGCCATTTTTCCGATCTCGACCATCTCGGTCGCGAGCTCGCGCGCATCGTCCAGCGTCTTCATAAACGAACCGCTGCCGCACTTGACGTCCAGCACGATGATGTCCGCACCGGCGGCCAGCTTCTTGGACATGATGCTGCTGACGATGAGCGGGATGCTCGCCACGGTGCCGGTCACGTCGCGCAGGGCGTAGAGCTTCTTGTCCGCAGGGTCGAGGTTCGCCGTCTGGCCGGCAATGACCATGCCGACGCGGTCCACATTCTCCAGAAAACGTTCCATGGGCAGATTGATGTTGAAGCCCGGAATGCTCTCGAGCTTGTCAAGCGTGCCGCCCGTGTGGCCGAGGCCGCGGCCGGACATCTTCGCCATCTTCACGCCGAGGCTCGCCACCATCGGCACGAGCACGAGCGAGGTCTTGTCGCCCACACCGCCGGTCGAGTGTTTGTCCGCCTTGACGCCGGACACGCCCGACAGATCCAGCGTCTCGCCGCTGTGCATCATAGCCATGGTCAGGTCCAGCGTCTCGCGCCGGTTCATACCGCGGAAATAGATGGCCATGGTCATGGCGGACATCTGATAATCCGGGATCTCCCCACGGCTGTAGCCGTCGATCATATAGCGGATCTCCTCCGTCGTGAGGGCCTGCCCGTCGCGCTTTTTCACGATCAGATCGCTCATTCTCATAGCGATATGCTCCTTTGCATTTTTCTTTGCCATGAGTATAACACGCCGGAACCGGAATTGCAATTCAGCGCGGAAAAATGAGGTACGGCCGGCCGTCGATCTCGCGCAGCACGGTCTCGGCGCCGCGCGGCAGATTCGGCGCATCCGCCGGGATGGCAACGAGCATCCGCTTGCCGTCAAACGTGGTGAGCACGCCGTCCGGCGCGGAATACCAGAGCACGTCAAGCCCGTCATCCGGCGCAGCCTTTTGCGCCCGCGGCGGGTCCGGGGGCCGGGCCGGCGCGTCCGGAATGTCCCATGTCTCGTCGGCTGCAAACAGGATCGGCTCTGGCAGACGCGCGCGCTCGAGCCGCGTGAGCCGCCTGCGCAGCGTGAGCCAGCCGCTCCCGTCCGGCAGCATGAGGCCGAGATACGCGCGCGACCGCTCCCCGCACACGGCGAGCCGCAGACGGTCGGCGTCCGTCTTTGCCCGCGCGGAAAACACCGTGAACAGCCCCTCCTGCGTCACGGTCAGCGTGCCGATGGGCTTGTTTTGCTGCAGGATCGGATAATCAGGCATAAAAAATCACTCCCGCACCAGACTATGCGCGGGAGTGATGGATTTAGAACCAAAGTCAGCCGATACTGTAGCCGCCGCGCACCATGACGGTGGTATCGGCGGACGCCTGAATACCGGCGTCGTCCGCCTGCACGAGGTACAGGTGGTTTTCCGTGAGTTTTGCCCCGACGGCGGCGGTCTCGCCGGTCGTGAGGTCAATGGCAGCGCTCTGCGCCACGGCGGCAGTGCCCGTGCGCATGAGGATCTCCGTACCGGCGCGGCCGGTGAGCGTCTGGCCGTTTTCGAGCGTCACGAGTACATACGACCCGCCCGCGGCGGCGACCTGATCGGCAAACTGATCCTCCATCTCGCTGATCTGCCCGTCGAGCGTGGAACGGTAGGCATCCTCCATGCGTGGCTGCACCACATCCTGCAGATAGCTGGATGTGACGAGCGGGTCGTCCTTCGTGCCGTAGTTTGCGACGGCGTACACGGTCACGGCGGCGACCATGGCGAGCGCGACGATGAGGATGATGGTGGTCAGTGTCTTTTTCTTCATAACCGTCCCTCCGTTAGAAAGCGTGGGTGTTTACTGCGGCAGGCCAAAGCTCACGGCGATCGCGTTGTCCACCTGGTGCATCGCAGGCTCGTCCAGGCGGCCCATGCGCTCGCGCAGGCGCGATTTGTCGAGCGTGCGCACCTGCTCAAGCAGGATCACGCTGTCGCGCGTCAGGCCGCAGCTGCGCGCTGCGAGCGAGATGTGCGTGGGCAGGTTGGCCTTGCCGGTCTGTGACGTGATCGCGGCGGCGATCACCGTCGGGCTGTGGCGGTTGCCGGTGTCGTTCTGAATGATGAGCACGGGGCGCATGCCGCCCTGCTCACTGCCGACCACCGGGCTGAGGTCGGCATAATAGATATCTCCGCGTCGAACTGGATGCATAATTTTCATCTCCGATGGAATATTTGCCCCGGTCGATATGTAGGGGCACAGTTATTTTCGCCATCGGAGCGAAATTTATACTTCAGTCGATGTACACGCGCTGCACGCGCTGGCTCATGGCGCACAGCAGCTCATACGGGATGGTGCCGGCCTTTTCCGCCTGCTCTGCCACCGAGAGATCGCGGCCGAAGATCGTGGCCACGTCGCCGGGCTGCACCTCGGGGATGTCCGTGACATCGACCATGCACATGTCCATGCAGATGCGGCCGACCTGCGGTGCGCGCTTGCCGTGCAGCAGCACATCGCCCTTGCCGGAGAGGCTGCGCAGCAGCCCGTCGGCATAACCGACCGGCAGCACGGCCAGGCGCATATCGTGCGGGCAGGTGAACGTGCGGCCGTAGCTGATCGTATCGCCCGTATGGTGGTGCGTCACCTCGGACACGCGGCTGTAGAGCGACATGGCCGGGCGCAGGTCAAGCCCGCCGGTCTCTTTGGCCGGGAACACGCCGTAGAGCAGCAGGCCGGGGCGCACCATGTCGAGGTGCATCTCGGGATCGTTAATGACAGCGCCGCTGTTGGCGCAATGGCGGATGGCGAAGTGGTGGCCGGTCGCCTGTTCCATGCGCTCGATCGCATGCGTAAAGCGCGAAAACTGCAGCTGCGTGTACGGGTCGCCGTTCTCGTCCGAGACGGCAAAGTGCGTGAACACGCCTGTAAAGTTCAGATGCGGCAGCGAGAGCGCCTCGATCATCTCATCGAGGTGGCTGTCGTCGTGCACGTCAAATCCCGTGCGGCCCATGCCGGTCTCGAGCTTCATGTGCGCGTCCAGCCGCAGGCCGGTACCGGCGAGAAAGCGGTTGAGCTCGCGTGCATATTCGATGCTGCCGACCGCCTGCGTCACGCCGAGCGTGGCCAGATCGACCGCAATGTTCGCCGACTGCGGGCCGAGCAGCAGGATGTTCATCGTCACACCGGCGGCACGCAGCTCCTCCGCCTCGTCATAGCAGTTGACGGCCACCCACTGGCAGCCCGCCCGCTGCAGCCGCTGCGCCACGCGCACCGCGCCGTGGCCGTAGGCATTGGCCTTGCAGACGCCGAGCATCTGGCAGCCGTCCGGCAGGCGGCTGCTGATCTCGCGATAATTGTGTTCCAAGTCATTGAGACTGATCTCTACCCATGTTCTGATCTTGCGATTCATCGTTCGTACTTCCTTGTTCCAGATTCCAGTTTTCTATGGTGCAGCGCAGACAGAGCGTGTCATCGACCGACAGCTCCGCGCACTGCGGCACCGTGCCGTCCAGATACAGACGCACGGCGGTGTGATCGTCCGTGATGAGCTGCACGACCTGCAGCCCGTCCTCCATCCACGTCAGGTCGACATAGCCGCTGCGGATGGCCTCCACCACATAGGGCAGCGCCGTCAGCGGTGTCAGGCCCGCGCCGTTGAGGTCGCCCGCCGGGAGGATGATGTCGTCAAAGGCGAGCGTGCTCGCCCCGTCGCGCAGGTGGGCCGTAACGCCGGCCGCCTGTTCCGGCGCCGTGACCGTGAGGTCATAGCCGTCCGGCATCTCCTGACAGGTGAGCGTATAGTCCGTGACTGTGTCGCCGCGCTGGACGCGCACCTGCGCCGTCGTGGTGACGAGCTGACCGGTCAGCGTGTCACGAAAGGCTTCAAACTTCTGCTCCCCCGCGCCGCGTCCGCATGCGGACAACAGCAGCAGGCTTATCATCAGTGCAGCGATCGCTTTGCGCTGCATACTGCCTCCTATCGGATGATGGGTTTTGTGACCTCCGGCAGGGCCGCGATCACATCGGTCGGATTCATGGCGTATTCGCCCATGCGTTCTGCGCAGAGGTCGCCCGCCCGGCCGTGCAGCCAAACGGCGGTCTGCACCGCGTCGCGCGCGGGCATCTGGCACAGCAGCGCGCCGAGCATACCCGCCAGCATGTCGCCGCTGCCGCCCTTGGCCATGCCGGGATTGCCAACACGCAGCACCGCCGCGTCCCCGTCCGGGAACGCGCAGACCGTCTCCGGTCCCTTGCGCACGACCGTGCAGCCGTGCCGGACGGCAAAATCGGACGCCGCCTCTGCCCTGCCGGTTCCATCCGGCCCGGCCAGACGGGCAAACTCCCCATCGTGCGGCGTGAGCACAATGGGCGCGCAGGCGCGGTCGAGCACCGTCACGTCCTGCGCGACGGCAAAGAGCGCGTCGGCATCAAGCACGAGCGGCGTGCCGGACTGCGTAACGACCGCCTGCACCAGCGCCGTGAGTGCATCGCTGCGTCCGAGACCGGGGCCGAGCACGCACACATCGCTTTTTTGCAGCCGCTCGAGCAGTATCGGCAACGCATCGCGCGCCAGCTTCCCCTCCGCCGACGGCAGCGGGAACGGCATCGCCTCGTCGTTTTTTACGGCGGTAACGGTGTAGATTTCCTCCGGCACGCCGACGGATACCAGCCCGGCGCCGCAGCGCAGGGCCGCGCGGGCGCACAGCGTCGGCGCGCCGGTATAGCCGACGCAGCCGCCGACGATGAGCACGCGGCCGTAGTCATATTTGTTGGTATCGGACGCGCGCCGCGGCAAATACGGCGCGCAGGGTACAATGCGATGCATAGCTTGCCTCCCGGACGGAAAAGGGGTGGTTTTTCTCCGATTATTATAACGTTTTCGGCGCGCCGCGTCAAATTTTCTTCCCCTTTTACATTGATTTGTGCCGCAAAGTGTGGTATAAATAGCTTTGTTATTGAGTTTATTGCTTGGATCGGGAAAATAGTACCAAGGTTCCGCACCAGAGAGGGTCGCCATCGGCTGAGAGCGTCCTGCGAGAAACGTGCTTTGTTCGCCCGTGAGCTCCGGCCAATCCCCGGCGGGTCCGCCCGTTACCGCGCACAGAGTGCGGCGCACACGCGCCGAATTCGGGTGGTACCGCGGAAGTTTCCTTTCGTCCCTGTATGCGGGACGGGAGGATCTTTTTTTGTCCGCGATCCGGCAAGAAACGCAACGAACCACGAAAATCTTGCAACGGAGGAGTTGTTTGCATGAAAGAAATGCTGCAGAAGCTGCGCGAGGCTTCCGTCGCCGCCATTTTGCAGGCGGACGACGTCACCGCGCTGGAAAACCTGCGCGTGAAGTACCTCGGCAAAAAGGGTGAGCTGACCGCCATCCTCAAGCAGATGGGCCGTCTGTCGGCGGAGGAGCGCCCGGCCATGGGCCAGCTGGCAAACCAGGTGCGCGCCGAGCTGGAGGAAGCGATCGACCAGCGCCGTGAGGCGCTCAACGCGCGCATGCTCGAGATGCGCCTCAAGGCCGAGACGCTCGATGTGACCATGCCCGGAAAAGCACCGGAGCTCGGCCACCAGCACCCGATGTATATCGTGCTTGATGAGATCAAGGACATTTTCGTCGGCATGGGCTTTGAGATCCTCGAAGGCCCCGAGATTGAAGAGGCCGAATACAACTTCACCAAGCTCAACACCAGCGAGGGCCACCCCGCCCGCGAGTGGTCGGACACGTTTTATCTGACCGAGGACAGCAGCATCCTCCTGCGCACGCAGACCTCCCCGATGCAGGTGCGCGCCATGGAGAGCAAGCCGCTGCCGATCCGCATGGTCGCCCCCGGCCGTGTCTACCGCAAGGACGAGGTCGATGCCACGCACTCGCCCATGTTCCACCAGATCGAGGGCATGGTCATCGACAAGGGCGTCACGATGGCGGATCTGAAGGGCACGCTCAACACACTTGTGAAAAAGCTCTACGGTGAGAACACCGTTACCCGCTTCCGCCCGCACCACTTCCCGTTCACCGAGCCGAGCTGCGAGATGGACGTGCAGTGCCACAAGTGCGGCGGCAAGGGCTGCCCCACCTGCAAGGGCGAGGGCTGGA
>ERZ1106964.1305-NODE-1305-length-18155-cov-3.592541_pt1 | contig 18155 bp, 19 predicted proteins | sample MGYA00403682_ERZ1106964 | MGnify/ENA primary metagenome ERZ1106964 (study PRJEB35170, sample SAMEA104062451) | human gut metagenome | biome: human gut; feature: human-associated habitat; material: faeces | place: Denmark | collected 2013-04-10 ...
CGGCCGGGGGGCTGATTCGATTTTACGTCAATACGCCTGACCGGATATTTTACATTGGCAGCTTCCCCTACACGCCCAGACGGGTCCAGAGGCGATCGTACAGGCGCAGGGTCTCAGCGGGGAGATTCTCATAGATCTCACAGCGACGGAGCACCTCCTCCGAGGGGGCCATGATCTCGTAGATCTCCGGATCCAGCGGCTCCTCGTTGACCTCCTCATAGTAGGCCGGGTACTCCTCCAGCGCCTCGCCGTTGGGGGAGGCGTACCAGATGTAGTCCATGTTGGCCAGATTGGCCTTTGTAGAGGCGATGAAGTTGATCCACTCCTCCGCCTCGGACATATGCTGGCTGCTCTTCAGGATGCACATGGCATCCACAAACCAGTTGCTGCCCTCCTCCGGGACAACGAAGGCCAGATCCTCATTATTCTCCAGCATGGTCAGGTAGTCGCCGGCGTAATACATAGCCACGGCGGCATTGCCGCCCTCCATCTTCTGGAACACCTCGTCCATGACGAAGGCCTGATACACGCCGCTGTCCTTGGCCTGCTTCAGCAGGGCAAAGGCCTCCTCCAGCTGGCTCTCGTCGGTGGTATTGATGCTGTATCCCAGATACAGCAGGGCCGCCGCCAGAGCGTCACGGGAGTTGTTGATCATCAGCACCTGTCCGGCGTACTGGGGGTCGAACATGGCGCTCCAGCTGGTGATGGGCTGGGAGACCATGGTGGTGTTGTAGATAATACCCAGCGTACCCCATGTATAGGGAACGGTGTACCTGTTCTCCGGGTCGTAGCTGAGGTTCTTATAGGTATCGGCAATGAGGTCAAAGTTGGGGATGTGGCTGTAATCCAGCTCCGCCAGCATATCCTCGTCAATGAGCCGGGCGATCATATAGTCCGAGGGGACGATGACATCGAAGTCGGCGCCTCCCATTTTGATGAGGGAGTACAGGGCCTCGTTGCTCTCCGCCGTCTGGTAGTTGACCCGGATGCCGGTCTCCTCCTCAAACTGGGTGATGAGGCTCTCGTCGATATACTCGCCCCAGGAGCACACGTTCACCACCCGGTCGGACCGGGCGGAGCGGCCGGTGACGATCAGCGTCACCACCAGCACGCAGGCTGCCAGTCCCGCCCCCACACGGCGCAGGGTCTTATGGAGCTTGCTGCGGTTGGGGTGATGGGCCGCCGACGGAGCGGCGTGATGCTCCGCCTTCAGGCGGTGGTCGGCACGGCTCTCCCGCAGGTTCACGACGGCCAGCAGCACCAGCACCGTCACGAACAGCAGGGTGGAGATGGCGTTGATCTCCGGGCTGACCCGCTTTTTGGTCATGCCGTAGATGGTCATGGCCAGCGTGGAGGAGCTGGTACCGGCGGTGAAGTAGCTGATGATGAAGTCGTCCACGGACATGGTGAAGGCCGTCAGAGCGCCGGAGACGATACCGGGCCTGATCTCCGGGATCACCACACGCCAGAAGGCCTGCATCCACGTGCAGCCCAGATCCTGCGCCGCATCGATGAGGTTGCGGTCCATCTGGCGCAGCTTGGGTCCCACGGACAGGATCACATAGGGGATATTGAAGCAGGTATGGGCCAGCAGCAGCGTGCCGAAGCCCATGGTCAGGCGCTCCGGCAGCACCACCAGCGACTGCCACGAATTCATCCACCCGGCGAAGGCGCCCCAGCCGTTGAAGAACACCACGAACAGCAGGCACAGGCTGACGCCGGTGACGATATCCGCATTCATCATGGGGATGTTGTTGACGGCGTTTACCGCCGCACGACGGCGGCGGCTCATGGCGTACAGGCCGATGGCGGCGAAGGTGCCGGCGATGGACGCCACGATGGTGGACAGCAGCGACACCAGCAGCGTGGTATAGACGCTGTTCATAATGAGCCGGTTGGAGAGAAGGGACTCGTACCACTTCAGGGAGAAGCCCTTCCACACGCTGGAGCTGGTGCCGGCGTTGAAGGAAAAGACGATCAGGATGATGATGGGGGCATAGAGAAACAGGAACACCAGCGCCATCAGCAGCCGGTCGCCAAAGCGATTCTGGGTGCGGTTCATAGCTTCACCGCCTGTTCCTCGCCCTCACCGAAGCGATTCATCACCAGCATACACACCAGCACAATGATCATCATCACCAGCGAAATGGCGGCGCCCAGCTGGGGGTTGTAGGCCCCCCCCAGAAACTGCCGCTCAATGAGGTCGCCCAGCAGCAGCTCCGTGCCGCCGCCCAGCATCCGGCTGATGGCGAAGGTGGACACCGACGGCACGAACACCATGGTGATGCCCGACACCACGCCCGGCAGGGACAGGGGCAGGATCACCCGGCGGAACACCGTCAGGCTGCCGGCCCCCAGATCACGGGCGGCCTCCAGCAGGGAGTGATCCAGCTTGATGATGACGGAATAGATGGGCAGGATCATGAAGGGCAGATAGTTATACACCATGCCCAGCACCACAGCCCCCTGGGTATTCATCATGGAGAAATACTCCAAGTTGGTACCAAAGATGTGGTTATAGAGGCTGATAAGGCCGATCTTCTGGAACAGCTGGTTCAAAAGACCGTTGTTTTCCAGAATGGTCATCCACGAATAGGTCCGCAGCAGGAAGTTCATCCACATGGGCAGCATAATGAGCACCATGGCCAGCCGCTGGAACCGGGGGCCCTCCTTGCTCATTTTATAGGACACGGGGTAGCCGATGAGCACGCAGATGGCGGTGGCGATGAGGGCCAGCTTGAAGGAGCGGGTGAACACCACGGTGTAGGTGCCCATTTTGGCGAAGTTATCCAGCGTAAAGCCGCCGACAGAGGCGGAAAACGCGTAAATGACCACCATGATGATAGGGGCCACCACGAACAGCGCCATCCAGATCACATAGGGGATGGCGAAGCGGGAAAGACGGTTATTCTTCATCCCCGCTCTCCTCCTCATCCGACGAAAGGGTGGCGTCGTCCAGCTCATCGTATTCCTCAGAGAAGGAGGAATAATCGCCGAACATACCGGAGTAGGCACTCTTCTTCATGACGTGGATGCCGTCTGGATCGATCTTGATGCCGATGCGGGCGCCCTCAGGACAGTGGTCCGTGGTCTGGATCAGCCACTTGAAGCCCCGGAAATCCACGATGATGTCATACTGCATTCCCTTGAAGGTCACGGAGGTGACGGTGCCGGTAAGCTGGCCCTGCTCCACGGGGACGATGTCGATGTCCTCCGGCCGGATGACCACGTCCACCGCCTCGTTGGGAGCGAAGCCGCCGTCCAGACAAGGGAAGCGCCGACCGTACATCTGCACCACGTTGTCCTCGGGCATAATGCCGTCGATGATATTGGACTCGCCGATGAAATCCGCCACGAAGGCGTTCTTCGGCTCATTATATATATCCTCCGGCGTTCCGATCTGCTGAATGGAGCCCTTATCCATGACCACGATGGTGTCGGACATGGTCAGAGCCTCCTCCTGATCGTGGGTCACATAGATAAAGGTGATGCCCACCTGCTGCTGAATCCGCTTTAATTCGATCTGCATATCCTTCCGCAGCTTCAGGTCCAGGGCCGCCAGAGGCTCGTCCAGCAGCAGCACCTTGGGGCGGTTCACCAGCGCACGGGCAATGGCCACCCGCTGCTGCTGACCGCCGGAAAGGGCCTCCGGACGCCGGTGCTCAAAGCCCTTGAGACTGACGGTCTCCAGCATCTCCATGACCCGCTCCTTGATCTCAGCCTCCGGCAGCTTCTGCATCCGCAGACCGAAGGCAATGTTCTCATACACATTCAGGTGAGGGAACAGGGCGTACTTCTGGAAAACGGTGTTGATCTGCCGCTGATAGGGCGGAACGTCATTGATCCTCACACCATCGAACAGGACATCTCCCGACGTAGGCGTCGCGAAACCTCCGATGATACGCAGCGTGGTGGTCTTGCCGCACCCGCTGGGTCCGAGAAGTGTGAGGAACTCTTTGTCATTGATATAAAGGTTAATGTGATCGAGAACCGGCTCGTCGTCGAATGCCATGCAGAGATCCCGCAGGCGAATCAACTCTTTGGACATGTATCCTCCCCCATTTCATAAGGCCGTTTCCCACCCGTTTTCCGGTGGGGGCCTGAAAAATGCCGCCTCTTCTCTCTGTTAAGGGGGGACCCTGTTTCTTTGAAATTCGGCAATTCAGAATCATAGCGGAAAACCCTTGAAATGTCAAGGAAAACGCCCGATTTTGTCGGGCGTTTTTCAAAAAAGATATTAAGAAGGTATTTCTGGGAAATATTTCTCCCGGAAGGGGACGTTTTCCACTGTAAATTCCTGCCCCTTCAGGTAGTTCAAAAGACCGGCGTCGGTTGGAAAATCGAACCGCAGCTTGTAGGAGTACAACGCCTGCCGGGTCTCATGATAGCGGCGGTTCACATCGCCTTTGCCGTACTTGCCGTCCCCCAGCAGGGGGCAGCCAATCTCCGCCATGGAAACGCGGATCTGGTGGGTGCGGCCTGTCAGCAGACGGCATTCCACCAGAGACAGCCCGCCCCGGCTTTCGAGAGTCCGGTAAAGGGTGACGGCGGTCTTGCCGCCGGACACCGGCTTGCGGAAGAACCGGACCTCCTTTTTGGCCTCGTTTTTCAGCAGAAAGCCCTCAATTTTTCCCTCCGGCTGCTTGGGCCGGCCCACGGTGATGCAAAGGTAGGACTTTTCCAGCTCGTGGGCCCGGATCTTCTCATTGATGATCCGCAGGGTCTCCGCGTTCTTGGCGGCGATGACGATACCGCCGGTGTTCCGGTCAATCCGGTTGCACAGCGCCGGGGCAAAGGCATTTTCCCACTTGGGATTCCATTCCCGTTTCTGGTAAAGATATGCCTGAATGTGATTGATGAGGGTGTTGACCTTTTCCGTCTCGTCAGCGTGGACGGACATACCGGGACGCTTGTCCACCAGCAGCAGATTTTCGTCCTCGTAGACAATATTCAACTGTGGCTTGAACACCGTGAGAAAGAGATTTTCCTCATTGGGCTTGTCAAAGAACTCATCATTGATGTATAATTGAAGAATATCGCCGGTCTCCAGACGGACATCCCGCTTAGACCCCTTGCCGTTGACCTTGATCCGTTTCAGGCGGATGTACTTTTGCAGCAGAGCAGGGGGGAGCAGCGGCAGGTTCTTGGCCACAAAGCGGTCCAGCCGCTGTCCGGCGTCATTTTTTCCAATGGTAAATTCCCGCATGAGCATCCTCCGTTTTCGTTGTGGACTGCTCTCATCATACCCGCTTTTTCTCGTGTTGTAAAGCGCGGGACGAAAATCAAAGAGGCGAAGCTATGAAGAAACAAAAGCAAGAGCAGACCGGTCAGGTCAATTTTGTCTGGGCCCTGGCCGGCGGTTATCTGATCTATTTAGGCGGCAAGCTGCTGTACAGCCTGTACAGGGACGGAACCGACAGTTCTCCGGTCCTGGTGGTCATTCCCGCCGCGGCGGTGTTCATCGGCGTGGGCTTCTGGCTGCTGCGCCGGGAATGGAAGGCGTATCAGTTCGGCGCCGCCCACAAGGACGATCCCTCCACCTGGAACGATGATCCGGTGGAAGAGGAGCTTCCTGCGGACAACGGCGACGAGGAGGATCCCCTATGACGGAACGGCTGCTGGCGGCGCTGACGGACAACGGCAAATGGCTGGAGGGCTTTACCCGCCTTGGATATGAGTCCACGTTCCGGGAATACTGCGGTCGCTTCACGCCGGACTATCTGGCGGCGGTGCGGGAAGCGGGGGAGTCCGGGCTTCCTGCTTTGGCGGACAGCCTGCTGGACGCCTTGGAGGCCCAGTGGAAGCAGGCTCGCTTCTGGAACCGCACAACAGTCCGGGGCGAAACCAAGCAGGTGGTAGTAGGGTATCTGACGCCTATGCTCATGGCGGATCGGGAACTGCGGCCCTTTGCGGGCGTTCTGCGGGACCGTTGGAACCTGCGCTGGCCCAAGGATGTTTATCATGCCGCCGGGTATGAGCGGATCTGTAAGGGCTTCAAGCTGAGAATTTTGGGTTTTGAGGTCCCGGAGAAGAAAAAAGAGGCGCCGTTGGACGATGAAATTTGATCCCGCCGCCGTTTTTGAAAAAACTGGCGGAAAATCAAAAAAACTGTTTGACATTGCGGATGCAATCCTATATAATACTAAACGTGTCATTGCGAGGTAGCTTATGCTCATTGACGTTAGACCTATTCTGCATATCCCCGGCAAGGAACTGAATTTTCAGTTTGAGCTGGATCTGTCCGATATGGAATTCGGCGGAAGAAACCCCATCAGCCGGCCCGTCGTTGTGGAAGGCGCGGTTCGGAACCGGGCGGAAGTCCTTTATCTGGAGCTGACGGCTCACACCACGTTGGACGCTGTGTGTGACCGCTGCGGAAAGGAATTCCTTCAGGAGAAGGCGGTTTCTTACGGCTGTATTCTGGCGGAAGAGTTGCAGAACGAGGAGGATGACGAGATCCTCCTGCTGGAAGACGGCAAGGTGGACGTAGGCGAGTTGGCTCGTGAAGCCTTTATTCTCGACATGGACACGAAAACTCTGTGTTCTGAAGATTGCAAGGGACTTTGTCCCCGCTGCGGTGCCGACCTGAATCTGGGACCCTGCACCTGTAAAAAGGATGTAGACCCCCGTCTGGCGGTCCTTGCAAATCTTTTGGAGAACAAATAAAGTATAAATAAGGCCGCCTGGCCTTTGTAGATCAAGGAGGTGTCACAATGGCAGTACCTAAGGGAAAAGTATCTAAAGCAAGACGCGATAAGAGACGCAGCTCCACCTGGAAGCTGGCTGTCCCCGGTCTCGTTGCATGCCCCAAGTGCGGTGCTCTGCACCTGCCTCACAGAATGTGCCAGGAGTGCGGCAGCTACAATGGCCGTGAGGTCAAAGTTGTCAAGTCCGTGGCGGCGAAGTAAGAGACAATTGCTTGCTTTAGGAGGGAAGAGAATTCTTCCCTCCTTTACTTTTGCGCGGAACCGTAAGGGTACCGGGTCAGCGCACCGTGAAAAGTCTCCGTTTTCCCTTGCCATACAGGGGAATTACGGATATAATAGATTCAATCATTCAACTTCTTGCGGCGGCAGCGAAACACACCAACGCCGCTCAGGAAAGGAGTCATCTTATGTCGAAACCTATCATCGCCATCGTGGGCCGCCCCAATGTGGGCAAGTCCATGCTGTTCAATAAGATCATCGGCCGGCGGCTGTCCATTGTGGAGGACACCCCCGGCGTGACCCGCGACCGGATCTACGGGGAGAGCGACTGGCAGGGCCGGAAGTTCACCCTCATCGACACCGGCGGCATCGAGCCCCGGACGGACAATCAGATCCTGGCCTTCATGCGTTCTCAGGCCCAGATCGCCATTGACAACGCCACGGTCATCGTGTTCCTCTGCGACATCAAGACCGGCATGACCGCCTCCGATCAGGAGGTGGCTTCCATGCTCCAGCGCTGCGGCAAGCCGGTGATCCTGGCTGTCAACAAGGTGGACCAGGGCCGCAGCCCGGACATCTATGAATTCTATAATCTGGGTCTGGGCGATCCCATCGCCGTCTCCGCCGTCCACGGCCACGGTACCGGTGACCTGCTGGATGCTTGCGTGCAGTACTTCCCGCCGGAGGACGAGGAGGAAGAGGAAGATGACGCCATCAAGGTGGCGGTCATCGGCAAGCCCAACGCCGGCAAGTCCTCTCTGGTGAACAAGATCTTAGGGGAGGAGCGGGTCATCGTGTCCAACGTGGCGGGCACCACCCGCGACGCCATCGACTCCCGCTTCACCAACGATAAGGGCAGCTTCGTCTTTATCGACACCGCCGGTATGCGGAAAAAGTCCAAAATCGAAGAGGATATTGAGAAATACAGCGTCCTCCGGGCTACTATGGCCATCGACCGGGCGGACGTGTGCCTGATCATGATCGACGCCACCGAGGGCGTCACCGAGCAGGATACCAAAGTGGCCGGTATGGCCCACGAGGCAGGCAAGGCCAGCATCATCGTGGTGAACAAATGGGATCTGGTGGAAAAGGACGATAAGACCATGACCCGCATGACGGAGGAGATCCGCCGGGATCTGGCCTACATGACCTACGCCCCCATCCTGTTTATCTCCGCCAAGACCGGTCAGCGGGTGGACAAGCTGTTCGATATGATCGACTATGTGGCCAATCAGGCCGCTTTCCGGGTCACCACCGGTATGCTGAATACCGTTCTGGCGGATGCCCAGACCCGCGTCCAGCCTCCCACGGACAAGGGACGTCGCCTGAAGATCTACTATATGACGCAGGTGGGCGTGAAACCGCCGCATTTCGTGGTGTTCTGCAATGACCGGCGGCTGTTCCACTTCTCCTATCAGCGGTATCTGGAAAACTGCATCCGCTCCACCTTCCGTCTGGAGGGCACCCCCATCATCCTGTCCATCCGGGAAAAGGGCGATAAGGAGGATTGACCGTGCAGATCATCTTTCCAAACGGCGCGCCGCTGCCGCTGCTGCTGGGCGTCGCGGCGGTATTCGCCTACCTTTGCGGCTGTTTCAACGGGGCGGTCATCGTCTCCAAGTATATCCTGCGGAATGACGTGCGGAACCACGGCAGCGGCAACGCCGGCCTGACCAATTTCTTCCGAACCTTCGGCGGACCGCTGACCTTTGTAGTGATCCTGTGCGACGTACTGAAGGCGGTCGTGGCGCTGCTGGTCAGCCAATGGCTGATGTTCAGCGGCTATACGATCTTCATTTCTGCGGCCTCTACCACTGCGTTTTGGGACACCTTCGCCAAATACTGGGCGGGTCTGTTCTGTCTGCTGGGCCACATGTTCCCCTGTATGTTCCAGTTCAAGGGCGGCAAGGGCATCCTTTCCGGCGGCACCATCGCCATCATGATCGACTGGCGCATCGCCGTTGTTGTCTGGGGCGGTTTCCTGATCTTAACGGCCCTGACCCGGTACGTTTCCCTTGGCTCCCTGTGGGCCGGGGCCAGCTTTCCCTTTATCAGCTGGTACTGCTACCCCCAGACGCCGATCATTGTACTGGCCTTTTGCCTGGGAGGATTGATCGTCTGGAAGCACCGGGCCAATATCCAGCGCTTGCTGGCGGGAAATGAAAACAAACTCAGTTTCCATCGGAAGAAGACTTAGGAGGATAACATGAAAGCAGTTGTAGTTGGCAGCGGCGGCTGGGGCACGGCCCTGAGCATGGTGCTCTGCGACAACGGACATGATGTGACCTTGCGGTCCCATGACCCGGCGAAGGCTGCGGAGATGGCAAAGACCCGGGAGAATTCCAAGCTGAAGGGCGTCCGGCTGCCGGACAGCCTGAAGATCAGCGGAGATTTGGACTGCCTGAAGGGGGCAGAACTGGTGATCTCCGCCACGCCGTCCTTCGCCGTGCGGGAGACGGGAAAGAAGATCGCCCCATACCTGACACCGGAGACCGTTCTGGTCAGTGTTTCCAAGGGCATCGAGCGGGATACGAACCTCCGCATGAGCCAGATTTTAACGGAAGTCACCGGGAACATCTGTAAAGTAGCTGCCCTTTCCGGTCCCTCTCACGCAGAGGAAGTAAGCATTCGGATGCCCACCGGCTGCGTGTCCGCCTGTCCGGATCTGAAAGTGGCCCGGCTGGTGCAGGACGCCTTTATGAACGACTATTTCCGGGTCTATACCAGTGAGGATATCGTGGGCGTGGAGCTGTCTGCCGCCATGAAAAACGTAGTGGCTCTGGCCTGCGGCGTATGTGACGGCATGGGCTATCAGGATAATACAAAGGCTTTGCTGATGACCCGCGCCATGGCGGAACTGACGCGCCTTGGCGAAAAGCTGGGCGGCACCCGGCAGACCTTCGGCGGTCTGGCAGGTATGGGCGATCTGATCGTCACCTGCACCTCCATGCACTCCCGGAACCGCCGCGCAGGCATTCTGATCGGACAGGGAAAGTCCGCACAGGAGGCCATGGCGGAGGTAGGCGCCGTGGTGGAGGGCTATTACGCCGCAGAAAGCATCTACCAGCTCTCTCAGCGGGAGGGTGTGGAAATGCCCCTTTGCCGCAGCGTCTATGAGGTCCTTTATCATGGCGTGGCCGTGCAGGATGTGGTGAGCAGCCTCATGCGCCGGGCCAAAAAGGACGAACTGACAGAGACCACTTGGCTGTAATGCATAACAAAACCACCGGAACGTGTTGCTCCGGTGGTTTTTTCTGAATTTTATTTAATTCCGCACTTCCAGCTGATCCCAGGGTCACGAAGATTGCGGAGGAACCGCAAAGGGAAGTAAGACTCATCAAAAACGAGCTTCGCCGGGAAACCGGCAGAGCTCATTTCAACGGGATCAGAGGGAATGAAACAGCAAACGGAAGCGGGGGAGTGGTGCAAGTGAAAACTGCCCCGCAGCATACCAATAGAAAAAGCACTCAGACCAAAGTCTGAGTGCTTTACCTGTTTATCTGTACAATTAGACCGCTCTGGTGACCTTACCGGAACGCATACACCGGGTACAAACATAAACATGGCGGGGAGAACCGTTAACGATCGCCTTCACACGTTTCACATTGGGTTTCCAAGTCCGATTGGAACGCCGATGAGAGTGAGAGACCTGAATGCCGAACGTAACGCCCTTATCGCAGAACTCGCACTTTGCCATCCGTTGCACCTCCTTGCTGTTGCGTAATTACATGCTTACATACAAGCACAAGTAGTATCATAGCAGATTCAAACACAAAATGCAAGAAAAATTTGAAAAAAATTGAAAAGTTTTTTTGAGGGGCCGTTCAGCCTGAAAACGGTGAAAGTCTTGCGCCTATGTGGAAAATCATATATAATGGGAAAGAACGAATAAATTGATTTTCTGGCCGCTGGACCGTGTGTGCATTTGGACGCCGGAACAGCGGCGGGCACATTATGAAAGGGTGGAATACGATGAGTGAAAAAGGCACCAGCCTGGCACAATATGTGGAGCATTTCGGACTGGAAATTCTGAACCATGGAGATACCTATGAAACGGACAAGGTAGAATCTACCAACGTCAACCGGCCGGATCTGCAGATCCTAGGCCTGTTCGACTATTTCGACGCCCGCCGGATCCAGGTCATGGGCAAGGCGGAGCTGACCTATATCATGAAAATGAGCGAGAACCGGCGGACCAAGGTTTTTGATGACCTGTTTTCCTATACCATTCCGGCGCTGGTCCTGGCCCGGAATATGGAATGTCCCGCAGAGTGCCTGCAATGTGCCCGAAACCACGGACGGACGCTGCTGCGGACAACCGAGCGGACTGCGGACTTCACCAGCCATACCATGGAATATCTCAGCAAGCAGCTGGCTCCCTGCATCACCCGGCACGGCGTTTTGCTGGACATTTACGGCGAAGGCGTTATGATCACCGGTGATTCCGGCGTCGGCAAGAGCGAATCCGCCATCGAACTGATCATGCGCGGTCACCGTCTGGTGGCGGATGACGCCGTTGAGATTCGCCTTGTGGCCGACCAGTTGATCGGCACGGCGCCGGAGGTCATCCGCAACTACATCGAACTGCGCGGCATCGGCGTCATCGACGTTCAGCAGCTGTTCGGTATGCGGGCGGTCATGCCGGAGTCCCAGATCGACCTGGTGGTGGAATTTGAGCCTTGGGACAGCTCCAAGGCCTATGACCGTCTGGGAATCGAGGATCGGTTTATCGACATTCTGGGCAAACAGGTGCCCTGCGTGACGCTGCCCATCCGGCCCGGCCGAAATCTGGCCAGCATCGTAGAGGTGGCGGCCATGAACAACCGTCACCGCCGGTATGGATACAATGCCGCGGAGGAGTTGGCCAGAAAAGTGGATCTGCATGCAGATTTGGGCAGCAAATCGGCCAATCAGGGAAAATAACGGTGATTGGATGTAAGGAGGTCCACTATGGACTGGACGATTGAATTTGATAAGGCTATCGAACAGTATCTGCCGGATCTGGAAGTGCTCCAAGACGAGCCTATGAGCCGGCACACCACCTTCCGCATCGGCGGTCCGGCAAAGCGGATGGCATTTCCTTCCAGCCGGGAGCAGTTGGTGCTGCTGATGAGCTTTGCAAAGAATTACGGCGCAAATCCGCTGGTCATTGGCAACGGCTCCAATCTTCTGGTCCCGGATGAGGGACTGGACCGGCTGGTGATCGACACCTCTGCCAACCTGAACCGGGTGGAGCGGGGAAGCGGGAACACCGTCCTGGCGGACGCCGGTGCTACGCTGGCCCGGACGGCGGATCTCGCCTGCAAATCGGGGCTGACGGGGCTGGAATTTGCCCACGGCATCCCCGGCACGGTTGGCGGCGGCGTTTGTATGAACGCCGGGGCCTACGGCGGCGAGATGAAGCAGGTGCTCCGATCCGCGGCGGTGCTGTTCCCGGAGGAGGGCATCCGGACGCTTTCCTGCGAGGAACTGAATTTGAGTTACCGGCACAGTCTGCTGACGGAGCATCCGGAGGCGGTGGTGCTGTACGCAGAATTTGAACTGACGCCCGGCGATCCGGAGGCCATCCGGGCAGCCATGCGGGAGCTGATGGCAAAGCGCAAGGCCAGCCAGCCCTTGGAATGGCCCAGCGCGGGCAGTACCTTCAAGCGGCCGGAGGGCCACTTTGCCGGGACGCTCATCGACCAATGCGGTCTGAAAGGACTGACGGTGGGGGGCGCGCAGGTTTCGGAAAAACACGCGGGCTTCCTCATCAACCGGGGCGGCGCAACCTTCGCGGACATGGCGGAGTTGATCCGTCAGGTGCAGCAGCGGGTACTGGAGGAAACCGGCGTCACGCTGGAGCCGGAGGTCAAAATCGTTAAATAAGCGGGTGAATACATGGAGATCCTGATCATTTCCGGCCTTTCCGGTGCAGGAAAGAGCCGGGCCGCCTCTTTTTTAGAGGATATGGGCTTTTACATTGTGGATAATATGCCGGCGGCCATGATCCTGAAATTTGCGGAGTTCTGCGCCGGTGGCAGCCAGCGCTATGACAAGGTGGCGCTGGTGTATGATGTCCGCACCGCCAACAGCCCAACGGAGCTGTTCGACGTGCTGGACGTGCTGAAGCACAGCAGCGGCGCATGCAGCCTGCTGTTTTTGGAGGCAGAGCCGGAGACCATCATCAAGCGCTACAAGGAGACCCGCCGCCGTCATCCTCTGATGCAGCAGGCGGATTCTCTGGAAAAGGCGGTGCGGACCGAGCAGGAGATGATGGAACCTCTACGCCAGCGTGCGGATGTGGTCATCGACACCACCCATCTTTCCACAGCCCAGCTCCGGGGTGAGCTGCTGCGGCATTTCGGCAGCGATACCATGGAAAAGGGCGGTATGAGCGTCACCATCACCTCCTTCGGCTTCAAATACGGCCTGCCGATGGAGGCTGATCTGGTGTTCGACGTGCGCTGTATGCCGAACCCTTTTTACATCCCGGAGCTGCGGGAAAAGACCGGTTTGGATCAGCCGGTGGCGGATTATGTGTTTTCTTTCCGCCAGACCCATGATTTTATGGAAAAGCTCCGGGACCTGCTGACCTTTTCCCTCCCGCTGTACGCCGAGGAGGGAAAAACGGAGCTGGTCATCGCGGTGGGCTGCACCGGCGGCCGCCACCGCTCCGTAGCCATGACCCACGCCCTGGCGGAGGACATTCGGAACCTTGGGTACCGGGTCCGGGAAAACCACAGGGATATGAACCGGTGACCGCCTGAGAAAGGAGGACGCATGTCCTTTTCCTACGATACGAAAAACGAACTATGCCGCCTGCCGGTACAGAAGCTGTGCTGTGCCCGGGCGGAGGCCTACGGGATTTTGCTGTTTTGCAACACCTTCAGTGCCACGGAGGTCCGCATCATCACGGAGAACCCCCATTTTGCCGCCCGGCTCCCCAAGCTGTTCCGCCGGGCCTTCAACCTGCAATTCGACCGCCAGCCGGAGCCGGAGCAGGAGGAGGGCAAGCGGATCTTCCAGATCACGGATCAAAAAAAGCTGGACCATATCATCAACCTGCTGGGGTTCGATCCCCAGCAAAATCTGGTGCTCCACATCAATTTCGGTATGGTGGAGGAGACCTGCGACCGGGCGGCGTTCCTACGGGGAGCCTTTTTTGCCGGGGGCAGCATCACGGACCCCCAAAAGCGCTACCATCTGGAACTGACTACCTCCCATTTGCAGGTGAGCCGGGAGTTAAATTCGTTGCTTCAGGAGTGCGGCTATCCGCCCAAAAATCTCAGCCGGGGCGGCAGCCTCATTACCTATTTCAAGCAGAGCGACCAGATCGAGGACTTTCTGACGCTGATCGGCGCACCCGTGGCAGCCATGAACGTGATGTCCGCCAAGCTGGAAAAGGACCTGCGGAATAGCGTGAACCGCCGCTTGAACTGCGACAGCGCCAACCTGGATAAATCCGTGGAGGCGGCCCAAGAGCAGATGGAGGCCATCCGCCGCCTGCAAGCGGCGGAGCTGCTGGAGCAGCTGCCGGACAAGCTTCAGGAAACGGCGGCGCTGCGGCTGGAATATCCGGAACTGAGCCTTTCAGAGCTGGCGGCGGAATTCGACCCGCCGGTGAGCAAATCCTGTCTGAATCACCGGCTGCGGAAGCTGCTGGAGCTGGCAAGAGATCTTCACTAATAAAAAGAAAAGAGGAATTTGAAATGAATCGGTGTGAACAGGCTGCTGCGTATCACAAAAAGGGCTTCAACTGCTGCCAGAGCGTTCTGGCGGCTTTTCAGGATGTGATCGGACTGACGGAGACGCAATGCCTGACCTTGGGCGGCGGCTTCGGTGCGGGGGCGGGCACCGGTGAGCTGTGCGGCGCTGTGACCGGCGCCGTCATGGTGCTGGATCTGCTGACCCCAGCTGACCCGGCGGATGTGATCGGCTCCAAAAAGCGGTCTGTGGGACAGGCCAAGGAGCTGCAAAAGCGGTTCGCGGAGCGGTTTGACGCCCTGCGGTGCGCGGATCTTCTGCAAAAGAAGTTTGTCCCGGACGATACCACCCCCGCAGCCAAGGCTCTGGGGCTTACTGGCCACTGTGACATTATGATCGCCACGGCGGTCGAGATTGTGGAGCAGATGCTGGCGGAGCGGTGATCCACGAAAAGGAAAGCGCTTTTCAGAAAGGACGCTGACTCTATGAAGGAGAAAAAGCCTGTTGGTCCTCACAAGCTGTTGAAGATATGCAGACGGCTTTTCTTTTCCGGCGCGCTGACCATGCTGACTGCGGCATATCTGATCGGCCACTTCTATACATGGCGGGGAAACGATGTGTCGGTATTCCTTTGGATCGCGGCAGGTGTTGGAATCCTGATCATGGCCGGAAGCCTTCTGACCGCCTTTTCGAAGCTACGCTGTCCCTACTGCGGGGCCTCCCTGATGGCCGGCGGCCGGATGCCGTCCAGTCTGCCCCATTTCTGCCCGGACTGCGGAAAAACGCTGGATGACTGCGATTAGGCTTGCGCAAAATCTGTATAGTGAATCAACTTTACATTGATTGAAATTACAACAACTTTAGTGATTATTTGAGAAAGAAAACAGGAGGTGGCCTATGGCCTTCACCCATCTGCACGTGCATACGGAGTTCAGCCTGCTGGACGGCTTCTGCAAGATCAAGGAGCTGCCGGGGGTGGTGAAGTCCATGGGCCAGACCGCCTGCGCCATCACGGACCACGGTGTTATGTACGGCGTCATCGACTTCTATCGGGCTTGCAAGGCGGAGGGCATCAAGCCCATCATCGGCTGCGAGGTCTATGTGGCCCCCCAGGGCCGCACCCGGTTCGATAAGGTCCACGAATTCGACAGCGAGAGCCGCCATCTGGTGCTGCTGTGCGAAAACGAGGAGGGCTACCGCAACCTCTCCTACATGGTGTCTCTTGCCTGGACGGAGGGCTTCTATGTGAAACCCCGTATCGATCAGGCCCTTTTGCGGAAGCACTCCAAGGGCCTGATCGCCCTGTCCGCCTGTCTGGCGGGAGAGATCCCCCGCCGCCTGCGGAACGGCGAGTACGACAACGCCAAGACTTATGCCCTGGAAATGGCGGAGCTGTTCGGGCCAGACCGGTTCTATCTGGAATTGCAGGATCACGGCATCCGGGATCAGAAGATCGTGAACCAGTCTATCCTGAAGATCCATCAGGAGACCGGCATCCCCATGGTCTGCACCAATGACGCCCACTATCTCCGGAAGGAGGACGCCGAGGCCCATGACATCCTGCTGTGCATCCAGACCGGCAAAACGGTGGACGATGAAAACCGGATGCGCTACGAGCCTCAGAACTTCTACCTCCGCAGCGAGGAGGAAATGGCGGAGCTGTTCGATGGCTACGAGGGCGCACTGGAAAACACCCAGAAGATCACGGAGATGTGCAACCTTGAATTTACCTTCGGCAAGTACCACCTGCCGGAATTCAAGCTGCCGGAGGGGTATGACAGCTTTTCCTATCTGAAAAAGCTGTGCGACGAGGGCTACAAGGCCCGGTACGGCGATGATGACAAATACCGGGGCCAGTTGAAATACGAGCAGGACATGATCGAGAAAATGGGCTTTACCGACTATTTCCTCATCGTGTCCGACTTCGTGCGCTACGCCAAAAGCGTGGGTATCCCGGTGGGACCGGGCCGCGGCAGCGCGGCGGGGTCCATGGTCAGCTACTGCCTCAGCATCACCGATATTGACCCCATGAAGTACAGTTTGTACTTTGAGCGGTTCCTGAACCCGGAGCGGGTGAGTATGCCGGATATCGATATGGACTTCGGCGATACCCGCCGGGGCGAGGTGGTGGACTACGTCCGCCGCAAGTACGGCGACGACCATGTGGCCCAGATCGTCACCTTCGGCACCATGGCCGCCCGGGGCGTGATCCGGGACGTGGGCCGGGTGCTGAATATGCCCTACGCCGATGTGGACGTCATCGCCAAGCTGGTGCCAAATACCCTGCACATCACCCTGAATGACGCGCTGCGGCTCAGCAAGCAGCTCAGCGACCTCTATGAGGCCGACGAGCAGGTAAAAAAGCTCATCGACACCGCCAGGGCGCTGGAGGGAATGCCCCGCCACGCCTCCACCCACGCCGCCGGCGTGGTCATCACCCGGAAGCCGGTGTACGAATATGTACCCCTGGCGAAAAATGACGAATCCGTGGTCTGCCAGTATATCATGACCACACTGGAAGAGCTGGGCCTGCTGAAAATGGACTTCCTGGGCCTGCGGAACCTGACGGTGCTGGACGATGCCGTGAAAATGGTGCAAACCCGGCAGCCGGACTTCACCTTGGATGACATCCCGGAGGGGGACCCGGAGACCTACAAAATGCTCTCTGACGGCAAAACCAACGGTGTGTTCCAGATGGAATCCACCGGCATGACCGGCGTCTGCGTAGGACTGAAGCCCCAGAGCATTGAGGACATCACCGCCATCATCGCCCTCTACCGTCCCGGCCCCATGGATTCCATCCCCAAGTTCATCGCCTGCAAGCACGACCCCAGCAAGGTCAGCTATATCATCCCCCAGCTGGAACCGATCCTGTCCATCACCTACGGCTGCATCGTCTATCAGGAGCAGGTCATCCAGATCTTCCAGCAGCTGGCGGGGTACACCCTGGGCCAGGCGGATATGCTCCGCCGTGCCATGAGCAAGAAGAAGCAGTATGTCATTGACGCAGAGCGCCAGAGCTTTGTGTACGGAGACGAGGAGCGCGGTATAAAGGGCTGTGTGGCAAACGGCATAGATGAAAAGGCTGCCAACAGCATATACGATTCGATGGTTGATTTTGCTAAGTATGCGTTCAACAAATCACATGCAGCCGCGTATGCGAAAATCAGTGTTCAGACTGCATGGCTCAAAAACTACTATCCGGTCGAATTTATGGCAGCGCTCATGACTTCTGTTATAGACAATTCAGCCAAGGCGGCGCAGTATCTTTACAGCTGTCGTGATATGGGTATTAAGGTGCTTCCGCCGGATATCAACTGTGGACAGGGCGAGTTTACCGCAGAGGGTGACCATGTCAGATATGGCATGTACGCCATCAAATCTCTAGGCAGGCCGGTAATAGACCAGATAATCGAGGAGAGAGAAAGTGGCGGCAGATACCGCACACTCTCAGATTTTATTGAGAGAACCTGCCAGAAGGAGCTTATCAACAAGCGTGCGATTGAGAATCTGATAAAGGCGGGCGCCTGCGATTCACTCGAC
>ERZ1106964.1311-NODE-1311-length-18072-cov-5.638619_pt1 | contig 18072 bp, 10 predicted proteins | sample MGYA00403682_ERZ1106964 | MGnify/ENA primary metagenome ERZ1106964 (study PRJEB35170, sample SAMEA104062451) | human gut metagenome | biome: human gut; feature: human-associated habitat; material: faeces | place: Denmark | collected 2013-04-10 ...
AGTCAGAATGATAATGATACTTCTCTACGGAGCTGGCGGAGTACCCGGCAGAGGTGAGATTCCTATGATACGGTTTCGCAAACCGTAACCTTAGCGCTTCCCGTACAAAGCGAATCGCTTTCCGCAGGGGGCGTTGAGAACAAATACTGCGGTCTTTACATAGCCGCCTCTTATTGAGGCAGGCTGTGAAATCTATGAAAGGAGGTAAAGCCGGAGATGTCAAACTGCAAGACGATTGCAGTATGCAATCAAAAAGGCGGTGTGGGCAAGACCACGACTACGGTTAATTTGGGCGTTGGACTTGCTATGCAAGGAAAAAAGGTGCTTCTGATTGACGCTGATCCGCAGGGCGATTTAACGACCTGCCTCGGCTGGAGGGATACCGACAGTCTTTCCGTAACGCTGACAGAGAAGCTTCAGGCAATCATATCGGAGCAGGAGCAAAATCCCTTTGACGGTATCCTTCAACACAAAGAGAAAGTAGACCTTGTACCGTCCAATCTCAGCCTATCTTCATTGGAAATGACGCTTGTAACGGCGATGAGCCGAGAGAGCGTCCTGAAGAATTATCTGAGCCTTGTAAAAGACAAGTACGATTATGTCCTTATTGACTGTATGCCGAGCTTGGGTATGATTACCTTTAACGCTCTAACGGCGGCGGACAGCGTGATTATCCCCGTTCAGGCGCAGTATCTTCCCGCTAAGGGAATGACGCAACTTTTGGGGACGATTGCGAAAGTGAGGAAACATACAAACGCCGATTTGAAAATCGACGGTATTCTGCTGACGCTTGTGGACGGAAGGACAAATCTTGCGAAAAGCACAGTAGAAGCGCTCAGGGAAAATTTCGGCAGCCATATCAGGATATATAGATCAATGATTCCGGCAGCCGTAAAAGCCGCAGAGGTATCTTCTAAAGGGACAAGTATCTACGCCTATGAGCCGAACAGTCCGGTGTCTAAGGCTTACGCCAGTTTCACAAAGGAGGTGTTAGCCGATGGCAGGCAGAAAGAGCGACTTCACGCTGCCCACGAACACGCTCGATGAGCTGTTTTCCTCTCAGGAGGAAAGGGATGAAGCGAAGCTGTCAAAAATTAGGGATATTCCGCTTGAGGAAATCGACGATTTTCCCGACCACCCGTTTCAGGTGCGGGAAGATGAGGATATGTTTCAGCTCGTGGAAAGTATCAAAGAGCGTGGCGTGATTACTCCCGCTACCGTAAGGCAGAAGGAGGACGGCAGATACGAGCTTATTTCAGGACACAGGCGAAAAAGGGCTTGTGAGCTTGCCGGATTTGAAACGCTCAGATGTGAGGTGGTAGACCTCGACCGTGATGAAGCTACGATTTTAATGGTCGAAAGCAACTTTCAACGGTCGCAGATACTTCCCTCAGAGAAAGCTCACGCATATAAAATGCGGCTGGACGCTATGAAAAGACAGGCAGGCAGACCGAGAAAAGAAAATTCATCCCCAGTGGGGATTGATTTACGAGGCAAGCAATCTCTTGATGTATTGGGCGAAGAAGTCGGGGATAGTAGGAACCAAATTCATCGCTATATTCGCCTTACCGAGCTCATTCCGGAGCTTCTGGATTTGGTTGACGAGGGACGCATTGCATTCAGGCCTGCGGTGGAGCTTTCGTACCTGCAAAAAGAGGAACAGAGTGCCCTGCTGGAGCAAATCGCTTACGCAGATGCCACGCCGTCCCTCGCCCAGGCCATTAAGCTGAAGCGGTTCTCTCAGGACGGAAAGCTGAACAACGAGGTCATTGAGTCGATCATGAGCGAGGAAAAGCCGAATCAGAGAGAAAAAATCAACATCAAGTACGCCGAGGCCAGAAGGTTTATCCCTGCCAGCGTTCCTTACGAAAAAACCGGTGAGTATATTATGAAAGCGCTGGAATATTATCACCGGTATCAGGAACGGCAGAAAAGTCGGAATGACGCAAGATAGGTTCTTCGCCAAGGGGGCAGTTTACCCTTTTGACGCTGCGTCAGCGCCGTTCCCCCTCTCACACTCTCCCCCCTCATTTACCGGCAATACCAGCTCAAAGAGAAAATAGAGAAGCGACACAATTGAAGAAGACCAGGTGCATTCGTACAATATGAGAAAAACAGTCATTGGAGGTCATCCCATGAAAAAGCTTCTTATATTGTGCGTACTTTTGCTTGCCGCATTGCTTTCCGGATGCGCCGCAGAGCCTCTGCAAGGGCAAACGGCAGGAAACACACCGAAAGCTCCAACGCCACAGGAAGAAACGCCTGCTTCCTTTGAGCCGGTAACCACAGATTCAAGCGCTCCCGCCAAAGCACCGACAGAAGCCGCCGATCCAGCAGTTTGCATATCAAATGAGGACAAGCACGAAAGCGGCTCTGCTGTTTCTTCTGAGCCGGCAAGCGGACCCACTGAATCGAATGCACCGGCATCGGAGGAAACCAAGCAGCCGCCCGTGCTTCCGGAGGAGCCGGTGGAAACAGAGAACCCCACAGAGGAACCATCCATTCCTGCGATAACCGAGCCGGAACCGACTTCGGAGCCCGAGCCCACATTTGATATCGACTGCTGGATTTCCTACGCAAAAAGCACGGCGGTGAGCTTGGGGCTGACCTTGGATAGCTCAGCAACCGATTGCTGGGACAATCCGATCACCGCGAAGCCGATCTGCATCTACCTGGAGCGAGACATTAGCTCACGCCTGAACAGATATGCGAAGGATGGGGAGATAACTGCTGTCTGGATCTGGTACGAATGCGTCGGCACAAGCAGCTACCTGATCTATATCGGGTACGCATAAGCATCAACAAATCAATACACCGAAATGAGCATCGTGGAAACACGGTGCTTTTTTCATGCCTTGAAGGAGGACAGAACGAATGAAGAAGATTTTCAAAAGAGGAATGTCGGGGCTGCTTGCAGTCCTTATGGCATTCACCATGCTTGCAGGCTTTGGCACGACCACAGCCTTCGCCGCAAGCGAAACAGCGGAGTCCTATATGATTTCTTTCCCCCGTGACGGGGACGCTGCTCAGATTTACTCCGAGGACGCATGGGGACACTCCGCGAAAAGCTATATGAACGGCTGGGCAACAGGCTCCAGCAACTATACTACCCTGCACTGCATGGATTCCTTTGACGGGAAGGTGTGCTACTGCATCGAGCCTGGCCTTTCCCGAAATGTCGGCGATACCTATCACGGCTTCGGTGAGGATTTCTGGGATAACTATCCCAGCCAGTACAACAACACCATCGAGCCGGACGATATTAAGCTGCTGCTGGGCCGTATCATGCAGTATGGCTATCAGGGCAACCTTTCCACCTCGTGGAGATCGCAGAACGATTCCGATGCGGATAAGCTGGCCCACGCCTTCGCTACCCAGCTGCTCGTTTGGGAAACGGTTGTGGGCGAGCGCGATGCGGACTTTGACCATGTGAGCACCGGCGGCTATGACGAGATCCTGTCGCTGGTTTCCCCCAATCATCCGCTGTATAGCCGAATCATGGACTATTACGACAGCATCGAGTCCAGCGTGCAGAGCCACGCCGTTTGCCCGAGCTTTATGAGCAGAAGCAGCGGCGGCGCAAAGACCATTGAGCTTGCGTGGGACGGCAGTCAGTACATTGCCGAGCTCACGGATACCAACCACGTGCTGTCACAGTTTACCTTCTCTGCCAGTGAGACGGGCTTTCATTTCAGCGTGTCGGGCAACACACTCACTATCACCACCGATACGGCTCCCAGCGGCAATGTGACGATCTCCGCAAGTCGAAGCGCTTCCCGCTGCGGCGTTCTTGTTTGGACGGACTATAAGTACGGCCCCAACGGCGGCGTTCAGGATACCATCACCTATACGGCCTCCGTCAGCGACCCTGTAAGAGCGTTTCTCAAGCTGAAGGTCAGCTATGGCGGCGCTAAAATCATCAAGACCAGCGAGGACGGCAAGGTGGACGGCATTACCTTCACCATCACCGGCGAGGGCGTCAATCAGACCGTTACCACCGACCGGAACGGTGAAATTCGCATCGACAATCTGATGCCCGGCACCTATACCGTCACCGAGCAGAGCTATGACAAATACGAGCCCCAGGAAAGCCACCGTGTTACCGTGCTTGCCGGACAGACGGCGACGGTTTCCTTCAACAATGTGCTCCGCCGCGGCGAGCTTACCGTGACCAAAACCTCCGAGGACGGACTGAATCAGGGCGTGAAGTTCCACCTTTTTGGAACCTCCCTCAGCGGTCTGCCTGTAGATGAATACGCCGTCACCGAGGAAAACGGTGTGGCGACTTTCCGGGATGTGCTCATCGGCACCGGCTACACACTGGAGGAGATGGACACCGCCATTCGCTATGTGGTTCCCAACAGCCAGAGCGCCGCAGTGGAATGGAACAGTGTAACCAATAAGAGCTTTTCCAACATCCTCAAGAAATTCAATGTCACCGTCACTAAGAGTGACTGTGAGGTCGGAACGGCGCAGGGCGACGCTTCGCTTGCCGGTGCCGCCTACGGCATCTATAAGGGCGATCAGCTTGTGGATACCTACTACACCGACGAGAACGGCCAGTTCACCACCGGCTATTATGTCTGCGGCGACGACTGGACGATTCGTGAGATCAGCCCCTCCGAGGGCTATCTGCTGGACAGCACCGTTTATCCTGTCGGTGCAGAGGCGGCCAATTACACCGTTGAGCTGAACGCTGCGCCTGCCGTGGCTGTGAGCGAGCAGGTGCAGAAGGGCAATATCGCCATCATCAAGCACTCGGATAACGGCGATACGCAGATCGAAACTCCCGAGGAGGGTGCAGTATTCGCCGTTTATCTGAAATCTGCCGGCAGCTATGAGGCGGCAAAGGATACGGAGCGGGACTACCTGACCTGCGATGAAAACGGCTTTGCCCAAAGCAAGGACCTGCCCTACGGCGTGTATACCGTGCATCAGGTCTCCGGCTGGGAGGGCCGTGAGCTGATGAGCGACTTTGATGTGTTTATTGCCAAGGACGGTGAGACCTACCGCTACCTCATCAACAACGCCAACTTCGAGTCCTTCATTAAGGTCATCAAGGTGGACGCAGAAACTGGCAATACCATTCCCTATGCGGGTGCGGGCTTCCAGATCTTTCGTCCGGATGGCTCCAAGGTGGAAATGACCTTTACCTATCCGGAGGTTACCACCATCGACATCTTCTACACCAATGACGCCGGCATGCTCATCACGCCGGAGAAGCTGGAGTTCGGCAAGGGCTACTCCCTCAAGGAGGTCTCTGCCCCTTACGGCTACATCCTCAGTCATGAGGCGGTCAAGTTTGATGTGACCGAAGATAATTCCACCGAGGAAAGCGGCGTGACGGTCGTTGCAGTGAAGCTGGGCAATTACGCGCAGAAGGGAATCATCAAGATTTCCAAAACCGGCGAGGTGTTTGCCTCTGTTACAGCGACGGACGGGGTCTATCAGCCGGTCTATGCGGTGCAGGGCCTTGCGGGAGCAACCTATGAGATCAAGGCCGCGGCGGACATCTACACCCCGGACGGTACGCTGCGCTGCAGCACCGGTGATGTAGTGGAAACGGTGACTACCGGCGCAGACGGCACGGCGGAAAGCAAGCCGCTGTATCTGGGAAAATACGAAATCACCGAGATGAAAGCCCCCGATGGCATGGTCGTAAACAAGGACGCCCATACTGCAGAACTTGTCTACGCCGGCCAGGAAATTGAGATCACCGAAACGGCTGCCAGCTTCTGCAATGACAGACAGAAGGCGCGGATTTCTCTTTCCAAGGTGTTGGAGCAGAATAAGCAGTTCGGCGTCGGCATGAATAACGAGCTTTCCGCCGTGACCTTCGGCTTCTATGCCGCCGAGGAGCTTACCGCAGCAGACGGCTCTGTCATTCCGGCAGACGGACTGATTGAGATTCTGTCCCTTGACGAAAACGGGAAAGCCGTGCTCAAGAGCGATGTTCCCTTCGGCAGCTACTATGTCAAGGAAATCAGCACCGACAGCCACTATATGCTCTCTGATGAGAAATACCCTGTGACCTTCGCCTATGCTGGTCAGGAAATCCCCGTTGTGGAGCTTGCCGTCAATGACGGAAAGAGCATTACCAACGAGATGATCTACGGAGAGATCCACGGCATGAAGAAGGATGAGGACGGCAAGGCGCTGGCCGGGGCTACCATCGGCCTGTTCCTCACAGACGGCACAGAGCCTATTATGACCACTGTTTCCGCAGAGGACGGCAGCTTCTCCTTTACAGGTATCCCCTATGGCGAGTATGTGGTCCGTGAAATCGCCGCGCCGGAGGGCTATGTGATGGATGAGACGCCTTATACCGTGAAGGTAGATCAGAACGGCGCTGTGGTCGAGATCGAGATCACCAACAAGCTCATTCGCGGCAGCGTTCAGCTGACCAAGGTGGATAAAAACTATCCCGACCACCATCTGAACGGCGCAGTCTTTGAGGTGTACCGTGACGGAAAGCTCGTGGGCCAGATGGAGGAGCTGTCCGACGGCGTCTACAAGCTGGATGATCTGCCCTACGGCGATTACACGCTGAAGGAAACTGAGGCCCCCAAGGGCTTCTTCCTTGATGAGAAGACCTACAGTTTCTCCATTAAGGAAGATGGTAAAACCGTCGTCGTGGAAAATGAGGCCGGAAAGGGCTTTGTCAACCAGGCACAGACCGGAGGCATTCGCATTGAAAAGACTTCGGATGACGGCGTGCTGAAGGGCTTTACCTTCCGTGTGGAGGGCACGGATATCACCGGCAATGCCTTCAGCAAGGACTTTGTGACCGATGAGAAGGGTCAGATCCACATTGATGGCCTGCGCATCGGCGATTATGTGATCTCCGAGGTGTTCAACAAAGCCAACGAAAAGTATGAGCTTCCCGCAAATGTCACCGTAACCGTTCACGAGGGAAAGACGGTCGTTGCCAAGTTCCATAACAAGCTCAAGCCTGTTACGGATATTCCCAAAACCGGAGATACCACCAATATGCCTCTTTGGGCGGCACTTGCCGGTATCTCTGCAATCGGCGCAGGTGCAGCGGCCTTCTTTACCTTCCGCAAAAAGAAGGAGGTAGGCAAGCATGAACGCTAAGGTCATTATCGGCATCGGTCTTGTGGTGTTTATTATCGCAGGGCTGATCGTTCTTCGCCTGAAGAACAGAAAGTAAAACGGCAAGGGGCGGCATCTTTTTACAGATGCCGCCCCGCTTATAAAAGGAGACGCTATGGAAGAGACAAGAAAAATCGGAGATTACTCCGTAAAGTATTCCATGTATATCGGGCACAAGGATATTGCTCTGGGCGAGAATCCCAACGCCGACAAGGATGAACGGTATATGTGTTGCTTCGTAGAGACCAACGCCATTTTCGAGCGCTATTCCGGAGTGCTGGTCAGCGACGATTTTGCAGAGATTGCAAAGGTGTTCGGCCAGCGCGTAGCGGATGCAGCCGAGGAGATTATTCAGGAAAACGAGAGAGCCTGTCAGGAGGTCGGCATAAATGAGGAACTCATGGCAGAAAGCTGCGCGCCGGTTTCCTACAAAGATTCCATTGAGAACAAGGTGGTTGTCATCAAGGGCAGCATTCTCCGGCCTGAGTTCCGCCACGCCAATCACCAACTTATGCTGTGTACCGGTGGCTTCGGTGCGCAGGCAAATGCGCGAGGGCGTACCTGCTACTGCATTTCTCTGTACGACGGGAGAAAGACCTCCTTTTACCGCACGGATTTTCTCGGCGTCATGGATGAAAAGAAGCTTCCCGAATGGGCGCAGAAGGGCTTGGAGAAAGCGAAAGAGATGCACGCGCAGGAAAAGAAACCGACTAAAGAAAGAGGTGACGCAAGATGATCGAGTATGAAAAAAGAGCAATGATCGAGGCGGAGGACAAATATACCTTTCGCCAGAGCACGCAGATTTCCATGCAAACCGGACTGATCGGCCACCTCCGGGCAGACATGGATACAGACGGCAACGGCTTTTTCAGCAGCTGGTTTGATTTCCGGGAGGAGCTGAAAACCGATGAGTTCAAGGCAGAGTTTGATGATGTAATCAACTCTCTGCGTGAGGAAGGCGACATTCTTCATAACCGCAGGGCGCTTGCCAAGTACTGCTACTGCACCCCACAAAGCCGGATGCAGGAGGAGCCGGGCTACTATGGCGTTCGTGTGGATACCGAAAAGTATGCCTACCTTCTGCGCCTGAACCCGGACAGAGGCGAATATAACCTGTACTGCTATTGCTATCGCCGGGATTGGCTCGATCAGCACCTGAAGGACGCAGAGAAAGGAATCCGGTTTATTGACAGCCATTACAAGGAGCTGTTTCGCATTCCGGATGGCGGCAAGGTGAAAATCCACTATTCGTGGAATGAAGAGCAGATCCGCACCTGCCGCTATATCGACGATTACCATGTGGAGATCGGGAGCAACCTCTATCACATTTGCGAGTTTGCCGAGCGCATGGAATACGGCGGCCATACCTGCGAGCCGGTTCGGGACAACCTGCCCGAGCGGTGCTACAGCGTTCTTTCCGGCAGCGACGAAATCATTATCATCAAGCGCGGCGAAAAGGGTTACTTCAAGACGGACATTCCCGTCACCGACAAGGACGAAGCCCGGAGCATCGTGAACGAGTACAACACAAAGCTCGGCGTCAGCCGAGCGCAGGAAGAAGCCATGAAGGCCGGTTCTATGTTCGGCTTTCAGGTGCCCGCCGCTGACCCGAGAAATTATGACGCAGACGGAAAGCCCGTGATGCCGAAGGACAGAGGTGATGCACGATGAGTAAGGACGATTATCGCATCTGGTCCAATGCTGACCTTGACTATGAGGAGTGGAAAGACTGGATAGAGGAAGAATATCCGACGCTTTCCGAGGACGAGCGCGTCGCCATGATGTATGAGGAAAATGGGCATTATCTTGAGGACGAACGCCTGAATTTGGACATTCAACTTTCCCAGCCCATTCTGGTTGTTGCCGATCTGGGGCTTTGGAATGGCAGGCGCACGGGATACAAAGAAATTCCCAGCGGCAATATCCGGGACTGCCTTTACTCTGATTACGACTACACCACATGGTATGTGGACCGAAACGGAGATTTCCGGTGCGATGACACCCACCATGACGGAACAAACCATTATCTCTATCGGGTATATAAGGACAATGTTTCCCAGGCGCAGAAAGACCGGCTCAAAGAAAAAATCTACAACGGCACAGCCACCAGGGCAGATATTGTCCGTGTCACCCGCAGGCTTGGCGATGAGATCGGGAAGGTGTATGGCTGGAGCTTTCCAGCCCGGCAGAGAGAGCGAGGTGAGGCACGATGAACCATGCACTGCCGAGCGAAAGTTATATTGCCAGACTGGACTATTTGGCTTTCAACGGAAAAGTATGCAGCAGCGTTGAGTACAGCGATGAGCAGCGCTTCCTGGAAGACCTGAAGGAGTCGCTCTATCACGGAGAGCCGCTGTGCGTCGTTCTCTACCGAGACCGGAACGGCAAGACGATTTCTCGTGCGTTTCTGAACGACCTGGATACACTGCCAAAGGGACTTTTCATAGAGGACAGTTCCCACAGAAAGCCGAAGGAAAGGGGTGAAGCACGATGAGGGTAAATGCCATGACAGAGAAGTTTGAGGATGTGACGGTTCTGGGGCATCCCATGCTTTTTACCTGCCTGCGGGTAGACCGCGATACCGTTCCACAGGGCATGTACATGTACGAGGTTCGCCACGATGATGACCAACAGGGCGAGCCGGTTCAGATTGCCAACTGGATCATGGTGAATCATTGGGGAACGTTGATTTCCAATAGACCCATTCGCTTGGAGCCCCGACCGGATGGGAGAAACGCCTACCGCGACATTGATCCTGAAAACAATTGGATCTATGAGGGCACGCTTACTACCGTGAAGGAGTACATGGAGAAGAATCCACCGGCGGTTCATAAGCAAAAAGACCACGAACCTGCGAGATAAGGAGAAGCTATGGATAAGAAGAAAGCCATCTGCGAATATCTCCGCAAAAATCATATTGGCAAAGAAAATGCCATCCACAGCAAGGAGCTTGAAAAGCTGTTTCTGCTTGACGGACGAAATATTCGCCGCAAGATCAGCGCCTTGCGACAGGATGGCTTTCCTATTTGCAGCGATGAAACGGGCTACTATTACGCAGATAACCAGAAAGAGATCAATACCACCGTCTGCCGGCTGAATGAGCTTGTGACGAAGGTGTCCAACGCCAGAACCGGGCTTTTATTTGCATCGATCCTCGGAGAGAATGCGCAGACCGTTGAGGTCACGATCAAAGTAAGATAAGGAGGGAGTTCCCATGCCGAGCAAATACAGAATCATTTTGGAGATGGCGTCCCAGACTGCCAGGGATATCGCCTCCAATGCCGCCCGATATACCGATTTTCTGATTACGGCGGCAAACAACTACAAGTACAGCTTTAAGGAGCAGCTGCTCATCCATGCGCAGAAGCCGGATGCAACGGCGTGTGCGGAAATCGACACATGGAATAAACTCGGCAGATGGGTAAACAAGGGCACGAAAGGCATCGCACTGCTGATCGACAGAGATGTTCCCTACAAGCTGAGACATATCTTTGATATCTCCGACACCAACAGCCGTGCCGGAAGGAACATCACCCTTTGGCAGATGAAGCCGGAGTACGAATATGCGGTATCGGAAAGCCTTCAGGCCAGCTTCGGCGATGTGGAGGAGCCGCGAGATTTCCCGCACCTTCTCATGGATATTTCCGGTTATGCCGTGGAGGATAATCTTTCAGATTATCTCATGGAGCTGAACGCTGTCAAAGCCGGCAGCTTTCTGGAGGAGCTGGATGACACAAGCCTTGAGGCATGGCTGAAAACCACGCTGAAAAGCAGCGTCGCTTTTATGGCGCTCTCCCGTGCAGGGTATGAGCCGAGGCAGTATTTTGACCGGGAGGATTTCAGCCACCTCTTTGACTTCAACACCGTGGAGGTTATCTCCGTGCTCGGTGCCGCAGTCAGCGATATTTCTGAGATGGTCATCCGTGAAATGGGAGAAACCGTCAAGGAAATGGAGAAGGAAGAAAGACGGAAGATTCGCACATTTGCACAGGAGGGTGCTTCTGCGTATCATAAGAACCGAACAGAAAACAAGGAAAGGAGCAACGAACATGGAACTGACCTATACGATGCAGGGGGACTATCTGATTCCCGATCTGACCGTGCCGGAGAGCCCGAAGCTTGGGAAGTATGGAATGCTGCGGCGGACATTCCTCCGCGAGCACCGGGATGGGATCTACACCGGGATGCTGCTGAACGGAACACTGAACAGTCATCTGGAGGAAGTGGACCGGCAAGCCAACGAGATGATGGAACGCCTGACCCGACAGATGGCAGAGAAGCAGTGCGTGACGGAGCGCCTGAAAGCGGAAGATCAGATGAAATGGGTGCAGATGATGAATTCCATTCGTCACTCGGCGGAGGAAGTGATTCTGAACGACCTAATCTACGCGTAACGCTCCCCACAGTTGAACAGCAACAGGAAAACATCGCAGAGGCGGAGGACGAAAAATCCTCCGCTTTTTCTATTTCTCAGGAGGATATCGATGCCATTCTGACACGGGGCAGCGGCATCCATCAGGGCAAATTCCGCATCTATGAGCAGTTTCTCAAACAGGAGTCTCCCGAGAGCAACATCACCTTTTTGAAAAACGAATACGGCGTCGGCGGCGCGTATCCTGCCGTTTCCGGCAGAAATCTCGATGAAAGACACGACGCCAAGGGAATCAAAATCAGCAGAGGCAGAATCTCTCGGCCCGATGCAGAATTGCTTTTGCGGTGGAACAAGGTCGAGAAGCGGATCGGGGAACTGATTCGTGCCGACCGCTATCTGAGCCAGACCGAAAAGGACAACTATCCTGCCTACCGGGAGCAGGCAGAAGCTCGGAGGAAACGAGGTGAAATCTCTGAGGAGTTCCGGTCGATTGTCTATGATTACAATGACTTCGTGACGCAGCTTGGTGAGGAAAGCAAAGCATTGAATCTGTACTATCTCTCAAGCTGCTGGAGTGCGTTCAGCGTGGGCGAAAAGAAAATGCACGCCCGTACTGCGGCGGGCGACTTCATCCTCCCCATGATGCGCGAAGCGATGAATGCGATCATTGCGGACAACACCCACCTGACCGCACGATGCGAGGCTATGTTGGAAGCGTTGAACAGCGATGTGGCGAAGTCCCTTGAACCGACATTTGATGAGCTGAACCCTCCGCCGGAGCCCCAGAAGGAATACCGCTATCATCTTGGTGACACGGTCTATATCGGCACACAGGAATACGAGCTGCTGTCTTTTGACGAGAAGAAGGTCGTCCTCTTTGATACGCAGTTCCCGCTGTTTAACAAGGAGCTGACTCGTGAGGAGTTCGATAACCGGCTCAAAGAAAATCCGCTGAATGACAGGCTGCTGCAAGTCGTGGAAGAACTCCCTGTCGCAGACAATACGAAGGCGAGAATATCCCTTGACACCGGCAGTAACAAGGTTCACTGGATTTACTTCAATCCCGATGCAGATGCAGGTGGACAGTATGTTTCCGGTGACCTTGATTTCTCTGTTTTTGAAGAGCTTGTCGAGCAGTATGACATTGCCAACCATCCGGAAAACGACGCCGACTTCCGAAATGACCTTGAAGAAATGTCGGATCAGTTCCTTGCGGACATCAATACTCCGTTCTTCATGGAAGCTGAAAATGACTATGAGATGGACTGCGACTATGTCGAGTTCACGCCGGAAAACCTCCTGAAGATTCACGAGGATATTCTATCTTTAGAGGCAGACCGGGAAGCAGCGCGAGAGACTGACCGATATGAGGCGGAGTTTGGTGCGGACGGCACACGGGTATTCAGAGAAACGGAAGATTTGGCAGAAGACGATTCCGAAATTGAGAGCATAACGGACGAAGAACGGGATGCTCTGCCCATCAGCACCGTCAAAGACGGCGAGGTCGTGACATACCCCAATGCGGAGGCCTTGCTGGATGACCAGGAAGAAGCGCTCGCCCCGCCTCTACAAGTGAAAAGGCCTTCCAAGATCGCGCCTCATGTGCTGCATCCGGAAATCAACACCGAGTACCGCACTAACTTCCAAATCGAGAGCGATGATATCGGTGTGGGCACGCCGCTGGAACGGTTCTATCACAATATCCGTGCCATTCAGCTCCTGAACAAGCTGGATGCGGAAAACCGATTGGCAACACCCACGGAGCAGCGCGTACTTGCCGACTATGTGGGTTGGGGCGGTCTCTCTGAGTTCTTCAAGGAGGACAATCCCCATTATGCCGAGCTGAAGGATGTGCTTTCCGATGAGGAATATGCGTCGGCGAGAGAATCCACGCTGACGGCCTTCTATACGCCGCCCGTGGTGATCAAGGCGGTGTACAGTGCCTTGGAGAATATGCACTTCCAGACCGGCAATGTGCTGGAGCCCTCCTGCGGCATCGGCAACTTTATGGGGCTTGTTCCCGAAAGCATGAATGACGCGAAGTTCTATGGCGTGGAGCTGGACAACATTTCCGGGCGGATCGCCCAGCAGCTGTATCAGAAAAACAGTATCGCGGTGCAGGGCTTTGAAAATACAAACCTTCCCGACAGCTTCTTTGACGCGGCAATCGGCAATGTCCCCTTCGGGCAGTTCAAGGTGCCGGACAAGCGCTATGATAAGCACAACTTCCTCATTCACGATTATTTCTTCGCCCGCACCTTGGATAAGGTGAGACCCGGCGGCGTGATTGCCTTCATTACCTCAAAGGGTACGCTGGATAAGGAAAATCCCAATGTTCGAAAGTATATCGCGCAGAGAGCCGACTTGCTCGGCGCTATCCGGCTACCGAATGATACCTTCAAGGCCGCTGCCGGCACAGAGGTCACATCGGACATTATCTTCCTCCAAAAGCGTGACCGAGTGGTGGATATTGAGCCCGATTGGGTGCATCTGGCCACCGATGCCAATGGCATCCGGATGAACGCCTATTTTGTGGACAACCCTGAAATGGTGTTGGGCGACATGCAGATGGTCAGCGGACCTCACGGCATGGAGTCCGCCTGTATTGCTTATGAAAATGCAGAGCTTGGGGACCTCTTGCGGGATGCTATCCAGAACATTCATGCCGAGATTACCGAATTTGAAATCGACGATCTTGAAGCGGACGATGAGGACCTTTCTATTCCTGCTGACCCTGATGTGCGCAATTTCAGCTTCACGGTGGTGGACGGCAAGATTTATTACCGTGAAAACAGCCGCATGAATCCCGTGGATGTTTCCGCGACTGCCGAAAGCCGCATCAAAGGCATGATTGCCATCCGTGATTGTGTCCGGACGCTGATTGAGTACCAGACGGAGGACTATCCCGATGCCGATATCAAGGCAGAGCAGGAAAAACTCAATCGCCTCTATGATGATTTCGGCAAAAAATATGGGCTTATCAGCGCAAGAGCCAACAATTCGGCTTTCAATTCCGACAGCTCCTACTGCCTGCTTGCCTCGCTGGAGGTGCTGGATGATGAGGGCAACTTCCTCCGCAAGGCAGATATGTTCTCCAAACGAACCATCAAGCAGAAGGTAACGGTGCAGTCGGTTGACACGGCTTCCGAGGCCTATGCTCTGTCTCTTGCGGAAAAAGCGAGAATCGACATGCCGTATATGTCACAGCTCACCGGCAAAACCGAGCAGGAACTGTTCGAGGATTTGAAGGGTGTGATTTTCCTCAACCCCATGCACATAAGCGAAGAGGACGGCAAGCCGAAGTATCTCCCTGCCGATGAATATCTCTCCGGCAATGTCCGTGAAAAGCTCCGTTGGGCAAAGCAGAGTGCGGAGCTCTACCCCGAGGATTACGGAGAGAATGTCCGTGCTCTTGAGGCGGTACAGCCGGTTGACCTGACGGCAAGTGAGATTTCCGTAAGGTTGGGCGCAACATGGCTGCCTCCGGAAATCATTGAGGAGTTCATGTTTGAACTGTTCAGCACCCCACGCTACTGCCAGTGGAACATCCATGTTCACTACGCACAGTACACCGGCGAATGGAATGTGGAGGGAAAGTCCTACGACCGCAGCAATGTGAAAGCCTACAATACTTACGGCACCGGCAGAGTTAATGGCTATAAGATCATGGAGGAAACCCTGAACCTCCGGGATGTAAGAATCTTCGACTACATCGAGGACGGAAACGGCAGGAAAACGGCTGCGCTCAACAAGAAAGAAACCGCCATCGCACAGGGCAAGCAGGAGCTTATTAAGCAGGCCTTTGCAGACTGGATATGGAGCGATCCGGAACGCCGGGAGCAGCTAACCAAGCTGTATAATGAGAAGTTCAACAGCATTCGCCCCCGTGAGTATGACGGCAGCCACCTGAATTTCGTGGGAATCAATCCGGAGATCACGCTGAGGCCGCATCAGGTCAATGCCATTGCCCATATCCTCTACGGCGGCAACACCCTGCTTGCGCATGTAGTTGGGGCCGGGAAGACCTTCGAGATGGTAGCGGCGGCCCAAGAGAGCAAACGGCTGGGCTTGTGCCAGAAAAGCCTGTTCGTGGTTCCCAATCACCTGACGGAGCAATGGGCGAGCGAATACCTCCAGCTCTATCCCTCCGCCAATATTCTTGTCGCCACCAAGAAAGACTTCGAGACCAAGAACCGCAAGAAGTTCTGCGGGCGCATTGCCACCGGCGACTACGATGCGGTCATCATTGGGCACAGCCAATTTGAAAAGATCCCCATGTCCCTGGAACGACAGCGTGCCATCCTGCAGCAACAGCTGGATGAAGTGCTGGACGGCATTTCTGAATTGAAGAAAAACCGTGGGGATAATTTCTCCATCAAGCAGCTGGAGCGAACCAAGAAAACGGTCAAGCAGAAGCTGGACAAGCTCAATGACCAGTCCCGCAAGGATGATGTTGTGACCTTTGAAGAGCTGGGCGTTGACCGTATCTTCATCGATGAGGCGCATTACTATAAAAACCTCGCCGCATTTACAAAAATGCGGAATGTGGGCGGCATCAGCCAAACCGAGGCCATGAAGTCCAGCGACCTGTATATGAAGTGCCGGTATCTGGACGAGCTGACCGGCGGCAGAGGCGTTGTGTTTGCCACTGGCACACCCATCTCCAACAGCATGGTGGAGATGTACACCATGCAGAAGTATCTCCAGTACGGAGCGCTGCGCAGGAATGACCTTCTCCACTTCGATGCCTGGGCTTCCACCTTCGGCGAGACGGTGACAGCCATCGAGCTCTCCCCGGAGGGCACGGGCTACCGCGCCAAAACGAGGTTTGCCAAGTTCTATAACTTGCCGGAGCTTATGTCCATGTTCAAGGAGACCGCAGACATTCAGACAGCCGATATGCTCAAGCTCCCCGTGCCGGAGGCCCATTACCACAGTGTTGTTTTGAAGCCATCGGAAACGCAGAAAGAAATGGTGGCGGGATTGTCTGAACGAGCCGAGCGTGTCCGCAATAAGATGGTGGATTCCAGCGTGGACAACATGCTCCTCATCACCAATGACGGCAGAAAGCTCGCCTTGGATCAGCGGCTCATGAACGATATGCTCCCCGACAGCGAGACAAGCAAGGTGGGCGCGTGTGCGGAGAATGTTTTTGACATCTGGCAGCGCACCGCCGATCGGAAATCGACACAGATGGTATTCTGCGACTTGTCTACGCCCCACGGCGACGGCAAGTTCAATGTGTACGATGATCTCCGAAACAAGCTGATTGCCAAGGGCGTTCCGGCAGAGGAAATCGCCTATATCCATACGGCAAACTCCGAGGCGCAAAAGAAAGAGCTGTTTGGCAAGGTGCGCTCCGGTCAGGTGCGTGTGCTCATCGGTTCCACGCAGAAAATGGGAGCCGGCACCAATGTGCAGACGAAGCTTGCGGCACTTCATCATTTGGATTGTCCGTGGCGACCGTCTGACCTGCAGCAGCGGGAAGGACGAATCATCCGCCAGGGCAACGAAAACAAGGAGGTCGATATTTACACCTATGTTACGGAGAACACCTTCGACAGCTACCTGTATCAGTTGGTGGAATCCAAGCAGAAGTTCATTGGGCAGATCATGACCAGCAAATCCCCGGTGCGTTCTGCGGAGGACATTGACGAAACTGCCCTGAGCTATGCGGAAATCAAGGCGCTGTGCGCCGGCAATCCCCACATCAAGGAGAAGATGGATTTAGATATTGATGTGTCTCGCCTGAAGCTGCTCAAGGCCAACCATCTGAGCCAGCGCTATGCTCTGGAGGATCAAATCCTGAAGGAGTTCCCCCAGAGAATTCGGTCGTTGGAACAGCGCATTGAGGGCTATCAGGCGGATATTGACCAGCGCAAAAGAAATACCGAGCCCAACGAGGACGGCTTCTCCCCGATGTTTATGCCGGGCGGCACGGTAAGAGAAAAGAAGGCTGCCGGCGATGCCATTCTCGGCCTTTGCAAGTCCATGACAAGCCCCGATCCGATTCCCATCGGCCAGTACAGAGGCTTCGATATGGAACTGTCCTTCGACACCTTCAGCCGAGAATATAAGATCACGCTGATTCATCAGCTGCGGCATACGGTCACGCTGGGAACGGACATCTTCGGCAACATTCAGCGACTGGATAACACCCTCAGTTCTTTTGAGGAACGAATGGCAGCGTGTGCCGATCAGCTGGAGAACACCCGGGTTCAGCTTGAAAATGCAAAGGCCGAGGTACAGAAGCCATTCTCCCAGGAGGAAGAACTGAAAGCCAAATCGGAACGGCTAAATGAACTGAATGCGATGCTCAATCTCGACAAAAGAGAGAACGAGATCGTGGACGGTGAGCGTGGCGAGGAGGAGCCGCAAAAATCATCCGCAGACAGAGAACGCTAAAAAGAAAATCACAGCGGCAATGTGGAATACCTGCATTGCCGCTGTGATACGCAAGCCGGGAAATGTACCGAGTGTGCGATAGAATGAGGCTGATAAATCGGGATTTACCTCTATTCAAACATACAAGCTCTTGACAATAAAGCTCCTATATAGTATGTTTTTAATAAACTACTATATAGGAG
>ERZ1106964.1312-NODE-1312-length-18058-cov-4.256068_pt1 | contig 18058 bp, 11 predicted proteins | sample MGYA00403682_ERZ1106964 | MGnify/ENA primary metagenome ERZ1106964 (study PRJEB35170, sample SAMEA104062451) | human gut metagenome | biome: human gut; feature: human-associated habitat; material: faeces | place: Denmark | collected 2013-04-10 ...
TAAAATAATGAGAAATTATGGATAATTTTTTTTCAGACCAGAAATAATATAGGCACGGGAGTTTGACACATTGAAATCCAAAAAAGTACCACAAAGCCTTGAAATAGGCTTATTTTTTTGTCAAATTTTTATTTTTATTATATAGTAATATTTGGTGATATGTGGTATAATAGTGACAGAGGTGATTATTGTGCGTATAACAACATCAAAATCAAAAAATTCTGAGTCCTTTTACATCACTCAGTCCTATACAAATGCCAATGGGAAAAGTACTTCCAAAACCATCCGAAAATTAGGTACGTTAGCTGAATTATCGGCGCAGCTCCACACGGATCGTGACGGAGTTGTTGAATGGGCAAATGAACAGGCTCGTCTTGAAACACTGAAATATAAAAGTGAAAAAGAGGATGCTACTGTCATGATTCCATTTCATTCCAACAGACTCATGGACTATAATAAGCAGAAACTTTTTTCTGGCGGATATCTTTTTCTTCAGTCTATTTACTATGGACTTAAGCTCGATTCTGTCTGCCGAAAAATCAAAAGCCGACATAAATTCGAGTATGATCTTAATGCTATTTTATCTGATTTAATTTATACAAGGGTTCTGGAACCTTCCAGCAAAAGTTCTTCCTTTCGAGCAGCAAAACAGTTCCTTGAGCCTCCAACTTATGAACTTCATGATGTTTACCGAGCTCTTTCTGTTCTTGCTTCTGAAATGGATTTTATTCAATCAGAAGTTTATAAAAACAGCTTTTTTCTTGGTGACAGAATGGATCGGATCCTTTATTATGATTGCACAAACTACTACTTTGAAATCGAACAGGAAGATGGAGATAAAAAATACGGAAAAAGCAAAGAGCACCGTCCGAATCCCATTATTCAAATGGGACTCTTTACAGATGGTGACGGAATACCTTTGGCTTTCTCACTCTTTCCTGGAAACCAAAATGAGCAGAAATCCTTAAAACCTTTAGAAACAAAGATTCTCCAACAATTCGGCTGTGATAAGTTTATCTATTGTAGTGACGCCGGACTTGCTTCTGAGGATAACCGTGTTCTTAATCACATGGGACAGAGGGCATTTATTGTCACTCAGTCCATCAAAAAGCTGCCTGCTGAAGACCGGGCATGGGCTTTAAAGAAAACTGGCTTCAAACATCTCTCAGATGATAAACCTGTTGATCTCACAAAACTGACAGATGATGACAAGAACCAGCTTTATTATAAAGACGAACCATTGACAACAAAAAAACTGGATCAAAAATTAATCATAACCTACTCCCCTAAATATGCCGCTTATCAGAAAGCCATCCGTGCGGAGCAGATCTGTCGGGCAGAAAAAATGGTTGCAAATGGCTCTCTAAAAAAACAGCGTAAAAATCCAAATGATCCTGCAAGATTTGTAAATAAGGTAGCTGTAACCAACGAAGGAGAAAAAGCTAAGATCCACTATTATCTCGATACGGATAAGATTGCTGAAGAAGAAATGTATGACGGACTTTATGCGGTATGTACAGACCTGCTTGATGATGACGTTGCAGATATCTTAAAAGTCAGTGAAGGAAGATGGCAGATTGAAGACTGTTTCAGAACTATGAAAACAGACTTTGAAGCCAGACCCGTTTACTTAAACCGTGAAGATCGGATTAAAGCTCATTTCCTCACCTGCTTTCTTGCTCTGTTACATTTCCGGTTATTAAACCGCTCCTTGAAAGGGACTTATACCACAGAACAATTACTTCACACTTTAAAAGACATAAAATTTACGGATATAGAAGAACAGGGCTTCATGCCGGTATATGAACGTCAGGAAATCACTGATGATCTCCATGAAACCTGCGGATTCAGAACGGACTATCAATTCATAACAAAACGGAAAATGAAAGGAATTCAGAAAAAAAGTAAGCGGAGATAAAACATTACTATATTTCGTGTATGCAGATAAAAGTGCCACGCCCCTTGTATTTACAGGGATTGTGGCACTTTTTTAACTAATCAACTGTCAAAGATGAGATTTTATCATACGTCATCCTTAGTATGCAACCAATTTGAAATTTCTTGTGCAGGTTGTACAAAAACAAAGTTACTGTTCACAGGTTACCCTGCGAACTGTAACTTCGCAGCCCCATGTAAAGTTTTGCTTCGCAAAAGGGGCTGCTCACCCCCACATCACGTTCATACGCACCTGAACAGCAAAGTGTTCAGGTGCCGAGTGAACAGTAACAAAACAAGCTGCTATTTTTAAAGAAAGACAGTGTCCGGCTGAATATCAATCCGGACACTGTCTTCCCTGTCATTTTCTGACAGTTACACACTTTAAATTTTTCTATTTACTGACCTTAACTTTTTTCATGGATGAATATTTTCCATACACTTTTTTGCCCGTGGAATCCATTTTATAAGCCCGGATGCGCACATAGTATATCTTTCCTTTTTTCAGTTTACTTATGGTATAGGATGTCTTCGCCGTATTTTTCTTTGTGACCGCCTTTTTGAATTTTTTATCCGTACTGTAAGAAATCTCGTAACCTTTTGCGCCGGATACTTTCTTATATTTCAGTAAGATCTGTTTACTCTTGCTGTTTTTCGCAGACGTAAGAGAAGCCTTCGCCACTTTTACTTTTGTCCACTTTGCATACAAAATGTAATCGGATTTTGCGCTGCTGCTGATACTTGTGATCTTCTTTTTAAATTTTGCATCCGTATACCAGCCTGCAAATGCGTATCCTTTGCGTGACGGATTTTTCAGTGTTACTTTCTTTCCATAATAAGTTGACGGATTTGAGGCATTGTTTTTACCTTTATTCAGTTTGTAGGTAATTTTATATGGTACTGTAACCGTACAGGATGCCTGATAACTGCTGTTTTCAGACGAAGTCACCGTGATCTTCGTTCGGCCCGGTGCCTTTGCTGTCACACTACCGTTGGCATCCACGGTGGCAATCTTTGTATTTGCCGATTTCCAGACTACCTTTTTGTTGGACGCATAAGACGGTGATACAGTTACATTTAAGGTGAGCTTCTCTCCTCTTTTTACCTCTGCTGATGTCCTGTCTAAAGTTATTCCTGTTACTTTCGCCTTTCCGGTGACAGTCACATAGCAGACTGCATATTCATCACTGCCGTCCGTTGCCGCAGCCCGGATTTTTGCTTCACCCTCCGATTTTGCAGTGACAAGTCCGCTTGCAGAAACCTCTGCCACTTTCGTATCAGAAGAAGTATATTTGATTTTTTTATTTGTGGCATCCGAAGGTGAAATATATGGTTTCAACTGATAGGTTTGACCAGCTTTCAATTCGATCTCATCCTCATCAAATTCGATCCAGTCTATCAGCTGCGGTACGGTTATCTTACAGACTGCTTTTACATTTCCAGCCGTTACTGTAATAACTGCTGTTCCAACACCACAGATCTCCACATATCCGGTATCCGAAACAGTAGCAACCTCTTCATTGGAACTTGTCCATACCACTGCATCTGTGAAATTCAAAGGTGCGATCGTCGCTGTCAGCTGGAAATCGTCATAGCGCTCCGCCGTTTTTTCTGTACTATCCAGACTGACTGAGGTTGCATGAATATCCTGTGTGACGTACTTGATTCCTTTTCCGCTCGCATAAGTCTGGACATAGCAATCAGACGGACCGTACATCGTCATTTTCTTTGGATAGGAAAATGCATTTGATGCGATCGAAGTTGTGTTGCGCGGGACTGTGATCTGCGTCAGCTTCGTGCAATTGACAAATGCACTGTCACCGATCGTGGTCACATTGTAAGGGATCACGATGGATGGCAAAACTATACAGCCGTAGAATGTCTGGCTCTCAATTTTCTTTAATTTGCTGCCTAATGTAATATCGGTCAGGGCTTCACATCCATAAAATGCAGAACTTCCAATAGACGAAACGGTATCCGGTACCGCTGCCTTTTTCAAGGCTTTACAGTTTTTAAATGCGTTGCTTTCTATTTTTTCCACCCCGGATGGAAGTATTGCTTCCGGCAAAGATTCACAGCCGGAAAACGCGGAGTTCCCGATCGTGGTCAGGGTGGATGGGAAGTTGATGGTGGTTAACTTTTTGCAATTATAAAATGTATTTGCAGTAATATTCTGACGAATATTTGGCAAATGCACCTCTGTTAAATTAATGCAATTATAAAAAATATTTGTTCCCATTGAATTGACGGTATCTGGAAGAATCACCTTCTGTAAGTTTGAACATTCAGAAAATGCACTGTCCCCAATTTCTTTCATCCCATTTGAAATCTCTACTGCTTTCAATTTTATACACTCATTAAAAGCATGATTTTTTATCACAGTTACCGTTTTAGGAATTTTAACTTCCTCTAATCCATCACATCCCCGAAACAATGCATCTGCTATAATTGTGCTTCCTTTTTCAAAGACAATTGTCTTCAATCTGCTACACTCATTAAATACACCATTTGGAGTATCTATTGAATCATATGTCGCATAAACATCCTTTAAACTCTTTGGTATTTCTATACTCTGCAAACTATCACAGTTGTAAAATGCATTTTCTCCTATCTTTTCTAATTCTTTTGATAATGTCACACTCTCTAAGTTTTTGCATTCAGAAAATGCACTTATACCTATATTGGTTACACTGTCTGGAATAACTATACTTTTTAATCTGTCACATCCACTAAATACTCCCCTCCCCAATGCCGTTATACTGTCTGGCAGATTAATTTCTGTAATAGAAGTATCATTTTGAAATACATTCTCCCCTAATACTGTAACACTATCTGAAATATTTATATTTTTTAAATTTTTACAGTCTGCGAACGCATAGCCGTAAATTTGTGTAACTGTATTGGGAATTGTAACACTTTCCAGTCCATCACATCCCCGAAACAATGCATCCGCTATAACTGTACTTCCTTCTTCAAATATAATCGTCTTTAAATTGCTACACTCATTAAATACACCATTTGGTATATCTATTGAATCATATCTTGCGTAAACATCATTTAAACACTTAGGTATTTCTACACTTTGCAGACTGTCACAGTTGTAAAATGCATTTTCTCCTATTTTTTCAATTTTCTTTGACAACGTTATGTTTGCCAAATTAATACACCCTGAAAATGCACCTATATTTATCCTCGTCACGCTATCCGGTATCATCACCGTCCTCAAATCCGTCCGGTTCTCAAATGCCCTATCTCCGATTGCAACAACCTCATGCCCGTCAATCTCCCCCGGAATATAAAGTGCCGTCGCATTTCCACTATATCCTGTGATCGTAGCCCTGTTTGCATCGTCAAGTGTATAGGTATAAATCGGTACGATTGCACCGCCTGCACCTGCTCCTGCATCAAAATAGCTTCCTACGCCCGCCGGATTGAAATATCTCGAACCTGGAGATGTCCAATAACTTGTCCAGCCTCCCTGCGCGGCAAATTCTTTTCCACGCGTGCATGATGTCCGAAGTACGCCGTCCTCAATATGATAGTACACGCGCACCGGACTGTTATTCTTTCCCCAGATCTCTATACTTTTGCTAAAGGTCTTTGATGCAATACCAACTCCGATCTTTGCACTTGCCCCCACCGATGCATACAGATATGCAGCCTGTGACGCGCAGTATGTCGGTGTTCCGGAACTGTACCTTACGTATTTGATGTTCATACGTGCACCGGTTTTTGCATAAATATCTCCGCTGACAATTCCGAGCGTTGCTTTTGCAGAGAGTACAATACCTGTGGTCAAATCTGCTTCTGCTGAAAAGGAAAATCCTTTTTTATGACTGTTTCCAACTATACGGAATCCGTCCGAATACGCAAATCCGGCTTCAAATTCCTTTTCCACGGTAAGCGTTGCTTCCCCGGAAAGATTATATTCCATTGCCAGTGTCAACATACCAACACCGCCGAGCGGCAATGCCCCTAACGTCAGTGTGTGGTTAATATCTTTAAATGCATCCCCTTTTACATTGCAGGAGTATTCCATATCTCCGCTGACTGAAAAATAATAGTCATTATTATTCAGACTGTAATTTACTTTCATGTTTGAAATCACAACACTTACTGTCGCTGTGACATCATCTGAGACGGAAATCGTTTTATCTGCACGCAGGGTATTGTTTTTATAGGATATCCCCCTTGTCATACCTTCTGTGACTGTAACACCATTTACCACATATGTTTCTTCATCTGCCGGAATAAATTCCGTCATATCAACATCCAGTTCGCCCTGCTGGTCAACATTTAAAACCGCGCCATCATCCGCATCTGAGGTTGTAATATATGTTGTAGTTCCGTCTGTCCGTACACTTTCTGCCTTATATGCCATGACAATATCGTTAACATACACGGCAAATGTTGTTCCCTGTTTGATCGTAACCGGACAGTTTTCGATCATAACTATTCCATCCACATCAATAGATACGGCTGTTCCCTTTGGTACAACAACTACTCCGGACGCAAATGTACAGGTATTTTCTTTTCCGGTCTCTATCTGCGCATCTGCCAAAACCTTTTTTGCATCCGCGATCATTGCATCATGCTCTTCCGTGGTAAGTGACTGTTCCGGGAGAAATTTACCGGCAGCAACCGTAACCCATCCTCTGTCGATTGCGATCTGTGCTGCTTCCTTATATGTAACATCTGCTGTATCCTGATAAGTATAACTGTCTGTTTCCGGCACAAAGCCAAGCATCGTATTCATGGTCTGCGCTGCAAATTCACGCGTCACTGCATCTTCCGGTCGAAATTCTTCTCCTGCCTCAAGATCGATCATTCCGAACTCGCATGCCACCATCACATCACGATAAAACGAATCATCCGTTGATATGTCACTGTAATAATTATCCGGATAATTATCCTCATCTACCGTAAGATCAAATAATGTTACCAGTTCCTGTACCCAGTCGATACGGCTGATCTCATCACCTGATAATGCCCTTTTTAAAATCTCCTCTGTACTCTCCGTTTCTTCCGTAACGTTCTCTGTTTCAGCCTGTTCTGGCTCTTCTGTGACATTCTTTGTTTCAGTCTCCTCTGTTTCTTCTGTAACAACCTTCGTTTCTGGCTCTTCTGTCTCTTCCGTGACGATCGTCGTCTCTGGCTCTTCTGTCTCTTCCGTGACAATTTCCGTCCCGGCCGCCCCGGACTCTTCCTCTGCCAGACGTCCGGCATTATGATCTTCTTCATCTGCCTGGTCTGTTTCTTTTTTCTCTGTCACTGCTGACTTTTCATCATCCTGTTCTACAGTCTGTGTTTCCACAGTCCCTTTCTCTTTAAAACTGTTTTCTTCCTGTGTCTGCTGTGCATTCCCTGCCACATCCGCCAGCAGCATTTCCGGTGCTGCCGTAAACGTCATACAGGCACAAAGCAGCCATGCTATCATTCGTTTTTTCATAACTTTCTCCTTTCACAGATATCTCATTCCTTACAATACGACCAAACGGTCTTATTATGAATTAAATTATAGCATTTTGATTATAATTTGTCTATTAAGTTAGAGGAGACACTCACGTGAAGTTTCAAAGAATTCAGGACTTGAGAATAGACAACGATCTTACTATAAAAGAAATCTCTGCCATGCTTGGTCTGCACCGGGATGTTTATTCCCGTTATGAAAAAGGGCTTCGTGATTTTCCAATTGACATTCTCATAAAGTTAGCAGATATTTATCACTGCTCAATTGATTATCTGGTTGGACGGGTTGATACGAAGTAATATAATACACAAAATGCCTACTCCGCAGACATTGATCACTATATATAAAGAAAAGACGATTCCACTCAGAATCGTCTTTTCTTTATAATATATGCTTATTTTTTCCCACGCAGCAGCTTAATGATCTTCCCCTCATACACCACCGTCACCACAGCAATCAGCGCCACCGTCACCAGACTGTATCCCTTATTGATCTGCACCCCGGCAGCATCACAGATACTGGTAAATAAAAGACTGAGCACGAAGATCAGCTTGACTGCGCGCACCATATGAATCGTATATTTTCTTATTTTCCCACTACATATTTCTTTCGGCAGGTTATTTACCCTTTCCGGATAACGTGCAAGCAGCGTCAGTCCAACATATACAAGGATCAGGATTGCCGCATTTAAAATAATCCCGGTAAATGATACTCCATATACGATTCCATAGTAGATCTGCAGTCCAAGATAGACCAGTGCAGCCACGATTCCCACTGCTTCAAGCAGGAAATCAACCGTTGTCATTTCTTCTTTTTTCAAATGTTTTCTCCTGTTCTGTTATTTCTAAATACATTCCAAATGCCGTTTTCCATTCCGCCGTCAGCCGTTCTAAATTCCACGCCGCATTTGCGGGGCTTGTGGACGGCAGTTTTCCAAGCGGCGGCATTCCCTCTTTATTACAGTATTTTACAAAAAGCTGATGTGCTTTTCCACCATTTGCAAAAATTCCCTGTATTTTTGCATTTGATAAGATCAGATTCATATCATTTGGCACCACATTTCTGATGGAGCTGTCGGAAGATCCAACGATATCACAGGAATCGATCACATCCCACACTGCTATGCGATGTCTTAGCAGAAGATCCTTCTTTTCATCGATCGTCTGTGGCAGAGGTTCCTTGAAAATCCCTGCAATCACCTTCCAGAACCGGTTTTGCGGATGTCCATAATAAAACTGGTTCTCCCGCGACTTTACAGACGGAAAGGAACCCAGGATCAATATCCTGGATTCCTCATTGTATACAGGTAAAAACGTATGTTTTACATGTGTATATTCCATTTTTATGTACGCTTTCTATTCATAATTTTTAACATTAGAACTGTCTACTTTTTCAAATGGTACCCATACATATAAGCCATCTGCGGTAGCTCCCTCTAAAGTCGTCACATCTTTTCCGGTTGCAAGTGCAATTGCAGCATAAACAGCACTCTCACCCTGTCCGACTGCGGACTGGTATACGGTAAAGTCCATCTTTCCATCTTCAATCGCTTTGCATCCGTCTGCAGTCGCATCGATTCCAAGTACCGTCACATCACTGATTCCTGCTGCATCACAGGCATCAATGATACCAAGTGCCATAGAGTCGTTGTTGCAGACAGCAACGTCACACTTCTGTCCTGTCTTTAAAAATATATTGAACATCTCTTTCGCACGATCCTGCTCCCAGTCGGCGTTATCTTCAAAGACATAATTGATCTTTTTCCCTGATGCATTTAAAGTATCCTTTAATGACTCAGATCTTCCTTTTGTCGCGGAATGTTTTTTCGGTCCTTTTAACAACACCACATTAATCTCATCCGCAGAAGCAAATTTATCTAGAATGTACTCTGCCTGATACTGTCCTGCCACATATTCATCCGATCCAACATAAATATATTTCCCAGCCTGAAGTCTCGACTCATCCGGGCAGCTGTTAAAAAATACGATTGGTATATCACCTGCAAGCGCTTCTAATTCGAATGCCGTATCAGCATCAACCGGTCCGCATAAAATCACATCATAATTCTCACTGACCGCCTTTTTGATATGCTCCACCTGATTTTCAATGGAATTGTCCGCATCTAGCACATCCAACTGTACCCCACACTCTTCCGCAGTCTGCTGCGCCTGCGCCACAAGTACATTTCGGAAGGTATCCGCCTGTGATAACGACAGCAGCATTTTTAAACCTTTTCCATCAGCTGCGCCTGTCTGTGTATTTCCACCACATCCGGCAAGGCATCCTACGAGCAATGCCAGACACATGATAGTACTTATTAATTTCTTCATCGCACGATCTCCTCTCTATATCCGGAACTGTTTTACCTGATCTGCAAGCTGATCTGCAGAAACAGCAAGGTTATCTGCTTCCTGTTCTACCTGGTCACTGTTCTTTGAAATATTCTTTGCCTGCTGTAACATGGATTCTGATGTTGCAAGGATCTCATCGGAACTTGCCGCCTGCTCTTCCGAAATAGCTGCAACATTCGTAGCAACCTGATCTACCTGATTGATCTTATCAACCACATTGCCGATCAGTGCGCTTGTCTCCTGGATATTCTTAAAGATCGTATCAAATGTATCAACTGCCGTATGGATCAGCTCTGCACTGCCGGAAATATCCTGTGCACTGTTTCCTGCCTGTCTGACGGCATCTTCTACCAGATTATTGATCTCAGTAATCAGCTCTGTGATATGTGCTACCGAATCCGCACTGTTCTTTGCAAGTGTACCAATCTCAGCTGCAACAACTGCAAATCCTCTTCCTGCTTCGCCTGCGCGTGCAGCCTCAATCGATGCATTTAAAGATAACAGGTTCGTCTCGTCAGCAATATCACCAATCAGTTTGATGATCTGCACGATCTCGCCGGAAGCGGTTCCTACCTTATTAACAGCCTCTTCCAGATTGTGAATGGAGACTTCAATATCAGAAAGTGCCTCGCCGACACGCTCCATATCTTTTCTGCCTTTTTCAGAAACAGCAACTGTCTCCTGCATCTTGCTTTCAACCATATCACTGTCGCTCTTGGTATCTGCTGCCACACCTGCAAGCTGTGTTGCATTTTCCGCGATCTCATTTACAGATACAGACAACTGATCAACCGTCGCGTTCAACTCGCTCATCGACTGTGACTGGATTCCCGCTGCAGAACTCATCTCACCGGAAACACCCTTACTTGAGTCAGCCTGATTCTTCAACTTGCCGGAAACATTTCCCATCTCGGAGATCATCTGTTTCATGGAAGCAATAAACTTCTCCACACTTTGGCTCATGACTGCGATCTCATCATTGCCTTTTGTCTTAATAGAAACCGTAAAATCACCGGAAGTCATCGCTGTGATCACTCTTGTCATTTCCTTGACAGGTTTGATTACAACATGAGTTACACGTTCGATCAGTACACAGAGCAATGCAATACAGATCACACTGATTACGATCATAATATTACGAAGCTGTGTCAGATCCGAAAGTACAATGCTGGTCGGAATATACGATATCAAAAGCCAGTTGGTTCCGTCTACTTCCTGAAATACCGTCATATTTCCATCAAGTGTAGCAAAATTATAGTCTTTCTCTGCAGCTTTCTCTGCCGTAAGCTGGTAAAAATGACTCTGTCCTTCTGCCCCGAGTGTCTGGGAAATAAGAGATGAATCACGGTTTGCCAGGATCACACCGCTGGTTTTATCAACCAGAAATGCTTCCGCATCATTCATTTCAATAAAAGAGTTTACGATAATTGCAATACGGTCTAATGTCATGTCTGCTGAAATAACACGCACTTTATCAGATCCGTCATTTAAAATACCGGAGGCACTGATCACATTCACGCCATCTGCATTCTGATAAGCTGAACCGACTGCCATATTCACCCTGGTAAGTCCTTCTTTATACCAGGTACTGTTTGTTACATCTGATTCCTTTTTTGTTGATTCTGATGCCGTTATGAGCTGTCCTGTGGAATCTGCCACATAAAGTCCCTCCGGATAATTACTGTTATAGCCATAATAACCATCCAGTATTGTCTTTAACTCTTCATCACTCGGCTTCAAATCCTCAATGATCGTCTTCGCCATCTGAAATGAAGCAAGGTTTTCATTCAGCCATGCTTCTATCTGGGATGCCTGGTTCTCTACCGAAGACTGCAGTAAATTCTGGGAATATTTTTTGATCGTCCCTGCAGATATCTGATAAGCAGCCACAACAAGTACCACAACGATCGCAATTACGACTGGTATGATCACCCCAAGTAACTTTGCCTTAATCGACACCGTTTTTTGTTTTTTCATAAGCTGTCCTCTCTTTTTTACATAAAATTTACAACATAAATTATAAAATCTTCGTCGTTTTTCGTCAATATGTATCACAAACCGTTTTCGCTAAAATTTATATTGTATACATGTATTTTTCAAGAAATCGTATGATCTTTTCTTGAAAATGAGACCTGCTGTGCTATAATAAATTAGTGTGCCATTTTCTTTTTCATACATATATCAGGCACACGGGATTGGTATCATGCCGCTGCATGCGGTTTATACCAGAGAGGAGAACCTTAGATGGAACATTTAATCATTCCAAAAGATTATCATTCAGAATTAAATCTGCACGATACACAGATTGCAATCAAAACAGTAAAAGATTTTTTCCAGAACCTGCTTGCACTTCGTCTGAATCTGTCCCGCGTTTCGGCTCCACTTTTTGTTGATCCGTTATCCGGTCTCAATGACAACTTAAACGGTATTGAACGTCCGGTTACTTTCGATATCAAAGAGCAGAACGGGAAAGAGGCAGAGGTTGTACAGTCTCTCGCAAAATGGAAACGCTACGCATTAAAGAAATACGGTTTCGACTACGGTGAAGGTCTGTATACCGATATGAATGCGATCCGCAGAGATGAAGACACGGATAACATCCACTCTATTTTCGTAGACCAGTGGGACTGGGAAAAAATCATCCATAAAGAGGATCGTAATATCGAGACATTAAAAGAAACAGTTACCACTGTTTATAACTGCCTGCGCAAGACAGAAAAATATATGGCGATCCAGTACGATTATATAGAAGAGATTCTTCCACATGATATCTTCTTTATCACGACTCAGGAATTGGAAGAAATGTTCCCTGACAACACACCAAAGGAACGTGAATATTATATTACAAAAACCAAGGGTGCCGTATGTATCATGAAGATCGGCGATACTTTGGAAAACGGAGAGCCTCACGACGGACGTGCTCCGGATTACGATGACTGGTCCTTAAACGCAGATATCGTTGTTTACTATCCGGTACTTGACATCGCACTTGAGATTTCTTCCATGGGTATCCGGGTTGACAAGAAAGCGCTTCTCTCCCAGCTCAAAAAAGCAGGCTGTGAGGAGCGTGCAAAACTTCCTTTCCAGAAAGCGATCATCAACGAAGAGCTTCCTTATACAATCGGTGGTGGAATCGGACAGTCCCGTATCTGTATGTTCTTCCTTCGCAAGGCACATATTGGAGAGGTACAGTCTTCCCTGTGGCCGGAAGCTATCGCAAAAGAATGTGAAAAGAACGGTATTCAGCTTTTGTAACAGGAACGGGCATATGCTCCGCAGATATCCTGTCATCAACACTGATGCCTGATAAAAAACAGGTATGTTTCAAATGTCAGCAATGAGCTTTCCCTGCTGACAAAAACATACCTGTTTTTTTCATCTTTCTGTTTTTTCAGTCCTGTGCGGTTTCCACTATCTTCCGGTCTTTTCAGTCCCGTGTGATTTCCACAATCTTCCGGTCTTTTCAATCCCGTCTGGTTCTCACTATCTCCCGTTTTTTTCTCCTGCTATAATTCCGTAATATTCCGGTCTTCTGTCCCGGAAAAGTCCCCATTCCAGTCGTTTTGCCCGAAGTTCATCCAGTTCATAGGTCTGGCTCAGGATTTCTTCTTTATCTCTGGAAGCACTTAAGATCACCTCTCCTGTTTCATCCGTCAGAAATGAGGAACCATAAAATTCCAGTGCCGACTCCTGTCCGCCATTTTCCGCACATGGCTGCACTACTTCCCTGCCGATCCGGTTTGCGGCAATGACAGGCATCAGATTCGCAGCCGCATGTCCCTGCATGCAGCGTCTCCAGTGCGGCATACTGTCACATTCTAAAATCGGTTCCGAGCCGATCGCTGTCGGGTAAAACAATAATTCTGCACCGAGCAGCGCCATCGCGCGCGCTGTCTCCGGGAACCACTGATCCCAGCAGATTCCAATACCGATGCAACCGTATTTTGTATCAAACACTTTAAATCCGGTATCTCCCGGTGTAAAATAAAATTTTTCCTGATAATAATGATCATCCGGGATGTGGGTTTTCCGATACACACCGAGGATCGTTCCATCTCCATCAATGCATGCGATCGAATTATAGAGGTTATTGACATCACGCTCATAAAAGCTGATTGGAAGCACCACGCCCAATTCTTTTGCAAGACGTACTCCCATTGCCACAGCTTCACTCTCCTCCACAGTTCTTGCATAGCTGTAAAAATCATATCTGCGCTGCTGGCAGAAATATTCCCGCTCAAAAAGTTCCGGCAGTAAAATGATATTTGCGCCTTCCGCGGCAGCTTTGCGGATCATTTGTTCTGCTTTTTGTAAGTTTTTCTTGTGCTCCAGGTCGCATTTCATCTGAATTGCGGCTGCTTTTATCTGTCTCATGCGTGTATCCTTTCTGTTCTTTTTATTTTTGCACAGTGAATTCCCTACAGAGGAATTTGCTGTGTAATACAGTGGATGTTTCCACCGCCTGTCAGTATGTCTCTTGCGTACACCGGTATGATTTTTCTGTCCGGGCAGAGTTTTGCCATAATCTGCTGTGCACGCAGGTCGCTTTCTTCGTTTTCTCCGCCAAATACAGGCATGACTACCGCATTGTTGGAAAAATAAAAGTTTACATAGGAGGCGGCGAGCCGTTCTCCGACTTCCCTGACATCTTCACCTTCCTCAAATTCGTATCCTTCGAGTTCTTCTTTGGTGATACAGACCGGAATATCCGGAATTGGAAGTTTGTGGATGATCAGCTTTCTGGCCTTTGCGTCCCGCACCGAACTTAGATAATCAAAACTCGCTTTCGACATCGCATACTGCGGATCATTCTGGTTATTGGTCCATGCAAGCACAACTTCACCCGGTCTTAGAAATGCACAGACATTGTCCACATGCTCGTTGGTCTCATCCTGATAGATCCCGCGTGGCAGCCATAAAACTTTCTCCACGCCAAGGTAACACTTTAACTGTTCTTCAATCTGCTCCTTTGTAAGCGATGGGTTTCTCCCCGCGCTGAGCAGACAGGGCTCCGTGACAAGCAATGTTCCCTCTCCGTCGCTGTGGATAGAACCGCCCTCTAACACAAACGGTTCGGCATCATAACAGTCAAACTCGAATTTTCTGCAGAAATTCCATGCAAACGCATTGTCTTTTTCATAAGAAGCATATAGTCCATCCACTTCACCGCCCCAGGCATTAAAAGACCAGTTTACACCGCGCACCTGTGAGTTTTTTACATCATCACCTGTCTGCGCCGTACCATTTCCTGCTGCTGTCAGGTCTGAAATCTTTCCATCCGTTCTGTTTACCAGAAAGGTCGGCGCAACATCCCGCGCCCAGGAATCATCGGTCTCCATCTCAAAGACAACCACCGGATGTAAGTTCTCTTCTTTTTTCAGACTTTCCGCAAATGCTTTTGCATGGTCAATCCCCTTTTTCCCGGCAGCGACATACACTGTCTCACTCGCGGCGATTGCACGGATCACAGCTGAAAACGCTGTTTCTGCTTCCTCCGCGCCATTTCTCCAGGAACCGGGACGCTCCGGCCAGATCATGATACATCCCTGATGCTGCTCAAACTCACCCGGCATGAAAAATCCGTCCTGTACCGGTGTTGTATCTTTTATCATCTTAGGACAGTCTGCCTTTGAAATCTTCATAACCAAACTCCTTTATCATCTCGACATCTCCATCTTCCCGTAAGACTGCAATTCCGGGCAGCGGCATCCCGTTAAATGTATTGTTTTTGACCATGGAATAAATTGCCATATCCTCAAAGACCAGACGGTCTCCCACCTGTTTTTTCTGTGCAAAGCTGTAATCACCGATCACATCCCCGGCAAGGCAGGTCATGGAAGAAAGCCGGTAAGTATGCGGCTTTTCTCCCGGCAGATAACCGTCTTTTAGCGGCGGTCTATATGGCATTTCAAGCACATCCGGCATGTGGCATGCCGCCGATGCATCCAGAATCAGGATATCCATTCCATTGTGTACGATATCCATAACCTCCGTGACAAGATAGCCCGCATTTAATGCGATCGCCTCACCCGGTTCCAAGTAGACCCGGACATTATATTTTCGCCTGATCTCACAGATTAACTTCTTTAATTCATCCAACTGATAGTCTGCTCTTGTAATATGATGACCGCCGCCTAAGTTCAGCCATTTTACCTGTTTTAAATAACTGCCAAACTTCTCCTCAAACGCATGCCAGGTCGTGATCAGATCATCCGCATTCTGCTCGCAGAGTGTATGAAAATGTAATCCTTCGATTCCCTCCGGCAGTTGATCCGGAAATTCACTTTTAACCACACCAAGCCTTGATCCCGGTCCGCATGGATCATAGATCTCATGCCCTTCCTGTGTGGAGCACTCCGGGTTCACGCGGATCCCGGCACTTGCAGTGCACTCCTGCTGCAAAAAATAGTGCTGATACTTTTCATACTGCGCAAAGGAATTAAAAATAATGTGATCGCAGATCTGCACCAGTTCTTCCATATCTTTTTCCTTATAAGCCGGTGCAAATACATGATTTTCCTTTCCCATCTCCTCTTTTCCAAGGCGCGCCTCAAAGATTCCGCTCGCCGTCGTTCCGCTGATATACTGCCCGATCAGCGGATACAGTGAAAACATGGAAAATGCCTTCTGTGCCAGAAGCACATGGCAGCCGGTTTCCTGTTCCAAATTCTGCAATATTTTTAAATTTTGTTTTAGCTTCTTTTCATCTACCACATAACACGGGGTAGGAATCTCCTGCCATTTCATGATAATTCTCCATTTCTGCAAAAATCCGCTGCGCAAAAGCTGACAAATTTAAAATTTTATCCAACCCGTTTCACACATATTCTTATTTTATGCCACCGTCTGCGGATTTTCGTCCACAACCCATGGCAGACCATACTGGTTTAACATATCCATAAACGGATCCGGATCAAACTCTTCAATATTGAATACACCGTCTTTGTCCCAGACTTTATCGACAACTAACGCTGCACCGATCATAGCCGGAACACCTGTCGTGTAGGAAATTGCCTGGGAACCGACTTCTTTGTAACATTCCTGATGATCACAGACATTATAGATATAAATCGTCTTTTCTTTTCCGTCTTTTTTTCCCGTAAAGATACAGCCGATATTTGTTTTTCCAACCGTGCGCGGTCCTAAAGATGCCGGATCCGGAAGCAGTGCTTTTAAGAACTGGATTGGTACGATCTCCCTGCCCTCATACTCGATCGGTGATGTTGAGAGCATTCCGACATTTTCTAAACATTTCATATGTGTCAGATAGCTCTGTCCAAAGGTCATAAAGAAACGGATCCGCTTTACTCCAGGTACATTTTTTGCAAGGGACTCAATTTCCTCATGATGAAGCAGATACATGTCTTTCTCGCCAACCTGTGGGAAATTATATTCTCTTTTAATTTCCATTGGTTTTGTTTCTACCCAGTGACCATTCTCCCAGTAAGAACCGTTTGCGGAAACCTCACGCAGGTTGATCTCCGGGTTAAAATTGGTTGCAAACGGATAGCCGTGGTCGCCGCCGTTACAGTCTAAGATATCAATCGTCTCGATCTCATCGAAATAATGTTTCAGGGCATAAGCGGTAAATACACTGGTCACTCCCGGATCAAACCCGCTTCCAAGCAATGCCGTAATTCCTGCCTCTTTGAATTTTTCACGGTATGCCCACTGCCAGGAATAATCAAAGTATGCGGAAAAGCCTTCTTCTTTGCAGCGTTTTTCATAGATGGCACGCCACTCTGGATCATCGGTATCTTCCGGCTCATAGTTTGCTGTATCCATATAATTTACGCCACATGCCAGACACGCATCCATGATTGTCAGATCCTGATAAGGAAGGGCGATGTTCATTACCAGATCCGGTTTATAGCTGTTGATCAGTTCGATCAGCTGATCTACATCATCTGCATCCACCTTAGCTGTAGTAAGAACAGTTTTTGTCTTTCCTTTCAGTTTTTCTACAAGCGCATCACATTTTTCCTTTGTACGGCTTGCGATACAAAGTTCTGTAAATATCTCATCTGCCTGACAACATTTCTGAATTGCTACACTGGCTACTCCTCCGCAGCCGATTACAAGTACTCTGCTCATAACTTTTCTCCTTTTTTCTGACACTTGACTGTTTCTTCAACAGTTATATTTTTATTTTGCAATTGCCAGCAGCAGTTCACGAAGAACCTTGCAGGCTGTTGCAGTTGAAACACCACTCGCATCCAGCATGGGTGCAAGTTCATTGACATCTGCCCCTACCACATTTGCCTGAGAAACGGTACGGATTGCTTTAAGAAGCTCTAAAAAG
>ERZ1106964.1322-NODE-1322-length-17915-cov-3.685442_pt1 | contig 17915 bp, 19 predicted proteins | sample MGYA00403682_ERZ1106964 | MGnify/ENA primary metagenome ERZ1106964 (study PRJEB35170, sample SAMEA104062451) | human gut metagenome | biome: human gut; feature: human-associated habitat; material: faeces | place: Denmark | collected 2013-04-10 ...
CAAGGCCCGTTTGGTGGACTTGCGATTTGTCATGATATCTTCCTCCTATTTTCTTGTGCGTGACCGATGGAGCGCTTGCACAGGGAGTGTTCCTTATCGTTTCAGGCGAAACGATAACCGCCCATGGGCGGTTCGTCACACTGTCTATACACGCATGTTAGCACTCCTTACGGCAAATTGCAAGAGGGAACGCCAATTTTCATCGATTTGACGCAAATATTTGCAGTGTGCTTATGCAGCATTACATAAAATACCACATTCTCCGGGGGAAAGGGGGGTGGGGACAGAATAAGCGCCGTCCCCTTTGCGGGAGGCGGCGCTTCTGCGTTTTTACTTGGCGGGCTTGACGATGAGGTTGATGAGCTTATTCTTCACCAGAATGGTCTTAACGACCGTCATGCCGTCGGTGGCCTTCTGAACCTTATCCAGCGCCAGAGCGGCGGCCTTCACCGTCTCCTCGTCGCTGTCCATAGCCACGGTAACGGTACCCTTGAGCTTGCCGTTGATTTGCACGGCCATCTCCACGTGGGAGTCCACGGTCTTGGACTCGTCCCAAGTGGGCCAAGGCATCTGCATGGCCATCTTGCCGGTCTTGGCGGCGTAGCCGGTGAGTTCCCACATCTCCTCCACCATGTGGGGGGCGAAGGGAGAGAGCATCAGCATCAGCTGCTGCAGGTCGCCACGGGTCAGGCCGGAGGAGTAGAACTCGTTGACCATGGCCATGAGGGCGGCAATAGCGGTGTTCATCTTCAGGTCGTCGATATCGGTGGTGACCTTCTTGATGGTCTTGTGGATGATGGAGGCGTTCTTCTCGGAGATCTCATCGCTGTCCTGCGCCAGCTCCATGAGGTTCCAGCAGCGATCCAGGAAGCGCTTGGAGCCCTTGACGGCCTCGTTGGACCATGTGACGGCCTTCTCGAAGTCACCGATGAACATGATGTGCAGACGCATGGTGTCGGCGCCGTACTGGGCCACGATATCGTTGGGATTGACTACGTTGCCGCGGGACTTGGACATCTTCTCGCCGCCCTCGCCAAGGATCATGCCGTGGCTGGTGCGCTTGGCGTAGGGTTCCTTGGTGGGGACCACACCGATGTCATAGAGGAACTTATGCCAGAAGCGGGAGTACAGCAGATGCAGAGTGGTATGCTCCATGCCGCCGTTGTACCAGTCCACGGGGCTCCAATAATCCAGCGCCTCCTTGCTGGCCAGTGCCTTGTCATTGTGGGGGTCCATATAGCGCAGGAAGTACCAGCTGGAGCCGGCCCACTGGGGCATGGTGTCGGTCTCCCGCTTGGCGGGGCCGCCGCAGCAGGGGCAGGTGGTGTTGACCCAATCGGTCATCTTGCTGAGGGGGCTTTCGCCGTCGTCGGTGGGCTCGTAGCTCTCCACCTGCGGCAGTACCACAGGCAGCTGCTCCTCCGGCACCGGAACCCAGCCGCACTTTTCGCAGTTCACCAGAGGGATGGGCTCGCCCCAGTAGCGCTGGCGGGAGAACACCCAGTCACGGAGCTTGAAGTTCACCTTCTCCTTGCCGAAGCCCTGCTCCACCACATATTTCTTCATAGCGGGGATGGCCTCCTTGACGGTCATACCGTTGAGGAAGCCGGAGTTGACCATGATGGCGGTGTCATCCTTGGCCACAAAAGCCTCCTTGGTGACATCGCCGCCCTGCACCACCTCGATGATGGGCAGGCCGAACTTCTTGGCAAACTCCCAGTCACGCTGATCGTGGCCGGGGACGCCCATGACCACGCCGGTGCCGTAGCCCATGAGGACGTAGTCTGAGACGAACAGGGGCAGGGGCTTGTGGGTGACGGGGTTGATGGCCTCGACGCCCTCCAGCCGGACGCCGGTCTTTTCCTTGTTCAGCTCACCACGCTCGAAGTCGGACTTGCGGGCAGCCTCCTCCTGATAGGCGGCCACGGCATCCCAGTTCTTGATGTGGGGCTGCCAGCTCTTCAGCAAGGGATGCTCCGGGGAGATGACCATGTAGGAGGTGCCGAACAGGGTATCGGCACGGGTGGTATAGACGGTGACCTCGTCACCGATGTTGGTCTGGAAGGTGATCTCGGCTCCGGTGGAACGGCCGATCCAGTTGCGCTGCTGGATCTTGACGCGCTCGATGTAGTCCACGTCCTCCAGATCGTCCAGCAGGCGCTGGGCGTAGGCGGTGATCTTCAGCATCCACTGGCTCTTCTCCTTACGGATGACCTCGCTGCCGCAGCGCTCGCAGACGCCGTTGACCACTTCCTCGTTGGCCAGCACGCACTTGCAGCTGGTACACCAGTTGACGGGCATGGTGGTCTTATAGGCAAGGCCACGCTTGAACATCTGCTGGAAGATCCACTGGGTCCACTTGTAGTAGCTGGGGTCGGTGGTGTCGATGCAGCGGTCCCAATCAAAACCGTAGCCCAGCATTTTCAGCTGGCTGGTGAAGTTGGCGATGTTCTGCTTGGTGACGATGGCGGGGTGGATATGGTTCTTGATGGCGTAGTTCTCCGTGGGCAGGCCGAAGGCATCAAAGCCGATGGGGTACAGGACGTTGTAGCCCTCCATGCGCTTTTTACGGGTGACGATGTCCATGGCCGTGAAGGGCCGGGGGTGGCCCACATGGAGGCCCTGACCGGAGGGGTAGGGGAACTCGATGAGGCCGTAGAACTTGGGGCGCTTGTCCCCGGTGACGGCGGCGTAGGGCTTGGTCTCCTCCCACCGCTTCTGCCACTTCTTTTCAATGGCGGCAAAATCATACTTCATGCTGCTTTCTCTCCTTACTATGATAATGTATAACTGAGCGGTAAAAAAACGCCCCCGGCCGCTGCTGCGGTCAGGGGCGAAGCAACTCGCTGTACCACCCTGCTTCCGTGATGAGGTTCTCCCCCCCTCACGCTCAGGCGGCTTTAACGCAGGCCATACGTCCCGCCCTGTTCAGGCGGGAGGCTCCGGGGCCAGTACAGCAAGGCACCTCCGCCGGTTCGCACCACATGCCGGCTCTCTTGGGGCAGGTCTGCCTTGCCTTTTTCCCTTCATCGCTTTTGACAATACAGTTCTATGATAATATCCTTCGATGGATTTGTCAAGCGTTTCGCCGGGAGTTGTTTTATTCCTTGGCATCCACCACGCCCGTCAGATCCACCGGTGTACCGTCACGCCACAGGCGCTCCAGCCCGTAGAACTCACGGGCCTCGGCGTTAAAGACATGGACGGCGATGCAGCCGTAGTCCAGCAGCACCCACGTGCCGCCACGGTAGCCCTCCCGGTGCAGGGGATCCTCCTCCGCCTCCTCCAGCAGGACCTTCTCCACGTTGTCCACCAGTGCGTTGATCTGGGTGTTGGAGGAGCCGGTGGCAATAACAAAGTAGTCCGCCAGCGTGGTCAGTTCCCCGATCTCCAGCACCTGAATTTCCTTTCCCTTTTTATCCGACAGCGCACGGGCTGCCAACAGCGCCAGTTCCTTGGCATTCTTCATTTTGCTTCACCTCTTAACAGAAAATCTCTCGCTTCCAGCGTATCATGATGCACGGGATTGCCCATGCGCTCCATCTCGTCGATGGTGTCGGACAGGCCCATCAGGAGGCCCTTGTCCAGATCGTCATATACCGCACGGCGCAGCTCGTCCACCCCCGGAAAGTCCCGATTGGGCTCGATGTAGTCCGCCAGATAGATGACCTTTTCCAGCAGGGTCATATCCGGCTTGCCGGTAGTGTGCCAGCGGATGGCCTCGTAAACGGCGTCCTTCACACCGAAGATGTCATGGGCCACAGCGGCGCCGGTCTTGGCGTGCAGCAGCTTCAGGGCGTGCTGCTCCAGCTCGTCCAGCCGGATATCGTACCTGCGGCACAGGGCCAGCTGCTGCTCCATATCCAGCTTCTTGGTGCAGTCGTGGAGGAGGGCGGCGATGCGGGCATCCGTCTCGTCGGCCCCATAGCGCCGGGCCAGCCGGATGGCCTCCTGCTCCGTCCCCAGCACATGGGGCATCCGCTTGGGCTTTAAGAAGCTCAGGGCGATGGGCCGCAGCTCCTCCGGCGTCAGGTGCTTCAGCTCCGCATGGGTGCCGTAGAGCCGCTGGCGCAGGATGTAGCCGTACACCGCCTCCGGCAGGTACTCCCTGCCCTCCGGCAGCAGCTGCCGCAGACGGGTGGAGGAGATATCCACCACATGGGGGTTCTCCACCACCGCCACCTGTGCGCCGAAGGTCTTCTCCAGATACGCCTTCTGCCGGGCAAAGCGCTGCTGCTCCGGGTCCCCGGTGCGGCTGAAGGCCGCCACACGGACAAGGCGCAGGATCTCCTGCGGCTCATGCCAGTCCTGCAGAGACAGGAACATATCCGTCCCCATCAGCAGCCACAGCTCATCCTCCGGGTACTGCCGGCGCAGAGTGCGGAGGGTATCCGCCGTGTAGCTCTTCCCCCGCCGCCTCACCTCCACATCCAGCACCTGTGCAGGGCAGGACAGCTCCGCCGTAGCCAGTGTGGTCATCTCCAGACGCTGGGCGGCATCGGCGCCGCCCTCCGGCAGCGCCTTATGAGGCGGGATGCTGGCGGGGATCAGCAGCAGAAGGTCCAGTCCCAGCTGCTGCGCCGCTGCCTGCGCCGCTGTGATATGACCCCGGTGAATGGGGTCAAAGGTCCCGCCGTAAATACCGATCTTCATATCACACGCTCTTCTTCCGGTCCTTGACCAGCTCGATCTTCCGCTTGACCTTGTCATGCTGCATCCGATAGAGGACGAATTTGCTGCCGATGACCTGCACCACCTCGCACCGGGCGGCTACCTTCAGCTCCTCCGCCGCTTCCCGGGCGGTGTACATGGAGTTTTCCAGCACCCGGCCCTTGATCAGCTCCCGGGCCTCCAGGGTGGTGTCGATGACGCCGCCCTGCTTCAGTTCCCGGCGGATATCCAAAAATAAATCGTTATATGTGATAGCCATAGCGTCGTCGCAAAGTCCGCTGAACTCCGTTTCCGCCTGCGGCGAAAACTGCGTTCACTCCCTTGCTCCTCCTTTTTCTTCCGCAAACGCTTCGCTGGTTTGCGGAAGAAGGTATTTTCTGTCGTTTACCACTCGTCCTTGCCCTTTTCGCTGGGCAGCACCAGCTCCAGGGAACGGATGGCACATTCGATCATGGAGTCGTCCGGCTCGTTGGTGGTGAAATTCTGCATCCACATGCCGGGGGCCGTCAGCAGCTTGGCAAGCCCGCTGTCCTGCACGTGGCGGCCCACCCAGCGGTTGAACTCGTAGGTAATGCCCACCACCAGGGGCAGCAGAATCAAATGCACCAGGGTCCGGAGCCAGGCGTTGGTGATGGGCCAGATGCCGAACACCACGCTGGAAACCAGAATGGACACGAAGATCACCACAAATAGAAAGCTCGTTCCGCAGCGGGGATGGTGCCGGGGCTGGATGCGGACGTTTTCCACCGTCAGGGGCAGCCCCGCCTCATAGCAGAAAATGGTCTTATGCTCCGCACCGTGATACTGGAACACCCGGTAAATGTCCTTCTGCTTGGAGCAGAGGATCAGGTACGCCAGGAAAATGACGATTTTCAGCAGGCCCTCCACCACGTTCCGGCCCCACAGGGGAAAGCCGGGGAAAAAGTGGAGAATGCCGCCGGTCAGCAGGGTGGGCAGCACCAGGAACAGGAAAATGGACAGCCCCACCCCCAGCAGCACCGCGAAGGCCACAATGGCCTTTTCCAGCTTCTCACTGCTGAGGTGAGCTTCCAGCCACTGCTCAAATTTGGAGGGCTGGCTCACCTCTTCGTCTGGATAGAAGTCCGCCGAGTACATCAGGGCCTTCACGCCGCTGACCATGGCCGCCAGGAAATTGACGGTGCCCCGGATCAGGGGCACCCCCAGGATGGGGTAGCGGTCCTTGATGAGCTTCAGTTCCTCTACCTTCTCCACCAGCTGGCCGTCCTTATCCCGGACCACAATGGCCTGCTTTTCAGGTCCCCGCATCAAAATACCCTCAATAAGTGCCTGCCCGCCGATGCTGGTGCGGAAGGCGCCGTTGGAATGTTCCGCCATAGATTGGTTCCTTTCTGTTGTTGACTATATCACATTGCTTCGCAAAAAGCAAACATTTGTTCTATTCTTTCTCCGGCAGGCGGATGGTCACCACCGCGCCGCCTCCCTCGGCATTGGCGATGTCGAAGGTGCCGCCGTGGAGCCGCACGATCTCGTCGCACACCGCCAGGCCGATGCCGCTGCCACGGGCCTTGGAGGAGCCCTTATAGAATTTCTGCTTCACATAGGGCAATTCTGCCGCCGGAACGCCGGGACCGTAATCCCGGACCCGGACCACCTGATTGGTTCCCTCTCTGGTCAGAGAGGCATCAATGCGCCGGCCTGCGCCGCCGTGCTTGGCGGCGTTGTCCAGTACGTTGCAAAACACCTGCTTCAGCCGCTCCGGGTCACCGCTGATGGGCGGCAGGATCTCCTCTCCCGGTTCGTAGCGCAGTTCGATCCCCTCCTGCCGGAACAGCTCCCGGTAGGTAAAAATGGCGTCCTCAAACTCTGCCTGAAGATCCATTTCTTCCAGCTGCAGCGTAAAGCGGCCATCCTCCATCTTGGAAAACTCCAGCAGCTCCTCCACCATGGTCGAGAGCCGCCGGGACTCGTTGAGGATGATCCGCAGGCCCCGGTGGAGCTGGATCTGATCCCGCTCCCGGTCTGCCAGCAGCGTTTCGCCCCAGCCGCTGATGGCTGTGAGCGGCGTTCGCAGCTCATGGGACACCGACGAGATAAATTCCGTTTTCATTTTCTCGTTCTGGCCGATCTTCATGGACATATCGTTGATATTATCCACCAGCTCGCCCAGCTCGCCGGTATACTTGTTTTCCAGCGTGAAGCCGTAGCTTCCCTGAGAGATCCGCTTGGCAGCATCAGATACCACCGCCACCGGCTCCACCACATTGTTGATGAAAATCAGGTTTGAGCTTAACACCAACAGAAGACACAGTAAAGCCACCAGCACCACTGCCAGCACCGTCATCCGCACCTGAACGTTGACCTGCCGCAGGGAGGTGACGAATCGCAGAACACCTACCACCTTGCCGTTCACCGTCAGAGGGTGCGACACCGCTAAGATCTGTTCTCCCGTCTTGGGGTCCGCGCCCCGGAAATAGCTGATACGGTTGGTTTCCACCGCTCTGGAAATATCCTCCGTTCCGGGGCGGGTGCCTACCGTCAGATTAGATGTGGAGGACGCCTGAATACGGCCTATGCTGGACAGGAACTGCATTTCTACCCGTTCCTTGTCCGCATAGTCGGAAATGGCCTGATTGGCCCGCTGCAAGTAGTTGGCGAACCCCTGATCCATAAAATAGTCCACAAAGGCGCCGGACTGTGCCCGGGCCTGCCGTTCCAGACCGTCCAGCATTCCCTTATAATAGTAATTGGAAATGCCCAGAGATACGCCGCCCACGATCAGCGCCAGCAGCACGAAGATGGGCACCACAGAGTTGACGATCCAGCGCTGGCGGAGGCTCCGCACCCGCGTGGCTTTTCGTTTTTGACTTCCTTCCGGCACGAAGCATCTCACCCTTTCTTTTCCCATTTTGCGGGGCAAAATGGGAGCCCTTTCATCTTACTTGCGCGGCGGAAATGAATTCCGCCTTGCGCCAAGGTTTTGGCTCCGCCAAAACGCCTGTACGCGCCTGACGGCGCGCCCCGCCGTGCGGGGCCCTGGACAATGTGCCGTCAGCTTACTCGCTTCACGCATCCCATTTGTAACCATAACCCCAGACGGTTGTGATGAACGTGGGATTCTGCACATTGTCCTCGATTTTTAAGCGGAGGCGGCGGATATTCACGTCCACGATTTTCAGCTCTCCGAAGTAGTCCCGCCCCCAGACCCGGTCTAAGATCTCCTCACGAGACAGTGCCTTGCCGGGATTTTCCATAAACACCCGCATGATGGCATACTCCACCTGGGTCAGTTTCACCCGCTGGCCGTTTTTTTCCAGCGTCCGGTTGCGGGTATTCAGCAAAAAGGGCGGCTGGCTGATCTCACCGCTCTGGACCACTTCCTCCCCGCCAGCCCGGCGGAACAGCGCGTCCACGCGGGCGGTCAGCTCCGCCGGAGAAAAGGGCTTGGTCACATAATCGTCGGCGCCGGTCATCAGTCCCGTCACCTTGTCCATCTCCTGAGACCGGGCCGTCAGCATGATGATGCCGATTTTCGTATTGGTGGCCCGGATGCGGCGGCAGACCTCAAAGCCGTCGATCCCCGGCAGCATGATGTCCAAAAGAGCCACCTTGGTATCCGGGTTGGCCCGGAGCCGTTCCAATGCCTCCTCGCCGCTTTCGGCCTCGATCACATCGTAACCTGCCCGGCGAAGATTGATGACAATGAAGCTGCGGATGCTGGCTTCATCCTCCAAAACCAGAATTTTCTTCACGAGAGCTCCTCCATATCCATCAGTTGTCCCCTGCGGACCATTCCGTGCCGATCAGGCTGAAGGATGCCCGCACCTCGTCCTCTGTAACGTTGTACTTCCAATCCTGATTGCCTTTTAGCAGTTCTCCCACATAGATGATACCGTCATTCCGGCCCAGGATGAACCGTCCCGTCCGCACTGCCAGCCGCTCCCGTTCGGAGCCGCTGAGGGCCGTGATCCGCAGCACCGGAACACAGGATTCCTCTCGGCTGCTGTCGGTATAGAATGTAATGCCGATCTCATCCGGCGATGCGGACCGGCCGACCCAGACCCGCTCCGGCCAGCCCTCCGGCAGCTGGAGATACCAGCCGTCGGCAACATCGTGATAGGTGGACAGGACCCGGGACGCGGTACCGGAAGCGTCATAGCTGATCCAGTCCACCCGCTGAGAAACGGCGTGGTCTGCGTCCTCGCCCTGCAGCGTCACCGTGCGGGGCACCTCCGTAACGCCGTCGCCGTTGATGTCCATGGGATACACGGAACAGAACCGGGACACCTCTCCGGAAACGCCGGTAATGGCGGAAAGCACCAGATTTGTCAGTTCTCCGCCCCGGAGAGCCAGTACGTCCGTAATGGCCCGCGCACCGTCCGCCACGCCGGTAATGAACAGGGCCGGGTCACTGGAGCGCAGTACGCCTACCGTAACTTTTCCCTGCTGGCTCAGTTCCGCCATGGTCATGGACACCAGCACGCTGGACCGCAGCGTCAGCGCGCCGTTTTTCGACACATAGCAGTCCGCAACGCCCTCACCGTCCTGATTGGCCCGGAGCACCGTCAGCTCCCGTTTGCCGTCTTTATTCAGGTCCGCCACGGCATATTTCACATAATTGGTCCGCATCAGCTCCCGTGCGCCGTCCGGCTCCAAGGAGTAGACAGCCAGCGCCTGCAGATCCATGCTGACCCGCCAGCCCACGATGATCTCCATACGGCCGTCGCCGTCAATATCGCTGTAATCCACGCTGTAAATCGCCAGACCGCTGCCCTCAATGACCGCCGCCTGCCGGTAGCTGTTGTCATCATCCGCCGTAAATATATGGATCTTCAGGGGCTTCTCCCCATCGCTCTGGCGGAAGAAGGCCAGTGCCTCCTCCCGGCCGTCGCCGTCCAGATCCATCATCTGCACCGGCTGGATATTGCTGCCGGATACCGGAGCGGCGTATTCCGCGCCGCTTTCCTGGATAGCGCTGAGCTGCTTGTTCAGTGCGGTATACCGCTCCGGCAGTTCCGGCAGAGCGTACAGTTCCTCCGGGTCCAGCGTCAGCTTCGGCGCGGTACAGGCCGAAAGAGGCAGCACCGACAGCGCGATGCACAGTGCCAGCAGTCCTGACATGATCCGCCGCTTTCTTCTCACGGTTCCGCCCCCTTTCAATACACATATCAATACAAGGATACAATACCACATCTTCCTCAAAAATGGTAGTCCCTCTGCCTGATTTCAAGAGATTTTACAGGCCGTTCACGATTTGCGCTGCGAATACGTGAACACAGCCCCGGAGATGGAATCATCTCCGGGGCTGTTCATACACCTGTCATCCGCTATTCAGGAGATTGCCGCGGCGGCTACGGTATAATCTCCCCAATGTCCCTGCGCATCCCGGCTGGCGGTGCAGTCAGTGAAGAAGTAGGCCCCCAGCGCGGAGCGCCACTTCTGGGCGTCAAAGGTCACGGTGTTCCTTGCGCCGTTCAGCTCATTGTCTCCGGTCTCCTGTTCTGTAATGGTGAACAGACAGCCGTCCCGCCAATGAGGGATCCCGTCGACCTCCGGGTCCGTGTCGGAGAGATACCCCTCCGCCGCCAATTCCTCGTAGCTCATGGTCATGGTCTCGGAAATATCGTGCATCCCGCCGAATACCCACACCACCGCCGCCTGCTCGCTATCGGACAGGCCGGTTTGGGACAGGTCCACAGAAAGCATGGTGATATCGCTGTTCAGGCCCTCGTCCACGGCCCACAGGTCATTCAGCACCCGGAGATACAGGGCACAGCGGTCGTCAAAGCCGTCAGAGCGGATATTCACCACCGTGACCTCCGCCAGCTGGCCGGGGTAGGTCTCCAGCACCAGATCGTAGGCAACCTCCACCAAAGCACCGGTCAGGGTTTTGCCGGGTAAGTCCTGATGCGCCCCCGGCTCGTTCCGGTCAAAGGCGTTGCCGTCCAGTGTCAGCTCTACATCGCGCAGGGACAGGGTATACACATCCGCCGAGTTACCATCTGTCTTAGCCAGCAACAGATTCTCCGGCTGCTCCTGGATGATCCGGAATGTCTCCCCCGCAGACACCGCCTTTTCGCCGGAGCCTCCCATCGTATCGGATACCATACTTTCTCCGGGGGCCTCCGCTGTCCGGCAGGTATTGCCGGTGCTGCCTGTCCGCCCGCACCCCGCCAGCAGGCACAGACACAGCATCGCCGCAAACAGTCGCTTCATGGAAACCGCCTCCTTTTTTATTTCTACTTCTTTGTCGGCACAAGCGGCGATTTTGTTCCCGGTCCTGCAAATTTTTCCTGAAATAATTATTTTTCTGAAATTTGTGCTTGACATTTTGCTTCCGTTGCATAAAATAAGCATTAGATTAGAAGTCTAAATTTTTGCTTACAAAGGAGGGACAGCCATGACCCAGCGTGAGCGGCAGCTTTTGAACTGGATTGAAGAGAACCCCCTGATCTCCCAGCAGGAGCTGGCAGACAAGGCGGGGATCACCCGGTCCTCCGTGGCGGTGCACATCTCCAACCTGATGAAAAAGGGCTACATCACCGGCAAGGGCTACATCGTTAACACAGCCCCCTACGTCACCGTGGTGGGCGGCGTGAATATGGACATCGGCGGCTGGCCCGGCGAGGTCCCCGTCATGCAGGACTCCAACCCCGGTGTGGTGCGGATGAGCCTGGGCGGCGTGGGCCGGAACATCGCCCACAACATGGCTCTGCTTGGGGTGGATGTCCGGATGGTGACGGTGTTCGGCGACGACATCAACGCCCAGAAGATCGCCGCCAGCTGCGGCGAACTGGGCATCGACATTTCCCAGTCCCCGGTGATTCCAGATGGCCGCACCTCTACCTATCTCTTCATCACCGACGAAAAGGGCGACATGGCCCTGGCCGTCAGCGATATGGAAATCTACAAGCACCTGACCCCGCAGATGCTGGCCCAGCGGCAAACGCTGCTGAACGCCAGTCAGGCGGTGGTGCTGGACACCAACCTGCCCGCCGAGAGCATTCAATATTTGGCGGACCACTGCACCGCGCCCCTATTTGCCGACCCGGTATCCACTGCCAAAGCAGTGAAGCTGAAGCCGGTGTTGGGCAAGCTTCACACTCTGAAGCCCAACCGTATCGAAGCAGAGCTGCTCTCCGGTGTGAAGATCACTGACGATGCCAGCCTCCAAAAAGCGGCGGAGACGCTGCTGGACACAGGTCTTCACCGGGTCTTTATCTCTCTGGGTTCTGACGGCGTGTTTGCCGCCGACCGGTCCGGGCAGCAGGTGCAGCTTCCCCCTCTGCCGGGAGCTATGGTGAACACCACCGGCTGCGGCGACGCCTTCATGGCGGCGATCACATGGGCCTATTTACAGGGCACGGACCTGACGGACACGGCGAAGGCGGGGCTGGCCGCCTCCGTCATCGCCATGGAGTCCGCTGAGACCATCAACCCCGCCATGAGCGAGGACACTTTGCGGCAGCGCGCCGCCCTTTCCAACTGAAAACCAATTCAAAATTAAACTATATGGAGGAATACAACATGACGCTGAACAAATACCTGGACATCGCTCCCGAAGTGCAGAAGGCTCTGGACGAGGGCCGCCCCGTGGTGGCTCTGGAATCCACCATCATCTCCCACGGTATGCCCTATCCTCAGAACGTGGAGACTGCCCTGAACGTGGAAAAGCTCATCCGCGAAAACGGTGCCGTTCCCGCCACCATCGCCGTCATCGGCGGCCGCCTGAAGGCCGGCCTGTCCGAGGCTGAGATCGATTACCTGGGCAAGACCGGCGCCGGCGTCACCAAGGCCAGCCGCCGTGACCTGCCCATTCTGGTGGCCGAGGGCCGGGACGGCGCCACCACCGTCACCACCACCATGATCATCGCTCACATGGCCGGTATTCAGGTGTTCGCCACCGGCGGCATCGGCGGCGTCCACCGGGGCGCTCAGCAGACCTTCGACATCTCCGCCGATCTGGAGGAGCTGGCCCACACCCCCGTCATGGTGGTCTGCGCCGGTGCCAAGTCCATTCTGGATCTGGGCCTGACGCTGGAATATCTGGAGACCCACGGCGTGCCCGTCATCGGCTACGGCACCGAGGAACTGCCTGCTTTCTACACCCGGAAGTCCGGCTTCAAGGTGGACTACCGCATCGACACTCCCGCCGAGCTGGCCAAGGCCTTCTATGTGAAGCAGGACATGGGTCTGGGCGGCGGCATGCTGGTGACCAATCCCATCCCCGAGGAATACTCCATGGATCACGAGGTCATCAACAAGGCCATCGACGAGGCCGTGGCCGAGGCCAACCGGCTGGGCATCCACGGCAAGGAGACCACTCCCTTCCTGCTGGCCAAGATCAAGGACATCACCGGCGGCGATTCTCTGGCTTCCAACATCCAGCTGGTGTACAACAACGCCCGACTGGCTGCCAAGACCGCCTGCGAGCTGGTGGCACTTGCCAAGAACTGAAAACTCTGCTAAAATGGACTGGTCGGGAATTTCCCGGCCAGTCCTTTTTTCGACTGCAAGCGCAAAGCAGGGAGTAAGCCTCCCAAATCATAGAAAAGCAGGTAATGAACAATGATGACGCGTCTTGCCAAGACCGTGGTGGAGCCCACGGCGAAAAACGGTTTTATTTTTACGCTTCTCGGTACCAAATGGGGATTCCTTTGGCTGTGGCTCCTGATCATCAATGTTGCGGCGTTTCTGGCCTACGGATTGGACAAGCTTCTGGCTAAGCTGAAGGCCCGCCACGAGAAGGTCCCCCGCCTGCCGGAGAGAAATCTCCTGCTGCTGGCCATCGTAGGCGGCGGTATCGGCGCATGGCTGGGTATGGAGGTCTTTCGCCACAAGACCCAGCATCGCTCCTTCCGGGTCGTTGTACCTCTGTTCACCTGCCTCTGGCTGGTCATCGTCACCGGCGCGTATCTCTATTTCAACGTGTTCCGCTGATTCTCTTTTCATCTGACAAAACCCCACCTCCGACGGACAGTCCGCCGGAGGTGGGGTTCGATCATATAGAAACTTTTTTACAGGGCCGACACAGCCTCATTTACGGCATCCTCGCAGGAGCGCATGGCCAAAATGGTCTTTTCCATCAGCTCCTCAATAGGCCAGCCCAGCCGCTCCGCGCCTGTATTGATGACATCCCGGGAGCAGCCTGCGGCAAACTTCTTGTCCTTGTACTTTTTCTTCAGGGAGCTGACCTCCATATCCTGCACGGACTTGCTGGGCCGCATCCGGGCTGCGGCCCCAATGAGACCCGTCAGTTCGTCGACGGCAAAGAGGACCTTTTCCATTTCCTCCACGGGCTCCACATCGCAGCAGATGCCATAGCCGTGGGAACAGACCGCGTGGATCAGGTCCTCAGAGCAGCCGATCTCCTGCAAAAGCTCCGGGGCCTTGACGCAGTGCTGCTCCGGCCACTTTTCAAAGTCCACATCGTGGAGGAGGCCCACGGTGGCCCAGAAATCGGCATCTTCACCATAGCCAAGCTCGTTGGCATACCAGCGCATGACGCCCTCTACCGTCAGGGCGTGCTGAATGTGGAACGGCTCGCTGTTGTACTTTTTCAGCAGAGCCAGGGCTTCTTCTCTTGCAGGACAGGCTTTCATAGGGATCGCTCCTTTGTTTTACTTATTTCAGTGTCTCCGGCTCCGGGTCGGAAGGCAGTGTCAGAAAATAGTCATAATAGGGCAGCAGAAATGTGTAGCCGGTTTTAATCCGGTCCACCACATCCCGGCTGAACAACTCCTCCGTCAGTTTCTCCTCGTGGGTGATGCTGATGGTTTTCATCTGGAACCATGGCGCCAGCAGCTCCGACGGCGCGCCTGCCTTGGGACGCTTGTAGGTATCGCCGCCCAGAGTAAATTCCGTCTGGCTACGCAGCGCCTTCGTCAGCTTTTCCATGGGCTTCGGGTCCCGGACAATCCGCGAGCGCAGCTTGGCCATGTCCATGGGCCGGGCCATCCAACAGCCCATACCGTAGCCCCAGTAATCCGGCCCCAACTCAAACCAGAAGGTCGGCCGGGTGGTCCAATCCTCGGTGGGACGCTCCACGCAGAACCAAAGGTGGTCCTTATAGGGTCCCCGGCCGTGGAGCCGCCGGGCGTCCCGGTAGATCCGGGAGACACGGCACACCATGGGGTCATCCGGCCGCTGTTCGGACAGAAAATCATAGATCTCCGCCCCCAAGTCCTTCATGGGGCGGTAAAGCTCGCTTAAATAAGTCTCCTTGTGGGCTTCAAACCAGGGGCGCTCGTTATTGAAGCGGATGCCCCACAGGAAGTCCACAGTGGCATCGGTAAATCCGGTAAACATAGCTCTCCTCGCAATCGTTTTTCATATTGCGGCTATTGTAGCACAGGTGACGGCGGCCTTGCAACAGGAAAACTATACAATTCCTACTGCTTTAATAGGCTTGTGCCGCAAAAAAGAACTCCGGCAGAGCCGGAGTTCTTTCAACATGCAGATTATTCTGCGGCGTAGACGGAAGCCTGCTTCCGATCCTTGCCCAGACGCTCAAAGCGCAGGGTGCCGTCCACCTTGGCAAACAGGGTATCGTCAGTGCCGATGCCCACGTTGGTGCCGGGATGGATCTTGGTGCCGCGCTGACGCACCAGAATGTTGCCGGCCTTGACGAACTGGCCGTCCGCGCGCTTGGCGCCCAGACGCTTGGAGTTGGAGTCACGACCGTTCTTGGTGGAGCCGCCGCCCTTCTTGTGGGCGAAGAACTGCAAACCGATCATCATCATAATAAAGGACCATCCTTTCTGTAGATTTCAGGGAGAATTATTCATCCTCCAGAACTTCGATATGTTCGGGATACTCGTCGTGGAGCTGAGCAAAGTAGACCATCATGCCCGTCAAAAGTGCCTGACAGGTGCTCTCCGCTGTCTGGCCGAGGCTTCCCGGCAGACGGAGGGAGATCGATGCGTCACTTTCCCGCACCTTCACGGATGCCGCCAGACCCAGCACATCGTTCACCGTGGTCTCCACGAGACGAACGGCGCTGGTGATCGCCGCGCAGACAATGTCCGCACCGGCCTCAGCGTAACCGCTGTGACCCTGTACGTCAAAGCCTGTGATCCGGCTGCCCTGACTGCGGAAGGTGATCGTCGTCATGCTCAGACAGAGATCTTGCCGATCTCAACCTTGGTGTAAGGCTGACGATGGCCCTGACGTTTCCGGTAACCCTTCTTGGGATTGTACTTGAAGATGCGGATCTTCTTGCCCTTGCCGTTCTTCACGATCTTGGCCTCCACGGAAGCACCCTCCACAACGGGAGCGCCGAACGTAGCCTTCTCACCATCGATGATAGCCAGGACCTGCTCGAACTTTACGGTATCGCCAGCCTCGTTGTCCAGCTTCTCGATGTAGATCACATCACCCTCGGACACCTTGTACTGCTTGCCGCCAGTCACGATAATTGCGTTCATTCTTTTCAACTCCTTCATTTACGGGCTCGCTGTCGGGGGCGATTTCCGAAGAAATACTTATAACCCATTCAAAGCGGCTCTATTATTATATCTGTGCACAGTCAATTTGTCAACGGTTTTTCCTAAGAAAAACAAGCAAAATTCGTTTGCAAAAGTAAATGCAACCCCACCATTGCATTTAGTCTTACAAATCTCAGTGTTGCATTTACTCGTACAAACGCAGGTGTAGGTTTCATCACACACTGAAAAATAAGAACTCCAGAATCTAAATTTGATTCTGGAGTTCTCGTTTTTATCCGAACAGCTCGTCCAATTTTTCTTGGAGCGTCCCTTTCTTTGCGTAGGGCAGGGCATCAAGCTGCCGGAAATTATGCTTGATGTCCTCCATACCCTCATTAAAGCCGAGGATATAGGATAACGCAATATGATAGATGATTTCTGTTTGAGCCAATCCATAGACCTGTTTCTCAAAAATATGGCGAAGGCGTTCTTTCGGGTCAGGGAACTGTTCCTTCATTCGCTCACTCTGATACAGGCGCTTGACGATTTCTGTGATGTATAGGCCGGATTTCATGTAGAGGTCGATAAAGGTTTTATCCGGGTCATCGAAACAGCCGGGATTCTCAGTTTCAAGCATATCCACCATCTTCTTGACCATTGTCTTCGGGGTGAAGATTTGGTTGGTCTTCTGCGGCGGGATATAGTCGAAAATGTCTTCGATGCTCTTTTCATCGAAGTAATCCGCCAGCTTTTTCTTGAGCCGAAGGAATTCCTTCACCGAGTCATCGAATACCACCGGGTCAAAGAGATTGCCCGCAAACTCCTTTTTCTCCCCTGTCTCAGCGTCCTTGTACTTACCGCCGTCACGAAGGAAACGGAACTGGTCGAGGGTAATGCTTGTCACCTCAAGGAACACAGGATTCGGGATAATGGCATTGAAGGTTGCCAGCGTAACGGTATCATTGCCATAGGCCATCAGGAATGACGGTATCGTACGGGAGAAGCCCCTCAGGTGGTCCCTGATGGAATCTTCTATACCCGTTTTTTCCCGTTCCTTGATTTTCTTCTCAACCGTCTCAACAACATCCTGCGTAGATGTTTCAATGAAAGTCTTTACGGTATTGGAAAGCTGGTCCTACAAATTGGCTTGCAAGTCCTGCTTTTTCTGTTCAAATTCTTCTTTGATTTCCGTCTCAGTTTTTCCAGTCTCATGGCGAGAGCGCATCGCCGCCAAACGGTCTTTCTCCGCAATTTTCTGCTCGATTTGGTAGTTGTTATGTCTTTATGAGCAATGCGGATGAATTGATGGTCAGCGAAAAGACTGCCCATAACTATTTGAACGCTGGCCTTTTTGACGCTGATATTACCCAGCATTTCAGATGTCAAACAGAAAACTTTCAGGGGTGCGATTTACCTTTACAAAAAAGTAAGCGGCAATCGGACCTCTGGGAGTTTTTTGCCTTTTTCCCGATTTCTTGCCTTATGCTATTGATTTTAACACATTCTACGCCATTGAAAAGAGAATTTCCCCATACTTGTAAGAGTGAATCGAAGTTTTTGAACTTTGCTGTTGCATTTACTCTTACAAACTTGCATTTACTTTTGCAAGTGAGCAAAAACAAGCAAATTTCTCGATAAAATTCACTTGCCGGAGGTATTCCCCCCAGTTTTCGGGCCAGAGGCAAATTTGCAGTTTCCTTATTTTCAATCATCTGGCCAAAGTTAAATTTCCGCTGCCTGATTTTCAATGCACTGATCATTAAAGGATAATGTACAATAAGGGACCTGTTGACAAAGTGGCGCGCAGATCCTTTCTGTGGTAAAATAGTTATAGGAGGG
>ERZ1106964.1325-NODE-1325-length-17900-cov-4.944915_pt1 | contig 17900 bp, 15 predicted proteins | sample MGYA00403682_ERZ1106964 | MGnify/ENA primary metagenome ERZ1106964 (study PRJEB35170, sample SAMEA104062451) | human gut metagenome | biome: human gut; feature: human-associated habitat; material: faeces | place: Denmark | collected 2013-04-10 ...
GCTCGCTTGCAATGGCGGGGTCAAGGGGCAGAGCCCCTTGCGTTCTCTTGGGGGTTCAAGGGGGCCATTCTCTCACGTGAGAGAATGGCCCCCTTTATTCGCACTCCCTGCGCGGCGCAGGGAATCCCTTCGCACCCTACGGTGCAACAATATTAACCATCGCCGTGTACGTCTGATACCCCGACCCAAGGCTCGCGTAATACTGCACCGTCACGTCGGCGCTCTTGCCGTCGTCCGTGATCACGGCGTCCAGGACGTCTGCCTTTTCATCCACGCTGACCCAGCCGCGGCGATAGCGCGGCAGCGTGAGTCCCTCCGCGCCTGTGATCTCCGCGATGCGGGATGTGCCGTCCGACTGCTGTTCCAGCCGGTAGCTCACGCCGACCGTCGCCAGAAATGTCTCGTTCCCCTCGATCCCGACAGGGGCGAAGTACGTGCGCTCCGCGCCGTCACCCTCCGTCCAGTCGGTGAGCGAGGTCTGCTGCGCGCTGCCCTCGCGCGTGACCGTCACCTTACGCTCGCCGCTCTTGCCGGAGACCGTCGCAATGATCGACACGCCGTCGGGCGCAAAGGCGAGGCCGCTGATCTCCTCGCCGCTTGCGAGCTCGAGCGCGGCGAGCTTCGTTCCGTTGAGCGCGTAGATGTCCGACCAGTAGGAGTAGACGGCGGTGGAAAGGTCATTCCCTTGCCAGATAAGGTTGTTGCCGGGGAAGGTCTTAAGCAGCGTGCCGTCTATGGCGTTGAACACCACATAGAGGTCGTTTTTCTTCCCCAGGCTACCGAGCGCCACAAAGTAGTTGCCTGCGGTCCCAATGTCCTCAAACCCTTTGAGCGACGGGTACTGTTCGGCAAAGTCCCAGCTTTTTCTGCCGATATAGATCGTTGTGTCATCCATTGCCACTCTGATCGTTTTCGGCGATACGCAGTACCAGCGCTGCACCTCGCTCGTCAAAATGAGCTCGCCGTCCTGTTGGGCAATGAGAAATTCGCTCTGGTCGATCAGCTCATTGACGCGCGCTGCGAATGCCTGCTGCGATTCGCCCCAATCGCCGTTCTGCGTTCCGTCCCAGTTCAGATAAATGCTCGTGTTGTTGTTTTCCACGATGTTCAGCTTGCCGCCGTCAAAGGTGTGAAGGCCGTAGTAGTAGGCACAATAGCTGATTGCGTCTTGATCTTTGCCCTCGAACAAGCTGTATTGCAGCAGCATGTCGCGTCCGTTTTCGCGGCAGAGGAAGTAGGTGTCGCCCTCGTGCATACGCTGGCGCATCAGTTCCTCGCCGTTGTCGTCGACGACGCACAGCTCATAGCCGCCGAACGCTTTCTCGCAGATGATCTGCTCTGCCCTGCCGTCGTTGTCGAGGTCGGCGGACGCCAGCGCCCTGCTTCCGTCGCTCTCCGACGGTTCTGCGCAGCGGATGACCGTGCCGTCGCCGTAGGAATGCAGCTCGGCGTTCAGCGTGGAGAACAGCAGCTCGCTCTTGTCTAAAAGCCTGTTGACCTCGTCCGCGAATTTCCGTGCCTCGGCAGGCCATGAATCGGCGGAATCGGAATTTACGCTGAAGCTCACCGAATTCTTCGCCAGCGTGGTCGTCCCGTTTTCACTGAGCATAAAGAGCTCGTAGGAATACGATGCCTCACCCTGATAGATTGTCGGCTCGTAGCGCAGCAGCGCCGTCTTGACGCTGTCCCGATAGAGGAAATAGCTGCTCCAGCCCGCGTGCGCCAGTCCCAGCTCCGCGCTCCAGAGCTCTTCGCCGCTCTGATTGCTCACCCGCAGCCGGTACGGCTCCTGCGTGGAAGTGCCGGTATAGGAGATCACTTCCTCGATCCCGTCGCCGTTCAGGTCAGCGCGGGTCAGCTCGGTCGCGCCGCCGTTCAGGCGGACGATCCAGCGGTAGGGATGTGCCCCGCTGTAGGGAAGTCCCCCGCTGCGATAGCCCATCACGAGGTAAAGGCTGCCGTCCTTCTGCTGCAATAAGAGCCACTGGTCCATCGCCGTGAGCTCGTCCTGACGCCTGATCTCCGCCATCGGCACTGTCGCATTGACGTCCTCGCCCGTTCTCGTGCCGCGCCAGGCATGGGCATTTTCGCGGCGCAGCTTCGCGGCGCTCGTGCCGTCCCAATCTTCGCCGCTTCCGCTGCGGAACAGCCAGTCGAAATTGCTCACGGTCAGGTCGATCTCTTCCCACTCCGAAAAGCGGTAGCTGTATCCTCTCGCCGCCGTCACTGTACCGTACAGAATACCGGTCATGTCCGTGCCAAGTGCGGAGGAAAGCCACAGCTCGGGCGTGGACTTCGTATTGGCAAAGGTCTCCTCATAGCTGGTTTCCCAGACGGAATCCTCGAAAACGGCCTCGCCGAGCGTATACACCCCCGTTGTCATCCCATAGAGTGCATACGACAGCCGGTCTGCCATGTCGATCGGACTTGCCGAATCGCCCTTTAGCACATAGTTTTCCCATTCCGCCTGATTCTCGACGTCCGCATCAAAAGTATCGCCGTCGATGATCAGATAATGGCCCACTACGCTGCCGACAGCATGCACCGTGCCGTCGGCCATCGTGAGAAGGAACCACACCGGCAAGCCGGCGTAAACCGTCTCCGGTTTTTCGATATATGTGCCGCGGCTGCTGTTGATCAGTTCGACTGCCTGTGCCATTTCTTCCGTATCGAGTTTTTTATACTGCCGCGCCTCCCCTTCCGCCGGAACGTAGAGCTCGATTGACGCAACGTCCGCCGCATTCAGCTTCTGCGCCCAGACAAGGCTGCCGCGCTCCGACCTCGGATTCGTCAAAAAGCACACGGCCACGATCACGACCGCGAGCACCGCCGCGGCGGCGACCCAAAACGCGGGCTTTTTGTAGTGCAGCGCGCTTTTCACGCGCGTTTTGATGTTCCCCTCGCCGAACGCCAGCGGGCAGGCCGCGACGGCTCTTTTCGGCGCGGCGCAGGACAATAGCGCCTGTGAATAGTCTGCGCGTGCCGCACCGTCCAGCCCCCTGACGACTTTTTCATCGCACGCGAGCTCGATGTCGCGGCAGAAGAGGATGTAGGCGACCCACACCAGCGGGTTGAACCAGTGCAGTGCAAGCACGAGGTAGCCGAGCACCTTCCACCAGTGGTCGCGGCGGGCAAGGTGCGCGCACTCGTGCGCGATGACATACGCCGCCGTCCCCTCGTCCATGTGCATGGGAAGATAAATGTTCGGCTTCACCACGCCGAAGACGAACGGCGAATCGACAAATTCGCTCTCGTAGATGTTGTCGCGCAGTAAAATTGCCGTTGCGAGCTTTCTTTTCAGCTTTTCCGCGCTCACGAGCGCGTGGACGAGCAGCGCCGCCATGCCGGCGAGCCAGAGGACGCTATAGATGTTGAAGTCCACCTGCGCCTGCTGGCGGCTCACGCCGACGGGGACCTCCGCCGCCGAAGGCAGCGTCGGATTCGTGACGATATCAAGCGTCGCCTGCTCGTAGAGCACCGGCTCGCGCGTTTCGGTCACGATCTCGCTCGGGATGGTCTCGGCGCTCGGGATGAGCGAGAGCGCGCTTTCAATCGAAAACAGGCAGACAAGCCGCAGTGCGACCACACCCCAGAGAAGCGGCATGACCCACTTCGGCGCTTTTTTGAGGACAACCCGCAGCACGAGCACCGCCAGAATGAGCCAGCTTGCGCTGATGCTGAGGTTCACGAGCTTCAAAAAGACGTCATCCATGATGATCCTCCTTTCGATAAAGGTCGATCATTTTCTGCACCTCGTCAAGCTCTTTGTCGCTCACGTGGCTCGACTTTGTAAACGCGGCGACGAACGCGGGCAGCGAGCCGTCGAAGCGCTTGTCGAGCAGCTCGTCGATCTCAGCGGTCTGCGCCTCGTCCTGTGAGATGAGCGACGTGACGACAGTATTCTCGTTTTTCAGCACCCCGCGCTCAGAGAGCCGTTTGATGACCGTGTAGGTCGTCGTCGGTTTCCAGCCCAGGTGCTCGGCGCAGAGCGCGACCAATTCACGGCTCTTGACCGGCTCGTGTGCCCACAGAATTTGGCAAAAGCGGTATTCGCTCTCAAAAATTTTCGGCGTTTCCATCTTGTTCCCTCTCTAATCTGTTAGAGTATATTTGTACACTAACAGATTAGAGTCCTTCTGTCAAGCCCTTTTGCGCTCAATTTTGGGCAAATCTCACTTGACAAGGTCCTCCACGCTCCTTATAATAATTCATATCGCACAAAAAGCTCCGCGCAGGAGCTTTTTTTATGTTTGGAGAAAGAGAGTGTCATCCCATGTCAAAAAAAGCCAATCCCGCGGCGCTGCTGCCGATCTTAGTGTTCCTTGTCTTATATCTGGGCCTCGGCCTGATCTTTGAGTACGTGCTCAAAATCCCGATGGGATTTTATTCCATCCCCATCGTCGTCATCTTCCTCATCGCGCTGCTCGTAGCCTGCTGCCAGAACCGCGCGCTGTCGTTCGACGAAAAGCTCACGCTGATGGGCCATGGTGTGGGCGATAAGAACATCATCACGATGCTGCTCATCTTCTTAGCCGCGGGTATGTTCGTCGGCGTCGTGGGCCGCTCGAGTGCGGAAAGCGTTGCGTACTTCATGCTCTCGATCATCCCGTCGAAATTCGCCGTGGCGGTGCTGTTCGTCGTAAGCTGCTTTGTCTCCACCGCGATGGGCACGAGCGTCGGCACCATCACGCTCATCGTCCCCATCGCCATCCCCATCGCCGCGGCGAGCGGCTATTCCCTGCCGCTGTGTGTCGCGTCCGTCATGGGCGGGGCAATGTTCGGTGACAATCTGAGCTTCATTTCCGACACAACCATCGCCGCCTGCAACGGGCAGGGCTGCGCGATGAAGGACAAATTCCGCGAAAATTTCCACATCGCCTTCCCCGCCGCGCTCGCGTCGCTCGCACTCGTCCTCGTGCTGACGCTGAATGCGGACGTGCACCCCGCGCCCATCCCTACCTACAATCTCATTCAGATCATCCCCTATGTGCTCGTGCTCATCGGCGGCATCATCGGTATCAACGTCTTTGTCGTGCTGCTCATCGGTATCGTATCCGGCGCGGTCATCGCGCTCGCGACCGGCGCGACGGGGCAGACCGGCATCCTCGCAGTCAAGACCTTGCTCGAAAACATGGGCAGCGGCGCGGCCGGGATGTTTGAAACCTCGATGGTCGCGATCTTAGTTTCCGCCATCTGTGCGCTGATCCGTGAGTACGGCGGCTTTGAAGCGCTGCTCGGCTGGATCAAAAAGGCGTTTCGCGGCAAGCGCGGCGGCCAGATCGGCATGGGCCTTCTCGTCGGCGCGATGGACATTGCCACCGCGAACAACACCGTCGCCATCGTTATGGCGAACCCCATCGCCAAGGAGATGAGCGAGGAGTACGGCATCACCCCGCGCAATGCCGCGTCGATCCTTGACACGTTCTCCTGCATCTTCCAGGGCATCATCCCCTACGGCGCACAGATGCTCGTCGCGATCTCCGCGGCGCACGAGCTGGGCTACGCCATCTCCGCGTTCGACATCATCCCAAACCTCTTCTACCCCTATCTTCTGGCGGTGAGCTCATTCTTCTTCATTGCGATCGACAGCAAAAAGAAGGCGTGACTGATGGTTGACCATAATCTTCTTCAGCGCAAAAAGCTCTTTCTTTTCGACCTCGACGGCACGCTGTACTTGGGCGACCGGCTCTTTGAAGGCGTCCGCGAGCTGCTCTCCGCCATCCGCGCACGCGGCGGGCAGTACCGCTTTCTGACAAACAACTCCTCGCGCAGCGTGGAGGCCTACGTCGAGAAGTTCACGCGCCTCGGCGTCGCGACGGAGGCGGTCGATTTTCTCACCTCGGTCGACGCGCTGATTCACTATCTCCGCGAGCACGGCGGAGAAGACCGACGCTATTACGTCTGCGGTACGGAGTCGATGAAATCACAGCTCCGCGCGGCTGGCTTTACCGTCGCAGAACGGCGTGAGGACGCGAACGCGCTCCTGATGGGCTTCGACACCGAGCTGACATTTCAAAAGCTTGAGGACGCCTGCATCCTGCTCGGACAAGGCATCCCCTACCTTGCGACCAATCCCGACTGGGTCTGCCCCACGGCCTACGGCTTCGTGCCCGACTGCGGGAGCGTGTGCGAAATGCTCTGGCGCGCGACCTCCCGCCGCCCCGTCGTCATCGGCAAGCCCGAACCGCTGATGCCGCAGCTCGCGATGCTCGAAGCGGGCGTTTCCGCGCGGGAAACACTGCTCGTGGGCGACCGCATCTACACGGATATCGCCAGCGGCGCGAACGCGGGCATCGACACGCTGCTCGTCCTCTCTGGCGAGACGAAGGAAGAAGACCTCCCCACCGCTGACCCACAGCCGACATTCGTTCTGCCGGACGTCGCCGCACTGCTGAACATCTTGGAATCTTAAAAAGGACAAGCTATGGCAAACATCATCGAAATCCACGATTTTTCCGATCCCGCGCTCGACATCTACGCGCGCCTGACCGAAAACCAACTGCTCAATCGCGCGGACCCCGACAACGCGCTCTTTGTCGCGGAAAGTCCGCTCGTCATCGGCCGTGCACTGGATGCGGGCTGTGAGCCGGTGTCGTTCCTGATGGAGCGGCAGCATACGCAGGGCAAGGGGCGCGAAATTCTCGCCCGCTGCTGTCAAGATATTCCGGTTTACACCGCTGATGAATCCGTGCTGACACAGCTCACCGGCTTTCACCTGACGCGCGGCATGCTCTGCGCCATGCGGCGGCCGAAGCTCCAAAGCGTCGAGGACGTCTGCCGCGATGCGCGGCGCCTCGTCGTGCTCGAAAACGTGATGAATCCGACGAACATCGGCGCGATCTTCCGCTCCGCCGCCGCGCTCGGCATGGACGCGGTGCTGCTCACGACTGCGGGCAGCGATCCGCTCTATCGCCGCGCCTCGCGCGTCAGCATGGGAAATGTGTTCCTCATCCCGTGGACCTACCTGCCCGAAAGCGGCGACTGGACGCAGCTGCTGCGCGATCTCGGCTTCCGCACCGTCGCGATGGCACTGCGCAACGACTCCGTACGGCTCGACGATCCGCGCCTTGCCGCCGAAGAAAAGCTTGCCATCGTCATGGGCACGGAGGGTGACGGGCTCGCGTCCTCGACCATCGCGAGCTGCGACTACACGGTCAGGATCCCGATGTACCACGGCGTCGACTCGCTCAATGTCGCCGCAGCGAGCGCCGTGGCGTTCTATGAGCTGGGACTTCTCCCGCTGAACGAAAAGGAGGACTGACATGCTGAACAATACCGGCTTCGACCTCTGGGCCGACGGCTATGACAAGAGCGTCGGCCTCTCCGACGAGAACGACCGCTACCCCTTTGCGGGCTACCGCGCCATGATGAACGCGCTCTATCAGCGCGTGCTCGCGCAGAGCGGGCGTGATGTGCTGGATATCGGCTTCGGCACAGGCGTTTTGACCTCGCGGCTCTACGAGCAGGGCTGCCAAATCTATGGGCAGGACTTTTCCGCGCGCATGATCGAACTGGCGCAGGCAAAAATGCCGGACGCGCGGCTCTATCAGGGCGATTTTTCCAAAGGCCTTGTGCCCGAGCTTTGCGCACAGCAGTACGACGCCATCGTCGCGACCTACTCGCTCCACCACCTGACGGACACGCAGAAAATCGGCTTTCTGCGCACACTCCTGCCGCTTTTGAAGCAGGATGGCTGTCTTTTCATCGGCGACGTCGCCTTCCGCACGCGCGAAGAGCTCGAAGCGTGTCGAACTGCGGCAGGCGAGGATTGGGATTCAGATGAAATTTACTTCGTCTACGGCGAACTCCGTCCCCACTTCCCCACGCTGACGTTTGAATCCTTCTCCCACTGCACCGCGCTCCTGACGCTGCGAAAATAATTTCCCTGGAAATATGATAAAAAGCCTCTGTATGGTCAACCCATACAGAGGCTTTTCTGTGAAGCATTATTTCTTTTCAGTCGTTCAAATGGTCGAGGATCGCCGCGATCAGCTGCTCCTTGCCCGTGCCCTTTTCGGCAGAGAACGGAATGACGAGCTCATCGTCGCGCAAACTCAGCGTCTCGCGAATTTGGGCAAGATTCGGCTCGATCTCGCGCGCTTTGAGCTTGTCGAGCTTGTTCGCCACGATCACGACGGGACAGCCCGTCTGCACGAAGTAGTCGTGCATCGTCACGTCGTCCGCCGTCGGCTTGTGCCGCGCGTCGACGATCTGCACACCGAGGTGAATGAGCCCCGCAGACTGGAAGTAGCTCTCCATCAGCTTGCCCCAGCGGTCGCGCTCGGTCTTGGAGACCTTGGCGTAGCCGTAGCCCGGCAGGTCGACGAGGTAGAGCTTGCCGTCGATCTTAAAGTAGTTGATCTGCGAGGTCTTGCCCGGGGACGCACCCACGCGGGCAAAGTTCTTGCGGTTGACGAGCCGGTTGATGACGGACGATTTGCCGACGTTCGACCGCCCCGCAAACGCGAGCTGCGGCATCCCGTCGCGCACGAACTGCTTTTCCGACGCCGCCGAGAGGATGAATTCGACCTTGTTGAAGTTGATCGCCATGGTTTTCGTTTCCTTTCAGCTCATTTCGCCCGCACGCAGCGTGCTGTGCGCGCTCTCCTGCACGGGAGGAAGATAGCTCTCGTGCGCGGCAGCGGTGCATTTTTCGGGCAGCACCAGCGCTTCGGCAAAGACGGCGTCCACCGTCTCGACCGGTACAAAGCGCAGCTTTTCGCGCACCAGCGGGTCGATCTCGTCGAGGTCCTTTTCATTCTCCTTCGGGAGAATGACCGTATGTACGCCCGCGCGCAGCGCGCCCATTGTCTTTTCGCGCAAGCCCCCGATGGCGAGCACACGGCCGCGCAGCGTGATCTCGCCCGTCATGGCGACATCGCGGTGTACCGCCTGCCCCGTCAATGCGGAGAGCACCGCTGTCGCGATGGCGATACCGGCGCTGGGTCCGTCCTTGGGGATGGCCCCCTCAGGGAAGTGGATATGGATGTCCTTCGTCTTGTAGAAGTCCGGCGCGATGCCGAGCTCCTGCGCCCGCTGGCGCAGGCACGAGAGTGCCGCGCGGCAGCTCTCCTGCATCACGTCGCCCAGGTTGCCCGTGAGCTCGACCTTGCCGCTGCCATCCATCACGCCGACCTCGACGGGCAGAATTTCGCCGCCCACCTCGGTCCACGCAAGGCCGTTCACCACGCCGACAAGGTCCTTTTCGGGAATCTTCTCCTGTGCAGCACGCGGCGCACCGAGGAAGTCCTTGATGTTCTTCTCTGTCACGGTGACTCGCTTTACATCGCTTGTGGCAAGCTGCATTGCCGCCTTGCGGCAGATCTTGCCGAGCTGACGCTCAAGCGAGCGCACGCCGCTCTCGCGCGTGTAGAGCGCGATGGCCGCGCGGATGGCGCTCTCGTCCACGCGCAGGCTCGAGGCCGTCAGCCCGTGGGCCTGACGCTCCTTGGGCAGCAGGTGCCGCTGCGCGATCTGCACCTTCTCCTCGTCCGTGTAGCTGGGGATTTCAATGATCTCCATGCGGTCGAGCAGCGGGCGCGGAATGGTGTCGAGCGTGTTGGCCGTCATGATGAACATCACGCGGCTCAGATCGACGGGAATTTCAAGATAGTGGTCGCGGAAGGCGTAGTTCTGCTCGCTGTCGAGCACTTCGAGAAGTGCGCTCGCGGGGTCGCCGCGCCCGTCGCTTCCCATCTTGTCGACCTCGTCGAGCACGAGCAGCGGATTCATCGAGCCGCTGCGGGAGATAGCCTCGATGATGCGGCCGGGCATCGCGCCGATGTAGGTCTTGCGGTGGCCGCGGATATCCGCCTCGTCGCGCACGCCGCCGAGCGACAGTCGCGCGACCTTGCGGTTCATCGCCTTGGCGACCGACAGCGCGATCGACGTCTTGCCGACGCCCGGAGGGCCGACGAGACATAAAATCTGCCCCTTCGCCTCGGGGTTGAGCTGGCGCACGGCGATGAACTCTAAAATGCGCTCCTTGACCTTCTGCAAGCCGTAGTGGTCGCGGTCAAGAATCTTGCGCGCGGCGTCTACGCTGGCGCGCTCCTTCGTCTCCTCGCCCCAGGGCATTTCCATGCAGGTGTCGAGATAGTTGCGCAGCACACTCGCCTCGGCGCTGCCGAACGGCTGCTTGGCGAGCTTGTCCACATCTTTCAGCAGCTTGCGCTCCACTTCTTCGCTCAGGTGCGCCTTGCTGATCTTCTCGCGGTACTCGTCGAGTTCTTCGTCCTCCCCGCCCTCACCGATCTCGTTCTGTAAGACCTTGATCTGCTCGCGCAGGACAAAATCCTTCTGAATTTTTCCGACGCGGGAGCGGACCTTGCTTTCAATGTCCTGCTCCATGGCGGTAACTTCGATCTCGCGGCGCAGAATCTCGTTCATGCGCTGCAATCTCGGCAGCGGGCGCAGCTCGTCGAGGATATCCTGTTTGTCCTGATAGCGCAGGTTGAGCTGCTGGGCGATAAAGTCAGCGAGATAGCCAGGATCGTTCGTCGATAAAATGGCGGCGTAGACATCGTCCGGCAATTTCTGCGCGAGCTCGGCATATTCCGTCACGCTGGCGTAGGTCTGGCGCAGCATCGCCTCCGTCCGCTTGCTATGGCGCGAGGTGGCCGGCTCGTCGATGAGCTCGACCTGCGCCTGCAAAAACGGCTCGCGCTGCCACAGCCGCTTGAGGCGGGCGCGGCACGCGCCCTCCATCATCACGCGCAGCACGCGGTCAGACACGCGCAAAATCTGCGTCACGCGCGCGACCGTGCCGATCTCGTACAGGTCTTTTTCCTCCGGCTGCTCCACGCCGATCTCACGCTGGGTGACGAGAAAGATCTCCTCCCCGTTTTCCATGGCGCGCTCAAGCGCGTGCACGGAGATCGGACGCTCGAGGTCAAAGCTCGTGTTCATGCGAGGGAACACATTGAGCCCGCGCATGGCGATGACCGGAAGATTTTTTGTTACAGGTTCCATGGGGTTTCTCCTTATGAAGCGGAGTCTGCCGGCAGCGACGGCTGCGGCGCCTCCCCTTCTTTCTCTGTGCGGTGGGAAATTTTCGGCTGTTCCGTCCCCTCCACGCAGCCCGGCGTGATGGTCACGCGGTCGATCGTGCGGTCGGACGGGATGTCGTACATCACGTTCATCAGCAGACCCTCCATTACCGCGCGCAGGCCGCGCGCGCCGATCTTGCGCTCGATGGCCTTGTCGGCAATCGCTTCGAGCGCCTTGGGCTCGAACGTGAGCTCAGCGTCGTCGTAAGAAAACAGCTTTTGATACTGCTTGACGAGCGCGTTTTTCGGCTGGGTCAGGATCTTGACAAGGTCGTCGCGCGTCAGCGCGTCGAGCGCCGTGATGACCGGCAGTCTGCCGACCAGCTCGGGGATGATGCCGAACTTCAAGATATCGTGCGGCTGCACCTCGCGTAAAATCTTGCTTTCATCCACGTCGTTTTTGCTCTTGAGCTCCGCGCCGAAGCCCATCGACTTGCGGTCGAGACGGCTCTCGATGATCTTCTCGATGCCCTCGAACGCGCCGCCGCAGATGAAGAGGATGTTGTGCGTGTCGATCTGGATGAACTCCTGATGCGGGTGCTTGCGGCCGCCCTGCGGCGGGACGTTCGCGACCGTGCCCTCGACGATTTTCAGCAATGCCTGCTGCACGCCCTCGCCGGAGACGTCACGCGTGATGGAGGTGTTCTCGCTCTTGCGGGCGATCTTGTCGATCTCGTCGACATAGATGATGCCGCGCTCGGCGAGCTCCACGTCGTAATCCGCCGCCTGAAGCAAACGGAGCAGAATGTTTTCCACATCGTCGCCGACGTAGCCCGCCTCGGTGAGGGTCGTCGCGTCCGCGATGGCGAACGGCACCTTCAGAATGCGGGCGAGCGTCTGGGCAAAGAGCGTCTTGCCGCTGCCAGTGGGGCCGAGGAGCAGGATGTTGCTCTTTTGCAGCTCCACCTCGTCGTCGCCGCCGAAGAAGATGCGTTTATAGTGGTTGTAGACGGACACGGACAGCGCGACCTTGGCCGCCTCCTGCCCGATGATATACTGGTCGAGCACCTCGCGAATTTCGCGCGGCGTGGGGATGGAGTCGGGCGCTTCCAGACCGTCGTGCGGCTCATAGCCGTCCTCCAGCACGTCCATGCACAGGCGGACGCACTCATCGCAGATGCGCACGCCAGGCCCCTGGATCATGCGGTGCACTTCGTGCTCGCTCTTGCCGCAGAACGAGCAGCGAAGCTCTTTTTTCCTATCTTCACTCATAAGTCAAACTGTCCTTATCTCTTGTAAATGACCTTGTCCACAAGGCCGTAGGCCTGCGCCTCATCCGCCGTCATCCAGTGGTCGCGCTCGGAGTCGAGCTTGACCTGCTCGGGCGTCTTGCCGGTGTTCTCGGCCAGGATCTTATTCAAGCGCTGCTTGATGCGCAGGAAGTGCTCCACGTCGCTCTCCATATCCGTGACCTTGCCCTGCGTACCGGCGGAGGGCTGGTGGATCATAATCTCCGCGTTCGGCAGCGCAATGCGCTTGCCCTTGGTGCCGGACGAGAGCAGGAACGCGCCCATGCTGGCGGCGAGGCCGACGCAGATGGTGGACACGTCGCACTTGATATACTGCATCGTGTCGTAAATCGCCATGCCGGCCGTCACACTGCCGCCGGGGGAGTTGATATAGAGCTGGATGTCCTTGTCGGGGTCCTTGGCCTCGAGGAATAAAAGCTGCGAAACGATCAGGCTCGCGGTCGCATCGTTGACCTCTTCGCCGAGGAAAATGATGCGGTCTTCCAGAAGGCGGGAGAAAATATCGTAAGAGCGCTCGCCGCGGTTGGTCTGTTCAATGACGTAAGGGACTAAACTCATCTTGGTAACCTCCTTGTTCATACCCTGTTCAAAAAATTGGTATGTACACAATCAACCACAAATGGCAGGCATTTGTGGTTGATCGTCGTTTCTATCTATTATGGCCGCTTTGCCGATTATTCAGCCTTTTCTTCTTCCTTCTTGGCGGACTTTTTGGCAGCGGTCTTCTTGGCGGGCTTTTCCTCGCCTTCAGCGGCTTCGCCCTCGGCTTCCTTCTTGGGAGCCTTCTTCTTTTCGATCTTCGCGCTGTCCACGACGACGCTGATGGCCTTGTCGCGGATGATCTGCGTGCGGACGGACATGGCGTCAAGATACTTCTTGAGCTCGTTGACGTCCATGCTGTACTTCTCAGCAAGGTCGTTGTACTGCTTTTCGACCTCCTCGTCGGTGGCCTCGAGCTTCTCTTCCTTGATGATGGCGTTCACGGCGAGGTCCATGCGCACCTGACGGGTCGCGGGCTCCTTGCCCTCCTCCAGGAACTTGGCTTCATCCATGTTGGTCATCTTGCAGTACTGGTCATAGGGGATGCCCTGAGACTGTAAGCGCTGCTTGAACTCCTCGAGGAAGCGGGCGCACTGCTCATCGATGAGCGCATCGGGGATGTCGCACTCGATGTTCGCGGCGACCTTCTCCATCAGCTCGTTCTCGACGGCATACTTGGCGGACTGCTCGCGCTGCTCGGTGATCTCGCGCTTGATGCTGTCCTTGAGCTCCTTGAGCGTGTCGTACTCGGACACGTCCTTGGCAAAGTCGTCATCAAGCTTGGGAAGCTCCTTGCACTTGATCTCCTTGGCCTTGACGTGGAAGACGACCTTCTTGCCGGCGAGGTCCTTGTGATAATCCTCGGGGAAGGTGATGTCGAGATCCTTCTCTTCGCCGGCCTTCATGCCGATGACCTGATCCTCAAAGCCAGGGACGAAGCTGCCGGAACCGAGCTCGAGCTCGTAATTCTCGCCCTTACCGCCCTCGAACGCTTCGCCGTTGTCGAAGCCCTCGAAGTCGATGACGGCGATGTCGCCCTTCTTGGCCTTGCGGTCGACGGAGACGAGGCGGGCGTTGCGCTCGGCCATCTCATTGAGGCGCTCCTTGACATCGTCGGCGCTGACCTTGATCTCTTCCTTCTCAGCCGTCAGGCCCTTGTACTCGCCGAGCTTGACCTCGGGATACACGGCAACGGTCGCCTTGAAGGTGAAGCCGTTCTCGTCGATCTTGTCGTCCACGATCTCGATCTCGGGATAGCCGACAACATCGAGGCCGCTCTGGCCGATGGCCTGCGTATATGCCTCGGGCAGGGCGATGTCAACGGCATCGCTGTAGAAAACGCCCGCGCCGTAGAGCTTTTCGATCATCTTGCGGGGGGCCTTGCCGGGGCGGAAGCCGGGAATGCTGAGCTTGCCGCGGGCCTTGGCGTAGGCCTTGGCAACGGCGGCTTCAAATTCCTCCGCGCCGACCTCGACGGTCACCGCGACTCTGCTCTTTTCCAGCTTTTCAACATTTTTGACAGTCATGATTTCTTTTTCCTCCGTTTAACATCAGATAATGATGCTTTTGCAAAGTGGAATTATACCATAGCTTCCTCAAAATTTCCACCCTTTTTTGCATCAATTTATGTCTTAATTGCAAATTTTTACAGGCTGAAAGGCGACATAATCCGCCGCGATCAGCGCATATTCGGTTTTTTCGCGCATCCCCTCGAACGCGCGGCGGTGCGTGTAGCCGTGCAGATGCCCGTAATAGCAGCGCTCGACCTCGTATTTGTCGAGAAGCTCGAGCATCTCGGGACACTTGTAGCCCTGATAGATGGGCGGATAGTGCAGAAAGCAGTAGATGGGCTTCCCCTCCGCCGCCTTGAGCGACGCTTCAAGCCGCAGCGCCTCGCGCGCGAGCATCTTGCCCGTGTGCGTCCCCGCGGCGTCCTCTTCATAAAACCAGCCGCGCGTGCCGCAGATGGCGTGGCCTCCGTAGAAAAAGGCGTTGTTGTAGAGGATATCGAGCGTTGTGATGTCGTGCTCGGCAAAAAACTTTTTCATCTTCGACGCCGTGCCCCACCAGTAGTCGTGGTTGCCCTTTAAGAGGATCTTCCTCCCCGGCAGCGCGTCAATAAACTGAAAATCCGGCAGCGACTGCTCGAGCGACATCCCCCACGAGATATCCCCCGCGATGACGATGACGTCGTCATCGTTGAGCTTCGAGAAATTTTCCCGAATGCGCTCGACATAGTTTGCCCACTTGGGGCCGAACACGTCCATGGGCTTGTTCGTGCCGAGCGATAAGTGCAGGTCGCCGATCGCGTATAATGCCATCGCGTGCCTCCCTTCCAAAGTCAGATCAAAATGCGTTTTCGATGTAGGCGATGCGCGTTTTGCCCGCGCTATGGCGCACATCGGTGTAGACCTCCGCCACGTCGAAGCGGGCGGGCACATCCAGCTCGCGCCCGCTTAAATACAGTAGCGCCGCAGCGCGCAGCTTTTCCTGCTTTTTCACCGTGACGTACTCGCGCGGCGCACCGTACTGCAAATTTGTGCGCAGCTTCACCTCGACGAACAGCAGCACGCCGTCCTTCTCGGCGATGAGGTCGATCTCGCCGAAGCGGCAGCGCCACTCTCGTTCCACGATGCGGCAGCCGCGCTCGCTCAGATACTTTTCGACCAGCGCCTCGCCCCAGTCGCCGTCCTGCTTCGTGCTCATCGCCGCGCCTCCCACTTTTTGAGGAACGTCATGCGGTGCACGGGGCTCGGGCCGTACTGATCGAGCATCTGGTAGTGGAGCTTTGTGCCGTAGCCCTTGTGCCTGGCGAACTGATACTCGGGATACATCGGGTCGAGCACTTCGACCACATAATGGTCACGGCTGACCTTCGCCAGCACGCTCGCCGCGGCGATGGATAAGCTCGCGCCATCCCCGCCGACGATGGTCTCGTGCGGCGTGGTGATCTTTGCCGACGCGCCGTGGTCGCGGTTGCCGTCGATGAGCGCATAGTCCGCTGGGATTTGCAGCGCATCGATGGCGAGCTGCATCGCCTTCATGCGTGCGCTCAAAATATCCGTTGCGTCGATCTCCTTCTCGTCGACGGACGCGATGGCGTAGGCGACGGCTTTTTCACAGATGACGGGAAACAGCGCCTCGCGCTTTTTCTCCGTCATCTTCTTGGAGTCATTCAGCCCCTCGATCTCACAGCCCTCCGGCAGGATGACGGCGGCGGCGTACACAGGGCCCATCAGCGGCCCCGCGCCCGCCTCGTCCACGCCGCAGACGGATGAAAAGCCCGCGGCGCGGGCTTTGTCCTCGTAGTGTAGGTTGACGCTCATGTGCGCTCGCCCTCCGGCGGGAATTCGAGCGTAAAGCGGCCGAGCTTGCCGCCGCGGAACTCGTCGAGCAGGATACGGCTCATGCGCTCGGTGTCGACCTCGCCGCCGGAGATCAGAAAGCCGCGCTTGCGCCCCGCCTTTTCGAGCAGTGCATAGCCGTCGTCCTCTTCCGAAACGGTGAGCTTGTAGCGCTCCTCGATGGCCTTGGGATAATTTTTGCCGAGGTAATCCATCAGGCGCATGGCGAGCTCTTCGATGTCGACGACCTCGTCGCGGATCGCGCCGGTGAAGGCTAAACGCACGCCGACGCTGCTGTCCTCAAATTTCGGCCACAGGATGCCTGGCGTATCAAGGAGCTCGAGCGTCTTGTCGACCGGCACCCACTGCTTCGTGCGCGTGACGCCGGGGCGGTCCTCCGCCTTGGCGCTCTTGCGGCCGGAGACCTTGTTGATAAACGTCGACTTGCCAACGTTCGGGATGCCGAGTACCATCACGCGCAGCACGCGGCCGATCTGGCCCTTGGCCTCGTAAGAGGCGATCTTATCGCGCAGCAGCGTGCGCACGGCGGAAGAAAACTGCTTCACGCCCCCGCCCTGCTTCGCATCCGTTTCGATGACGGCGCAGCCGAGCGAGCGGAAATACGCCGCCCACTTTTTCGTCATCTCAGGGTCGGCCTGATCGACGCGGTTCAAAACGATCAAACGGGGCTTGCCCGCCGTCAGTTCGTCCACATCGGGGTTGCGGCTGCTCATCGGGATGCGCGCGTCCAGAATTTCGCACACGGCGTCCACGTTGCCGAGCTCCGCCGTGATCATGCGGCGGGTCTTGGTCATGTGCCCCGGGAACCAGCTCAGAGAATCCAACTGCATTTGCTCGTCCCCCTTTACTGCAAAAGGCCGATGCGGCCAAACTCGCGCTGCTCGGTCAGATAGTCGCGTCCCGGGAAGACGAGGAACACCGCCTTGCCGATCAGAAGGCGCGTGTCCACCGTGCCGAGCGAGGAATCGCGGCTGTCGTTCGAATGGTTGCGGTTGTCACCCATGAGGAAGACTTCTCCCTCCGGCACGGTAAGCGGGAACACGGTGCCCTCTTCGCGATAGGTGTAGTCGTTGATGTAGTCCTCGTCCAGAAGCTCACCGTCCACATAGACCTGACCCAAGTTAAAGTCGATGTCCACGGTCTGGCCCGCGGTGGCGATGACGCGCTTGACGATGGGCTTCGAGTCAAAGGTCTCCTTGCGCGCGATGACGATATCGCCGACCTGATAGTCGCCGCAGAGCAGCGAGTTGACGACGAGAAGCCGGTCGCCGTCCTGCAGCGTCGGGATCATTGACGGGCCGGAAACGCCCATCAGCCGCACAAGAAACGTAAACACCAGCACAACGACCAGCAGCGCCGAGACGAGAGACGAGACCGTCTCATACACGTCGCGTCCGGGGATCTTTTCCACGATCTCCTCCTGCGGCTGCTCGCTGATCTCCATTTTCTGATCAAATTCGTCCATTTCGGTCTCCTAAACCCAGCGCCGCGCAGCGGCGGACTAACAGTCTCCCTCTGCGGCAAAATGCGCCTGATTTTCTAATGTATTATTGTAGCACGCTTTTTGAAAAAGGCAACAAAAAAAGCATGGCGGAAGGCCCCCTGCTGGTAAGACAGTAAAATCAAATTTCTTGGAACAGGCATGATTTCGGTCATGCCTGTTCCGCTTTTAGCAGCTCGTCCAAGGGGATGTAGCC
>ERZ1106964.1339-NODE-1339-length-17731-cov-4.227597_pt1 | contig 17731 bp, 16 predicted proteins | sample MGYA00403682_ERZ1106964 | MGnify/ENA primary metagenome ERZ1106964 (study PRJEB35170, sample SAMEA104062451) | human gut metagenome | biome: human gut; feature: human-associated habitat; material: faeces | place: Denmark | collected 2013-04-10 ...
AGTATCATATCAGTATGCATGAGTAAATATCAACTGTGCAAGAGTAAACTCCACCGCCCTTTGGAGAAGTGGAATTTAAATTTTCATTTTAGGGCAGGGGCAAACACACAAACATCTGCTTGCATAAGCATCCAAAATATGCTAAGATTCTTGCGTACACATGTTTTTCTGGGACGCACATATGGTAACGTGCCAGAGCAATGGACGAAAAGTATGATTTCGGTAATAAAAAAGAAATTTTTAGCTTGCGAGGTCTGATATATGGAGAAAAAAAACAAGTATTATGTGGTTCGTGACAAAGCGCTGCCGGAAGTCCTTCAGAAAGTCGTTGAGGTGAAACGTCTCCTCGAGGCGGACAAAAACATGACGGTGCAGGAGGCGGCGGAACAGGTCGGTTTAAGCCGCAGTTCCTTCTATAAATACAAAGATGACATTCTTCCGTTTTCCGATAATACGAGAGGAAAGACGGTGACTCTGGTGACCCAGATGATCGATGAGCCGGGGCTCCTGTCCGATCTGCTTCATATTGTCGCGGACTATCGTGCCAATATCCTGACGATCCACCAGACGATCCCGGTAAACGGAAACGCAACAGTAACCCTGAGTGTGGAAGTCCTTTCTGATACGGGAAATATGGCCGGTATGGTGGAGGAGATCGAGCACTTAAAGGGTGTACAGAACGTGAAAATCTTAGGAGTGGAGAAATAGACAGATGAAAGCAGCGATTATGGGATACGGAACCATCGGTTCAGGTGTATATGAGGTCCTTGACCGAAACTGTAAAATTGTAGAGAAAAAGGCCGGCGAGCCGATCAAGGTAAAATATATCCTGGATCTCAGAGAGTTCCCGGGAACTCCGATCGAAAAACTTGTGATCCACGACGTGAAAACGATTGTGGATGATCCGGAGATCGGGATCGTTGTGGAGACGATGGGAGGAACCACACCGGCCTATGAGTTTGTGAAGAGCTGCCTGCTTGCCGGAAAGCACGTTGTGACTTCCAACAAGGCACTCGTCGCTGCTCATGGAACCGAGCTGATCCGGATCGCTGCGGAAAAGAACGTGAGCTTCTTATTTGAGGCGAGTGTCGGCGGCGGTATCCCGATCATCCGCCCGCTTGTCGAGTGCCTCGGCGGAGAGGAGATCGAGGAGATCTCCGGAATCCTGAACGGTACGACAAACTATATCCTGACAAAGATGAATGAAGAGGGATGGAGCTTTGAGGAAGCATTAAAGCATGCCCAGGAGTTAGGCTACGCGGAGCGCAATCCGGAGGCGGATGTTGAAGGCTACGACACCTGCAGAAAGATCGCGATCCTGACCGCAGTTGCTACCGGAAAAGAAGTCGATTACAAGAAGATCCCGACGGAGGGAATTACAAAGATCACCGGGCTGGATTCCAGCTATGCGGCTTGCATGGGAGCGGCGATCAAGCTCTTCGGAACGAGTGTAAACCGTGACGGAAAGGTGTATCTTGAGGTTGCACCGGTCCTTGTGGATGCCAAAGATCCGCTGTACGCTGTGACCGATGTATTTAACGGGATCAAGGTAGTCGGAAACATGCTCGGAACCTCCATGTTCTACGGAAGCGGAGCCGGAAAGCTCCCGACCGCCAGCGCGGTTGTCGGCGACATGATCTCCGCGGTCCGTTTTGGCGATGAGCCGGAGAAGATCGGCTGGGGAAGCGAAGAACTTGAGGTACACAAAGCTTCCGAGCTTCCGAGAAAATATTTTGCGAGATTTGAGGGATCCAGATCGGAGAAGAGGGAGATCGTGGAGGAAAATCTCGGAAAAGTGAAGTGGGTGGTCCTGGAAGGAAAAGATGAATTCGCGGTGCTGACTGGTCAGATGACCGGAGATGCATTCGATGCGGCAGCTGAAAAGATCGGCGGACTGCGCCAGAAACTCGCAGCCAGAGTATGATCATTCCGGCGTTCCGGATGCCGTGCCTCTTTCAGCTGATGACCGGGCTCTACTGTCCGGGCTGCGGAGGAACGCGGGCGGTAAAAGCGCTCCTTGCCGGACATCCGGTACTGAGTTTTCTGTATCATCCGCTGGTCCTCTGTACGGCGGTGACGGCGGCTGTCTTTGCCGTCTCCTGGGGACTCTATTTCCTGACCGGGAAGGAAAAATTCCGCATGGAACCGGATGACCGCTATGCCTACGCGGCGGCGGGGATCGTGATCTTAAATTTTATCATAAAAAACGGACTTCTGGTGTTTGCCGGGATCGATGTGATCGGGCGGCTGCCGGGGGTGTGAGAATAGGGAGAAGACCTGGAGCGGGTACCGAAAGTGGTATCTGTTCTGGGTCTTTTTGTTTCATGCCACAATTTTGCCGCAGATATGCCCTGTTTTGTGTGACATCCTTCACAGTTTGAACACAGGTCGAACACAGAGGAATCACAAGTTTCTGTTAAGGTTTATTGCAGAAACGTAATAAACAGTAAGAAAAATGCAAGGAACCTGGAGTACATGTACTTTAAAAGTACAAAGATCCCAGTGATGACGAGTGTACGCAGCAGTCAATGGATCTGGAAAGAGATGACCTGCAGGGGGCTGATGATCTGGCGGTCAAGGCGGATGAAAGGAGAATGGAAATGAGAAGAGGAAAGATAATAACAGTCAGTCTGACGGTCTGTGCGGTGGGAGCCGGAATGACGGTGAATGCTTACGCGGCCAGCACCACATTTGAAATGAGGAAGAAAGCGGTGAGCCTGCTTGGAATTATAACGACGAGTAATTACCAGGCGAATGTGACGAGAGGTGAGTTTGCGGAACTACTCGTAAAGGCATCGGACTACAAGGAGGCGGCAAACGCGGCGGGAACCGTATCTGTATTCGCGGATGTCTCCTCAAAATCCCAGTATTCCGCGGCGATCCGCACGGCGGCGACGAACTCCTGGATGTCCGGTTATCTCGGCGGAAACTTTAAGCCGGACGAGGGAGTTACGATGCGGGATGCCATCAAGGCAGTCCTGGGAGTCTTAGGATACACAAACGAGGATTTCTCCGGAAGTCTTCAGGAGAGCCGCCTTGCGAAGTTCAAGTCCCTGTCCCTGGATTCTGGGATCTATCGTGATCTCGACGAGGTACTCACGAGGGAAGACTGCATCAACCTGTTCTATAACCTGATGAAGGCGAAGACAAAAGAAGGAAACCAGTATGGCAGCAAGGTATTTGACCTGACCTACAATTCCGACGGCGAGATCAACACATCCTCGATCCTGGATAACAGTTTAAAGGGACCGAAGATCTTAGACAATGACGGCCGGAACTTAAAGAGTCTTGTTCCGTTTTCCCTGAAAGACGCTACCATGTTTTTAAACGGCGAGATGTCCGATGAGAGCGAGATCAACGATTACGCCACCGTGATCTATTACCACGAGGAGACAAAGATGATCTTCGCCTATTCCAACGGCGGCGAGAACAAAGGCGCCACGGAGGGCCGGATCAAGGCGATCTACTACGATTCCAGTGATCCGTTCACACCGGTGAAGGTGGTCTTAAACACCGATTACCAGGACAACGGCGGTGAGGGCGATGAGTTCCAGATCAGCGGATCGGAGCTCCAGTACCTGTTCTCCGTCTACGGAGAGTTTGAGGTGGATGACAAGGTTGCCATCGTGTGGGAGAAGAGCGGAAGCGACGAGAATGCGACTTATACGGTTGTAGATGTTGTCGGAGATTATTGATTAGTTACGAATATACATATAATACATGAAATAGGAATACCGCAAAAGGAATGCGGGTAGAGAAAATTAAGGCAAGGAAATTCAGATCCGGAACATAGTTAAGAGAAGCGGAAGATTTCAATAGACAGGAAAGGAACGAGTATGGAGAACGAAAAGGTGGCTGTAGAGAAGAAACGGAAAAAACGGAAAGGGAAAAGCGGAAGGATCGTGATCGTGCTTATAGTGGTTCTGGCAGCGCTGCTTGGCGGATTTTTCTTCTATAAGAAAAAGACCTCGAGCCAGAAACGTCAGGGCGACCAGTCTGTGTCAACGGCGACAGTGAAGCGGACGGACATCAGTTCAGAGCTCACGGCGTCCAGCTCCCTGTCGCCGAAGAACACCTACGAGGTGACATCCCTGGTGGAAGGAGAGGTCATCGAGGCGAACTTTGAGGAAGGCGATGTTGTAGAAAAAGGTCAGGTCCTCTACCGGATCGACGCATCCTCCATGGACTCTGACATGAGCTCTGCCCAGACCAGCCTTCAGAGGGCGAAGGAGAGTGTCCAGACGGCACAGTCCGATTACGCCGAGGAGACAGCGCGGATCGCCGGAAATACATACCGCTCCACAGCGTCCGGATATATCAAGACTCTCTATATCAAAGAGGGTGATAAGGTAAATAGTGGAACGAAGATCGCGGATCTCTATGATGACTCTGTTATGAAGATCACAGTCCCGTTCCTCTCAGGCGAGGCGGCGGAGATCAACGTGGGTGATGAGGTGGCAGTGATATTGGAGGACACCGGCGAGCAGATCTCCGGAACCGTCACGGTTGTCAGCAGCATGGAGGAAACACTTTCCGGCGGACGCCTCGTGAAGAACGTGACCGTTGAGGTATCCAACCCTGGCGGACTCACGACAGATACGGCGGCATCCGTAAAAGTCGATGGATTTGTCTGCAGTGCCGAGGGAACATTCGCCGCGAAGACGGAGACGACCCTGAGCGTGGAAATCTCCGGAAACAAGAGCCTTGAGATCGAGAACCTTCTGATTCATGAAGGTTCTTATGTGGAGAAAAACTCCGAGCTGTTCCAAGTGACCACAAAGACGGCGGAAGAGTACTTAAAGGAATTCAAGGATGCAGTGGAGAGCGCAGATGACAACCTGGAAAACGCGGAGAACAAGCTGAGCAACACTCAGGACAGTGTGGATGACTACACGATCACAGCGCCGATCTCGGGGACAGTGATCACGAAAAACGTGAAGGTTGGGGATAAGATCTCCAAGAGCTCCAGCGGAACGACCACAATGGCGGTGATCTACGACCTGTCCACCATGACACTGGAGATGTCCGTGGATGAACTCGATGTCTCAAGCGTCAAGGTCGGCCAGTCTGTGGAGATCACGGCGGATGCGGTGGAAGGTGAGACATTCACAGGAACCGTCACAAATGTGAGTCTGCAGAGCAGCTACTCCAACGGTGTCACAAACTATCCGGTGACAGTGACTCTGGACGATACGGGAAGTCTTCTTCCGGGCATGAACGTGGATGCGAAGATCATTCTCGACAGTTCTGAGAATGCTCTGGTGATCCCGGCCAGCGCGCTGATGCGTGGAAATAGAGTGTATGTGAAGAAGAGCACCGGCTCCGGAAAATCCGGCAGCAGCAACGTCCCGGACGGCTTCGAGGCGGTCCAGGTGACAACTGGAATCATCAACGACGATTATGTGGAGATCCTTTCCGGCCTCTCTGAGGGGGACGAGGTCTACATTTCCTCCGATTCCGGAAGCTCGACGCAGACCAATCAGATGCAGATGGGCGGCATGGGCGGTCCTGGCGGAAACAGCAGAAATGGCGAAAGCAACGGTGGCAGCGGACGAAGATCCCAGTAGTGTATAGGAGATAAATTGTATGGAAAAGACTGAATTCTTAATACAAATAGATACCGCAGAAGAGCCGATGAAACAGGAAGAGGCAGTTTCAAAAGTTCATGAGAAGTTGGAAAAGCAGGAACCTCTGATGGAGCTGCGCAATATCTACAAGATCTACTACATGGGCGACGAGGAAGTCCACGCCAACGACGGCATCAGCCTTTCCATCAACAAAGGCGAGTTCGTCGCCATCGTCGGCAAATCTGGAAGCGGAAAATCAACTCTGATGAACATCATCGGCGCCCTGGATGTCCCGACGGAAGGCGAATATTTCCTCGGCGGCGAGGACGTGGCGGATATGTCCGACAACGAGCTGGCGGAGATCAGAAACCGCATGATCGGCTTTATCTTCCAACAGTACAACCTGCTTCCAAAGTTAAATCTCTTAGAAAACGTGGAGCTTCCGCTTCTCTACGCCGGTTATGACAAAAAGGAACGTCGGGAGCGGGCTATGAATTCCCTGAAAAGGGTCGGACTTGAAGAAAAATGGAAGAATCTTCCGAACCAGCTCTCCGGCGGCCAGCAGCAGCGAGTCTCCATCGCGCGGGCTCTCGCAGGAGATCCGTCCTTAATCCTGGCGGATGAGCCCACGGGTGCCCTGGACTCCAGGACAGGCCGGGAAGTGCTTGATTTTTTAAAGAAACTCAATGAAGAAGGAAACACGATCGTCATGATCACCCACGACAGCTCCATCGCCCTGGAGGCGAAGCGGGTGGTGCGGATCCATGACGGAAAGATCAATTTCGACGGGGATGTGAAAAAGTATGCTGCAATCATTTAAAATGGCGTTAAAAAGTATCTGGGGCAACAAAATGAGATCCTTTCTCACGATGCTTGGAATCATCATTGGTGTCGCGTCGGTGATCATTCTGGTCAGTATCGTCAACGGCTATATGTCCTACATGGTGGAGAGCTTTTCTTCCATGGGTGTCAATCAGATCACGGTCCAGTACAAGGCGGTGGCATCCAGAAGTATTGATGTGAACGAATTTTATGAGTTCTACGAGGAACATTCAGACCTCTACGAGAATATGTCCCCGAACGTATCCGTCAGCGTCACGGTAAAACATGACTCTGACACCATGGATTCCACCAGTGTCGGCGGCTACAGTGAGGATTATCTCGCAATCAAGGACTACGAGATCGAGTATGGCAGAAATCTCCAGTACTCCGACATGGAGGCGAGACGAAAAGTCGCGGTCATCGGCGCTTATGTGGCGGAGGAACTCTACGGCGGCTCCCAGAACGCCGTGGGCGAGACGGTCAAGTTAAACGGTGACAGCTACACCATCGTAGGCGTTGTGGAACGGCAGACGGAGAGCAGTTCTGAGTTCGATGACGGATGTATGGATGACTTTGTGTGGATCCCGTATTCCAGAGCTGTGAAGATGGCGAGAAATGCTGTGATCAACAACTATATCTTCACATCGTGGGACATCAACGACACGGAAACGTGCACGACAGAACTTAAAAATTTTCTCTATGAAAAGATGAAGAGCGAAAACCTCTACACGGTGACAGCGATGAGCTCCCTTCTCGATTCCTTAAATGAGCAGATTGCCATGATGAGCATGATGCTGGGCGGTATCGCGGGGATCTCCTTGTTAGTTGCAGGCGTCGGTGTCATGAACATCATGCTGGTGTCCGTGACAGAGAGAACCAGGGAGATCGGCATCAGGAAGGCCCTCGGCGCAAAGAAGAGCGTGATCATGTTGCAGTTCGTCATCGAGGCGCTGGTCACAAGCTCCATCGGCGGAATCATCGGAATCATGATCGGAGCCTTAGCAAGTACGGGAATCGGTGCCCTCATGGGAATCGACGCGCCGCCGACCATGACGGCAGTTGTGATCTCGTTTAGCGTTTCTGTTGCCATCGGACTGATCTTTGGTTACATGCCGGCGAGCCGGGCGGCGAAGCTGAACCCGATTGATGCTCTGAGAACGGATTAAAGTCTTGATTTGCCACGGATTTGCCGATAAAAGACAGAATATCGTAAGTTGACGGGAGATATTGTCCAACCTTATAATATAGTTAAAGAAAGATACTTGAGGGGAGGCAATCCTATGGCAGAAAGCAAATGGAAAAAAATAAGTACATGGATGGCCGCATGGGTCATGGCGGTCGTGTTTGCGGTATCCGGGGCGCAGACAGCGTTTGCGGCGACCAGTTATGTGAACAGTGTCAGCATCACACTGGATGTGACACCGACGGTGGGGGAATCCCTGCCGGATCTCGATGTGGGATACAATTCTGATAACTGCGAGGTATCAATCCCGAACAACGATAAATATGATATCGTATCCGCAAAGTGGTCTTCCACAAAGAACGACGTGAAGATCGGCGGAACCTATACCATGAAAGTTACTTTAAAGACTTTAAATAACTATAGGTTCAGCAGCAGCTCCTACACTTCCTCAAAGGTAAAGGTAAAGAACGGAACTTTTGTCAGCGCTTCGAGAACATCTTCCGACCGTCTGGTGGTTACCGTAAAGACAAAACCGGCAAAGGGCGATCTTGACACGCCGGGCGAGGCATACTGGCAGACCACAAAGTCCGGAAGCTCCGATCTCGGACTCGCGAAGTGGGAGGCCGTTGAGGACGCGTCCTACGAGGTGTACCTCTACCGCGGCAGCAAGAACGTCTACAAGAGCGGCGAGATCCACACCAGCAGCTGTGATCTCTTTCCGTATATGAGCTCCAAGGGAACCTACACCTTTAAGGTGCGCGCGCTCCCGTCAAACGATGAGGTATCCAAGTACGCGTCAAAGAGCGACTGGACCATATCCGATGAGGTCTATATCGATGAGAATGACGCGGCGAGAGCGGCAAAGAAAAAGCCGTCAAGCGGCAACAACAGCAGCACAAATAATTCCGGAAATTCCCAGCAGGCCCCGTCAAATGTGAATGAGGTCGGCTGGATCCTCGACGGAAACCGCTGGTATTATCGTTACCCGGACGGAACTTATTTAAAGAACGGCTGGGGATTTATCGGAAATATCTGGTACTTATTTGACGCAAACGGAATGATGCTCACCGGCTGGCAGATGAAGAACGGCGTTTATTACTACATGAACGGTGACGGAAAGATGCAGACGGGCTGGCTTCTCTACAACAATACCTGGTATTATCTCTCCGAGAGCGGAGCTATGGTGACCGGCTGGATCACGCTGGGTGATAAGGCTTATTACCTCGGCGGCGACGGCGGAATGCTCACAGGATGGCAGAACATTGACGGACAGATCTACTACCTGTATCCGGATGGACATAAGGCGGTCAATGAAGTGATCGATACCTTCTATTTAGATCAGGACGGTATCTGGAGAAAACCGCAGTAAAGATCTGAACCTGCGGGGCATGCGGTTATGCGGTGAAAATCGTCGGAATATTTTCCAGCAGACTGAAAATACAGGAAAGGAGCACCTTATGAGACAGAAAACTTTTGGAAAATGGCTTGCGGCAGCAGGAATTCTGATGGCGATGACGATATGGATGGTTCTTCCTGCACTGGCTGCGCCGACGGTGAATTCTATAAGGATCACCTTTAAAGACAAGTATGAAGATCCCGGCGTGATTGAGGAGCCGGAGATCAGCTGCGGCAGCTACGGGATCGAGATCACATCCGTGGAGTGGAGCAAGGATGTAGAAAAATGGAATCCTGGAATGAAAGTGACGGCAACGCTGATTCTTTCCTCCAGCGGAAGAGAGTTCTCCTCCAGCTACGGTTCAAAGTCCTGCCAGATCTCCGGTGCGACGTTGAGTAAGGCAGTGAAAGTGGATGATGACCTGAAGGTCACAGTCACTTACTACCCGGTGGTATGGCTGGAGTCCCCGGATGAAGCCGGCTGGAGCGCTTCGAACCATATGAAAGCGGTCTGGAAGAAAGTCGATTATGCGACGGGATATCAGATCCGCCTGTACCGGGATGACTATTATCTCCGGACCATCGATGCGACGGGAACCAGCAAGGACCTCTCCGAGTATATGGGAAGAGAGGGAAACTACTATTACGAGATCCGCGCGGTGGGAAAGACAACGAACGATGCGAAGTACCGCAAGAACAGCGAGTATATCGTCTCCTCCGACCGCTACCTGGATGACCTGGGTGACACGGAGGGCAGCTGGAAGAATTACGCGGACGGAAAGAAGTATGTGGACGAGAATGGCCAGATCGTGACCTCCCAGTGGTACCGGATCCTCGGAACCTGGTATTATTTCGATGAAAACGGATATATGGTAACAGGCTGGAGAATGGTAAATAATAAATGGTATTACCTTGGAAATGATGGAAAGATGGTAACCGGCTGGAAGCAGATCGGCGGTGTCTGGTACTACATGGATGCCGACGGCGCGATGGCTATCGGCTGGCGCCAGACAGCACCGGGACAGTGGTATTACCTGAACGCGAACGGAGCGATGGCAGCGTCCACTGTGATCGACGGATATACGTTGGATGCATCGGGGCTCTGGGTAAGTTAGAAAGGAATGATGGACGGCATGTCATGGGAGAAATCCTGTGGCATGCCGTTTTCACATATCTGAAAAGGTAAGCTCCTGGAACCATGCGAAAACACTTGACTTACTATGAGATATCAACTAAAATTTAGAAACGTGTAAACATTTGTCGCGGCAGCCTGAAGGTGTATGCGGCGCCGCAGTCACTTGAAGTTTATGAAAAACGAGAAAGGATTTCTATGGGAATCATTAAAGCAGTGAACCTGATCTTTGACTATATCAGGCACGATGAAGAGGAAGACAAGGATGAGGTCAGCCATGCGTTAAAAGGCGTCTCTCTGGACATCAAGGAAGGCGATTTCGTAGCGATTTTAGGACACAACGGATCCGGAAAATCCACATTCGCGAAGCTGATGAACGGAATCCTGCTTCCAACGGATGGAACAGTCTATATTTCTAAAATGAGGACGGACGACGAGGAGCATCTCTGGGATGTACGAAAGACGGCGGGAATGGTATTCCAGAACCCGGACAACCAGATCATCGGAAACGTGGTGGAAGAGGATGTCGGATTCGGCCCGGAGAATATGGGAGTTCCGACGGAGGAGATCTGGGCGCGGGTCGACAAGAGCCTCGAGGCGGTGGGTATGACAGCCTACAGACTCCAGTCTCCGAATAAGCTTTCCGGCGGACAGAAACAGCGCGTGGCCATCGCAGGCGTTATGGCGATGAAGCCCCGGTGTATCGTTCTGGACGAGCCGACAGCAATGTTAGACCCGAACGGACGCCGCGAGGTCATTAAAACGGTTCATGAACTGAACCGTCAGGAAGGGATCACGGTAGTTCTGATCACCCACTATATGGAAGAGGTCATCGACGCGGACCGCGTAGTTGTTATCGACGGTGGACATGTCGTGATGGACGGAACCCCGAAAGAGGTCTTTTCCAGAGTCAAGGAACTGAAAAAATACAGCCTCGATGTGCCGCAGGTAACGGAACTGGCAGATGAATTAAAGGAAGCCGGAATGGATCTTCCTTATGGAATTCTTTCCATCGACGAGCTTGTGGACGAACTTGTTCCGCTCTTAAAATAGTGGAGAAATGGTGGAAATATGGCAATCGAAATTAAACACTTGAATCATATATACGGGCAGGGAACGATCTTTGAGCAGTATGCCTTAAAGGATGTAAATCTTACGATCCATGATGGCGAGTTTATCGGCCTCATCGGTCATACCGGATCCGGAAAATCAACCCTGACCCAGCATTTAAACGGACTTTTAAAGGCAACGAGCGGAGATATCCTTTATAACGGAGAGAGTATTTATAAAGAGGGATATTCCATGAAAGAGCTCCGCAGCCATGTGGGGCTTGTTTTCCAGTATCCGGAGCATCAGCTGTTTGAGGTGGATGTATTCTCAGATGTCTGCTTTGGACCGAAGAATCTGGGGCTCCCGAAGGAGGAGATCGAGAAGCGCGCGAAAGAGGCGCTTGACATGGTGGGACTCGATGAGAGCTTTTATAAGCAGTCACCCTTCGACCTCTCCGGCGGACAGAAGCGTCGAGTGGCTATCGCGGGTGTTCTCGCAATGAAGCCGGAGGTCCTGATCTTAGATGAGCCGACAGCCGGCCTCGACCCGAAAGGCCGCGACGACATTTTAGGACTCGTACAAAAGCTCCATAACGAGCAGGGGCTGACGATCATTCTCGTCTCCCACAGCATGGAGGATGTGGCGCGATATGTGTCACGTCTTGTAGTCATGAACCACGGCGAGAAGGTCTTCGACGGAACCCCGAAGGAAGTATTCCGCCACTATAAAGAGCTGGAAGCCATTGGCCTTGCGGCGCCGCAGATCACCTATGTGGTGCACAAGCTGATTGACAAGGGGATCCCGCTGGATCCGGATATCACGACGGTGGAAGAGGCGAAGAATGCGATCCTTAAGATCTGGCGCGAAAAGAATGGAAAAAGTTCCGGAAATGCAGCTCAGGTAAGCACAGCTGGAGCAGATTCCGAGAACGCAGGTCATGGGAACGCCGCCGGAACAGCCTCTGGGAATGCGGACATCACAGAAAAGACAGCCGGGGAGGAAAAGACATGTTAAGAGATATCACACTTGGACAGTACTACCCGGTTGATTCCCTGCTTCACAGGCTGGATCCGAGAACAAAATTATTTGGAACTCTTGTATACATCGTAACCTTATTTATCGCGGACAACCTTTGGGCATACCTTGCGGCGACGATCTTTCTGATCACTGCCATCAAGCTCTCCAATGTCCCGGTAAAATTCATGGTGCGCGGCTTAAAATCCATCATGTTCCTGCTTCTCCTCAGCGTCAGCTTTAACCTGTTCCTGACGCCGGGTACCCCGATCTTTAAGATCGGTTTCCTTCAGATGACCTGGGAAGGTCTCCGGTTTGCGGCATTTATGGCGATCCGCTTGGTATACCTTGTTATGGGATCCACGATCCTTACACTCACAACGACACCGAACCAGCTGACAGACGGTCTGGAAAAGAGCCTTGGATTTTTAAAGAAGGTCGGCGTTCCGGTCCATGAGGTGTCCATGATGATGTCCATCGCGCTCCGGTTTATCCCGATCTTAATTGAGGAAACGGATAAGATCATGAAAGCACAGATGGCGAGAGGTGCTGACTTTGAGAGCGGAAATCTGTTACTGAGAGTGAAAAACATGATTCCTCTTTTGGTACCGTTATTCGTCTCTGCGTTCCGTCGAGCAGACGACCTTGCGATGGCGATGGAAGCGCGCTGCTACAATGGCGGCGAGGGCAGAACCAAGATGAAACCTCTGCGTTACGCAGGCGTGGATCATAAAGCATATGTGCTTGTGATCGGGTATTTTGTGGTTATTTTGCTGTGCAGGTTCTTTTTACCGTTTCCGCAGTAAGGTAAGTTATGACGCGGGAAATTTTTGCAGTGCCGGCAGGCTGAGGTTCATGATGGAATGCCGGCAGGGCAGTTTGTCATTTTGGAAGGGTATTGCACAAAGCTGGAAAATAGGAGCGGCTTTGTGCAATTTGACAACCACTAAGTTGTGTGCCACCCTTTGCCACCCGAATCTTATGAATGAAAAAATCTCACAGGAGGAATATTCACCTGGCTAAGAAGAAGTTCCATCCATACAAAGTTTGAACATGGGCGAAACAGATGAAAAATAGAAGTAATTCATCCATTTGTTGATAGAAAATCAGTCAAAATACAGGAAAATGGGCGAAAATGACATGAACCAGCGTAAATAGCCCGCAAAAATGAAAAATCCAGGGTGAAACGGGAAAATAGAAGAAGATTTCGCCCAAAACAGTGAAAAAGATGTTGAAAAGAAAGAAGGAATGGGCGAAATGATGCTGAGAGATTAGGTTTTCACCCATTGGATATTGAAGTGCACGGACTATTCTGTTCTACGGATTTTATAAACAGAACAGAAAGTCAGCGTGAAAAATAAGCTTGATTCCAGGGATATTTGTCTGTTGGAAAAACAAGCGGCTTTTACGGCAATATATAAAAATATGTCTGCGGGAAGGTCAGATTGTTGCCGCTTTATCGCAGCATGCGGCTCAGAACAGGAGATTACTATGCGTGTAAAAATGATCGTGGCGTATGACGGAACGAATTACAAAGGATGGCAGGTGCAGCCGAACGGTATCACGATAGAAGAAGTGCTAAATAAGAATCTTTCGAATCTTCTGGGCGAGCAGATCGTGGTGAGCGGTGCGAGCCGGACGGATTCGGGTGTACATTCCCTTGGAAATATTGCAGTATTTGATACGAACACGAGGATGCCGGCAGATAAAATTGCATTTGCACTCAATCAGAGACTGCCGGAAGATATTGTGGTGCAGGGATCCTGTGAGGTGGAGGATGGCTGGCATCCGCGCTATCAGAACAGCAGAAAAACTTATGAATACCGTATTTTAAACCGGACATTCCGTATGCCGACAAGACGGCTGGATACCTATTTTTATCATTATCCACTGGATGTGGAGAAAATGAAAAAAGCGGCATCTTATCTTGAGGGAGAGCATGATTTTAAGAGTTTTTGTGCGATCGGTGCACAGGTAAAGACGACGGTGCGCACGATCTATGCCTGTGATGTGGAAAAAGAAGGAGATATCATCACGATCCGCGTGACGGGAAACGGTTTCCTTTACAATATGGTACGGATCATTGCAGGAACATTAGTGCAGGTTGGCGGTGGTGCGATCGAACCGGAGGCGGTAAAAGAAATTCTTGCAAAGAAAGACCGCAGCGCAGCAGGGCCTACGGCGCCGGCACACGGGCTTACGATGATGGGGATCGAGTTTGAAAACGTAGAATGAGAAAGAAGTGCACTTTGAAAAGATGTTACAACAGGGCAGGATGTTTTTGAATGATGCAGAAGTCAGTTTAAAACAGGCTCATTCATTTCTTCTAAAAGCACGTTTGTGTCAATCACGGACAGCTTTTTCCCAAAAGCAAAAATGAGGATGGAATCCCGTTTGTTTTTGGAATAGAGCTGTCCGTTTTTTGTGAGCGTGAGAGCACGCTGTGTTTCCGGGAGCTCAAGCTTTAGTGCAAGGCAGAGAGAAATGACTTTATCACGGGAGGGACTTCGCCTGCCGTCTAAGATCTGATAGCCGTAATTGCGCTGAATCTGGGCTGCAGAGATCAGTTTTGAGGCGGTCACGCCGCGGGCATGCATCAGTTCATTTAAATATTCCGGAAAGGTCACGGAAGATGTCATGTCTGCAAGTGCGTCAGTGTATTGTTTTAAATCGGAAATATTTTTGGCGGAAGAGAGAAGCTGCATCAGTTCGCCGGTCGTTTTCTGATCCATAAAGTCTCCTTGAATTGTACTGTAAAAAATAATAAAATATTTTTATACTACAAATTGTAAATGCTGGTTTGGGCGCATGAACTGCCCTGACATTTATAATATCGTGTTGTACAGATGAATGCAAGAAAATGGTGGGAAATTATATGCGGTTAGATGAGGAGTACTGTTTGTCAGAATATGTGGATCTTGGCAGACTGGGTGACAATGAAAAAGTACATATCGTAAGAAACCAAGTGAATGGTGTGATTGGTGTGCGAAAGTATGTTGCATTGGACCTGGAGGAGATTTATCTTTTTTTAAAGGAAAATCCGAATGCGTATATACCAAAGATCTATGAGTGTATTCAGACCGATACGAATCTGATCGTGATTGAGGAGTACTTGAGCGGAAAAAATCTGGAAGAAATGTTAAAAGAAAAATATTTTTCGGAGAAAGACGCTGCTGATATCATAATCTGTCTGTGCAATGCGCTTTACCCTTTGCACCATGCAAAAATGCCAGTCATATGCAGAGACTTGAAAGCAGAGAATGTGATTCTGACCAATGAGGGAGAAGTGAAGCTGGTCGATTTTGACATTGCGAGAATCTACCAGCCTGGCAAGTCAAAGGATACTGTTATGATGGGAACGCAAGGCTATGCAGCGCCGGAACAGTTTGGGTTCGGACAGACGGATGCGAGAACCGATATTTATGCGATGGGTGTGCTGCTTAATTATATGCTTGTGAGAGAGTTCCCGATGGAAAAGCTGACCGAAGGAAAATTCAGGACGATTGTGTTAAAATGCATTAAGATAAACCCTGAGGACCGGTATCAGAATGTGGATGAACTTAAGGCGGATATCTGCAATGCAGCGGAAATCCCCTGCAGTAGTATGGATAGTGATAAAAATAAGTTTTATTGTGCGCAGAGCTGTAAAAAAGATCAAGCCGGTGAAATCCCTTTTTATAAAATACCGGGATTTCGGACAGGAAAAGTATGGAAAATGATCGTCGCAGTCATAGGATATGCGTTGGTCACAGTTACTGCGTGGTCGTTAGAAGCGCATGATGCGAATGGAAAACTGCTCCCGCAGTCAAAATTGACACTGGAACGGCTGGTGGTCTGGCTGTCGCAGATCGTATTTATATTTTTTGTCTGTGATTATATGGGAATGCGGAGAAACATACCGGTTGTAAACAGTAAGAACCGGTTCGTAAGACTGATCGGTTATGCTGCAGCGGAATTTATATTTCTTTTTGCTGCGGCTGCCATCTGCGCGATCTTAGAAGCAATATTATTTTAAATGTAATTTGACAGTCAAAAATTGAACTTACTATTTGAACTCAACATTATATAATGTGAAAATGTATGCACGGTGCATACCAAAAATAAATGAAATACGGCTAAGATGGGAGAAGCATAAGACAGAGATGTTTTACGCTTCTTTCTTTTTGTCCGCCTGGGTCAGATATTGTTTCAATATCATATTGATATATTGGGAAAAAGAACGGTCGTCCTGCTCGGCGAGGAGCTTTAACTGTTCAATGATGTCTGAATCAAGTGTGATGCTTACTTTATTTTTTAATGGTTTCATAGACAGCCTCATTTCGTTTTCGATTAAATAACTCTATTTTTATATATACGATAAATGGTTGACATATACCACTAAGTAGGATAAAGTAGCATAAAGTAGGATGAAATAAAAAGTAGTAAAACAAAGGAGTAAAATCCGTGCCCAGAGTGCTGGGCATTGCTCACCAAAGGGCTCGCATTTTGCTCCGCAAAACAAGGAGTAAAATCCTCTGCTCACCAAAGGGCTCGCATTTTGCTCCGCAAAACAAGGAGGATTATGAAATGGAAAATGAAACAAAGTTGTGCAAACACTGTAAGAGTGAGATACCGAAAGGCGCGAAGGTCTGCCCAAACTGCAGAAAGAAACAGGGCGGTATCGGGAAATGGATCGTGATCGTTGTGGTGGTGGTTATTATTATTGCAGCAATGTCGGGCGGTGGAGCGGATAAACCGAAAAAGGTAGAGAATGCTTCGACGCAGAATAATACAGATAACAAGGCTGATGTGGTGAATGATACTACAGAAGATACCTCTGTCAAACAAGAAGATAGTGAGAAGGATATATTTGGTATTGGTGAAACTGCAGAAATGAATGATGTGCAGGTTACAATGGTCAATTATACGCAGAGCAGCGGGTCAGAGTATAATAAACCGGCAGATGGAAATGAGTTTGTTCTGGTAGAGTTTGAAATCGCAAATAATTCTGATTCTGAGATAAATATAAGCAGTATGGCGAGTTTTGAAGCATATGCGGACGATTATGCACTGAATTATTCAGTGAGTGCTCTTTTGGAGAAAAATGATCAAAATCAGTTAGATGGAACCATTGCAGCAGGGAAAAAAATGAATGGTGTGATTGGGTATGAGGTTCCGGCGGACTGGAAAACAATCGAAATTCATTTTAAGGACAATGTATGGAGCAGTAATAAATTTAAGTTTGAGATAACGAAATAGGCAGATTAGAGGCGGACATCTGATAAAGGATATCCGCCTCTTTCAGAGTTAATTTGGAAGATAGTTTTATTTGTAAAAAGTTTGATCTAAAGTAAAAAAATCCTTGACACACAAGGCGTCGTGTACTATACTATTTAAGTCTGTGATAGTGAAGTAATGTCAATCCAAAGCCCCGGAGCGACATTTAAACTATAAACAATTTATTGAATACCAAGCGGTGTGTCCTGGACATTCACATTGCAGAGGTGTTCCGTAACATTATTTCTAGGAGGAAGATCAATGAAAACTTTTATGGCTAGCCCAGCTACCATTGATAGAAAATGGTATGTA
>ERZ1106964.1374-NODE-1374-length-17331-cov-5.462839_pt1 | contig 17331 bp, 17 predicted proteins | sample MGYA00403682_ERZ1106964 | MGnify/ENA primary metagenome ERZ1106964 (study PRJEB35170, sample SAMEA104062451) | human gut metagenome | biome: human gut; feature: human-associated habitat; material: faeces | place: Denmark | collected 2013-04-10 ...
ACACCCCACTTGTTAGATAGTATATCATACTGTCTAACAAATGGGGTGCAGTTCATCCGCTGTGAATGCCGGGAGTTTTTACGTAATAGTGCCGCTTTAGCTATCGTCCTTTCGTCACGATTGCCGGCATGAGCCATGAGCGCCCTTACCGTGCAGAAATGACCGCCGCCCCGGCGAGCAACAGCTCTTTGAGATGGCGGTCACTTTTTTTGATGTGTGCAGATCAGGGACGATCACTGCGCAGTGCATCGTGTATCCGCTCGACCAGCGCCCGTTCCGTAAAAGGCTTTGGGAGCACAGAGCTTGCGCCCAGACGGTATGCCTCCTCTATGACTTTGTGTGTCGGCAGAGATGGCACTCCCTCAGTGCGTGTCACACTCCTGTTGGAGCGGGCAATGAACAGGCCGTTGCATAGAGCCTTTCTCAAATAACAAATCGACTGTACCACTACTGTACCAAACCGGCATGGAGCCTTAGGGTGCGGCATTGAGTTTTATGACGCTCAAACCCCAAAACGCCTTGAAGCTGTGGACTTTTATGGACCTTTGCCGATTTTTGAAGACTTATGAAATCAGGTCCATTTCTTTCGATACCTAATTTCATAAAAAGCAAACTCCTTTGCTGTATTTTCGGCATAATGTTGTACCATTGCCGCGCAGAAAGTGCAAGCGCGATTCGCAAAAAGGACAAAAAGCGGGGAATTTCCGCCGCGCGCCGTGATTTTTTGGAAAAACTTTGCCCGTCGTATCCCCCACCCGGCTTGTGGCGGGCGGGAATTTCCCCTATACTACAAACTGTCATATTTTTCGCTGCATCCGGCGATGCGGCGTTTCCACATTTTCCCCAAAGGAGTTTCCCATGAAAAAAGCGCTGACTCTTCTGCTGTCCCTCGCGATGCTCTTCTCCCTCGCTGCCTGCGGGCAGAGCGGCGGCGATTCGACCGACGACGCGCCGTCCACGCTCGTCTACGGCTCTGCCGACTACACGCGCATCGATCCCGCGATGGACGAGCACTGCGAGATCAATCTGTTGCTCTTCAACGGACTGACCGCGCACGACGGCAATGACCAGATCGTTCCCGCCCTCGCCGAGCGCTGGGACTATGACGAGGCAAACTGCACCTATACTTTCTACCTGCGCGAGGGGGTGAAGTGGCACGACGGCGAGCCGTTCACGGCGCGGGACGTCAAATTCACGATCGAAGCCATCATGGACCCCGACAACGGCTCGGAAAACGCGCCGAATTACGAGGACGTGCAGGAGATCACCGTGCTCGACGACCACACCGTCTCGTTCCGCCTCGCTGAGCCGAACGCCGCGTTTTTAGAGTACATGACGATGGCGATCCTGCCGCAGCATCTGCTCGAGGGCGAGGACATGCAGGAATCCGCTTTCTTCCGTGCCCCCGTCGGCACGGGGCCCTACAAGCTCGAAAGCTGGGACGCCGGGCAGTCCATCGTGCTCGTGCGCAACGAGGACTACTTCCTGGGCGCGCCGAACATCGAGCGCGTCATCTTCAAGATCGTACCCGACGACAACGCGCAGGCCATGCAGCTTGAGTTCGGCGAGATCGACCTTGCGCTGCTCGACCCGAAAAACGCGCAGAACTTCGCGGGCAAGGACGGCTACACCTGCTACGACATGACCACCGCGGACTACCGCGGCATTCTCTTCAACTTCAACAACCCCTACTGGACGGAAAACCGCGACATCATCCCCGCCGTCTGCTACGCCATCGACCGTCAGGCCATTGTCGATTCGGTGCTGCTCGGGCAGGGCATGGCGGCGCACAGCCCGCTCCAGCGCAATGTCTACAACGACGAGACCGTGAACCACTACGACTACGATCCCGCAAAAGCGAAAGAAATTCTTGAATCCGTCGGCTGCACGATGGGCGATAGCGGCTACTACGAGCGAAACGGCGAGGAGATTGGCTTCGTCATCAGCGTCATGTCCGGCGAGCAGGACCGCATCGACATCGCGCAGGCCGCGGCGCAGCAGCTTAGAGAAGTTGGCATCCACTGCACGGTGGACATCCCCGCGCAGATGGACTGGAGCGGCCAGATGGCATGTCTCATCGGCTGGGGCAGCCCGTTTGACGCCGACGACCACACCTACAAGGTCTTCGGCACGGATAAGGGCGCGAACTACTCGGGCTACTCGAACGCGCTGGTGGACGAATATCTGACGCTCGCGCGCCAGAGCAGCGACGACGCCGTCCGCAAAGAGTATTACAGCAAATTCCTGCACGCGCTCGCGGACGATCCGGCCTACGCCTTTATCTGCTACATCGACGCGAACTATGTCGCCAAATCCACCATCCACGGCATCGATGCGGACACGGTGCTTGGGCATCACGGCGTCGGCATTTTCTGGAACATTCAGGACTGGACGATCGGCGAGTAAACGCCGTTGACATCTTTGACGAGGGGCTGGCATCAGCCCCTTTGTCTTGCATAAAGGGGACATTTTGCATGGCAGATTTATTGAACGTCGAGCACCTTTCCGTCAGCTTTTTCACCCCCGCGGGCGAGGCGCAGGCGGTACGCGACGTGAGCTTTTCGCTGAAAGCGGGCGAGGTGCTCGCCATTGTCGGCGAATCGGGCTGTGGCAAAAGCGTACTGTGCAAGAGCATCCTGCGCCTTCTGCCGCAGACGGCAAAAATCAAGTCCGGCAAGATCATCGTAGACGGCACGGACATTACGGCTTATCGCGAGCGCGAAATGACAGCGCTGCGCGGTTCGCTCTTTTCCATGGTGTTCCAGGACCCGATGACCGCGCTTGATCCGACGATGACGATCGGCGCACAGATCGCCGAAGCAGTGCTTGCGCACAGGCCAAAGCTCGAAAAAAGCGCCGTAAGAGCGCGCGTGATCGAACTGCTTGAGCTTGTCGGCATCGACCACGCGCAGGAGCGCATGGCGCTCTATCCCCACAGCTTTTCCGGCGGGATGCGCCAGCGCGTGGTGCTGGCCATCGCGCTCGCGGGCGACCCGCGCATTTTATTTGCCGACGAGCCGACGACCGCGCTGGATGTGACCATTCAAGCGCAGATCTTAGATCTGCTGCGCGACGTGCAGCAAAAGCTCGGCACGGCGACGGTGTTCGTCACGCACGACCTCGGCGTTGTCGCGCGCGTCGCCGACCGCGTGGCCGTGATGTACGCGGGCAAAATCATCGAGACCGGCACAGCGGAGGATATCTTCTACGACCCGCGCCACCCCTATACGTGGGGGCTGCTGCGCTCGCTGCCCGCGCTCTCGCGCGGAAAGGAGACGCTGCCGAGCATCCCCGGCATGCCGCCGACGCTCATTGACCCGCCGCAAGGCGACGCCTTCGCCCCCCGCAATGAATACGCCCTCGCCATCGACTACGAGGAAGCGCCGCCGATGTTTCGCGTCAGCGACACGCACTATGCCGCAACATGGCTGCTCGACGAACGCGCGCCGAAGATCACGCCGCCGGTGGGAGGTGCGCGATGACAAAACATGACATTCTGCTCGATGTGCAGCACCTGAGCCACGTCTTCCCGCTGACGAAGCAGGTCTCCGTCAAGGCGCTGGACGACATCTCGTTTCAGATTTACCGCGGGGAAATTTTCGGCCTCGTCGGTGAGTCCGGCTCCGGCAAGTCGACGGCCGCGCGCTGCGCGATGGGCATCTTGCAGCCGAGCGGCGGGCATATCTTTTACAATGGCGTCGACCTCTGTGACAGGGCCGCCTGCCGCGCGAACAAAAAAATGCTGCAAACCACACGCCAGATGATCTTTCAGGACTCTGCCTCGAGCCTTGACCCGCACATGACGGTCTGCGATAGTATCACCGAGCCCATGCGCATCCACCACATCGTCCCGCCGCGCGGCACATACCGCAAGGAGGCGGAGTTCCAGATGTACTACGTCGGCCTCGACAAAACGTATCTCGATAAGTATCCGTCCGAGCTCTCTGGCGGGCAGCGCCAGCGCGTCGCCATCGCGCGGGCGCTGTGCATGGAGCCGGAGCTTCTGATGGCGGACGAACCGATCGCGTAGCTGGATGTCTCGATTCAGGCACAGATCGTCAACCTGTTTCGCCATTTGCAGCGCGAGCACGGCTTTTCATTCCTCTTCATCGCGCATGACCTTGCGATGGTGGAATTCCTCTGCGACCGCGTAGGCGTGCTGTATCACGGTAGGCTCGTCGAGGTCGCGCCCGTGCGCGCGCTTTACGACCGCCCGCTCCACCCTTATACCAAGGCGCTGCTCGCAGCCATGCCGATTCCTGACCCGCGCATCGAACGAAACCGCGTATTGCCGGACTTCTCGCCCGGGCAGTTCCCGCTGACGGGCGAGCTTATCGAGGCCGAACCGGACCATTTCGTCTTGCGGGAAGGGGGCACGCAATGAAAAAGCCATCGAAAATCCTGTATTTCGGCAAAAAGGCGCTGGCGTTTCTTCTGAGCGTCTTCGTCCTGTCGCTCGCGGTGTTCTATGTCTCACGCCTCGCCCCGGGCGACCCGCTCGTCTCCTACTACGGTGACCGTGCAGAGAAGCTGACGCCGCAGGAGCGCGCGCAGGCGGAGGAAAAGCTCGGCCTCGACGAGCCCATCTTCACGCAGTATGTCCGCTGGGCGCAGAACGCCCTGCACGGGGATTTCGGCATCTCGTATAAGTACAAAATGCCCGCGGGCGAGGTCATCGCGAGCCGCGCGGGCAACACACTCCTTCTCGGCGGCGTCGGCTTTGTGCTCATTTTCACGCTCTCGCTGCTGCTCGGGATGCTCTGCGCGCAGCGGGAGGGAACGCTTTTCGACCGCGCGGTCTGCAAGCTCGGCACCATCACGAGCTGCATTCCGGAATTCTGGCTGTCGCTGCTGCTCATTCTGATCTTCGCCATCGAGCTGCGCGTGCTGCCGAGCTCGGGGGCCTACTCCATCGGGCAGCAAAATAACATCGCCGACCGCGCCGCGCACCTCATCCTGCCGCTTGCGGTCGTGGTGCTCGGGCACCTGTGGTACTATGCCTACATGATCCGAAACAGGCTTCTTGACGAGATGCGCGCAGACTATGTGCTGCTCGCCAAATCCAAGGGCCTGACGCGCCGCGCTGTGATGCTGCGCCACTGCCTGCGAAACACGATGCCGGCGTATCTGAGTATCATGGCCATCTCCGTTCCCCATGTGCTGGGTGGGACGTACATCGTCGAGACTGTTTTTTCCTACCCCGGCCTCGGCACGCTGGCCTATGAAAGCGCGCGCTACAAGGACTACAACCTGCTGATGCTGCTGAGCCTGCTCTCCGGCGCGCTCGTCATTCTGTGCAGCATCATCGCCCAGACGATCAACGAGCAGATCGACCCGCGTATCCGCGCCGAGCAGGCCGTGCGGGAAACGGAGGCGCAGCCATGAACGACCGCTTTCAAATCGTCGGCGCGCGACCGCTGCCGGAGGCCGCACCCACGAAAAACAGACATTCCCTGCGCGGCAAGCCTGTCGTCTCCGCTGTGATTTTGTCGCTCATCGTGCTCGCGTGCCTTTTCTGCGAGCTTATCATGACGAAGGACCCGACGTATCTCGACCTTGCTCACTGCTCCACTGCGCCGTGCCGCGAGTTCCTGTTCGGCACGGACACGATGGGGCGCGATATCTTCTCGATGATCTGGTACGGCGGGCGGCTGTCGCTGTTCATCGGCGTCGGCTCGACCGTCATTTCGACGCTGCTCGCGATCCTCTTCGGCGCGGTCAGCGGACTTGCGCCCAAATGGCTCGACGCGCTGCTGATGCGCCTGACCGAAATTCTTCTCAGCGTGCCGAACCTGCTGCTCGTCATCTTCCTGCAGGCAGTCATCGGCACGACGAGCGCGTGGAGCATCGCGCTCGTCATCGGACTCACAAGCTGGACGAGTATCGCCAAGGTCGTGCGTACCGAGGTGCAGCAGCTGCGCGCGAGCGAGTATGTCATCGCGGCCAAGTGCATGGGCGGCAGCTTTTTCCACATTCTGCGGTGTCATCTTGCGCCGAATTTCTTCTCGTCCATCCTCTTCATGGTGGTGATGAATGTGCGCAGCGCCATCATCGCCGAATCGACGCTCAGCTTCATGGGCCTCGGCCTGCCCATTGAGGTCGTGACCTGGGGCAGCATGCTCTCGCTCGCGGAAAAGGCGCTGATGACCGACGCGTGGTGGATCCTGCTCATCCCCGGCGCATTTCTGGTCGTGACGCTCCTTTGCATCACGACCCTCGGCGACTACCTGCGCAGCCGCACGAGCAGAAAAGAAAGCAACCTGTAAATAGCAAAAAGAAGGCACAGCCGAGCGGCTGTGCCTTCTTTCTATTTATGGAGTTTACTTCGCGTTCACGATGTTCATGAACTCTTCGCCCGTGATGGTCTCCTTCTCGTAGAGGTACTGCGCCAGCTCATCGAGCTTCGCGCGGTTCTCGGTGAGGATGTTCACAGCCTTTTCGTGCTGCGCTTTCACCAGCTCCACGACGCGCTGGTCGATCTTCGTCTGCGTTTCGGCAGAGCAAGCGAGCGATGCGTCGCCGCCGAGGTACTGATTGTTGACCGTCTCAAGCGCGACCATGTCGAAATCGTCGCTCATGCCATAGCGCGTGATCATCGCGCGGGCGAGCTTCGTCGCCTGCTCGATATCGTTCGATGCGCCGGTCGTGACGGAGTGGAACACGACCTCCTCGGCGGCGCGGCCGCCGGTCAGCGTGGCGATCTTGTTCTCCATCTCGGTCTTGCTCATGAGGTAATGGTTGCCCTCTTCGACCTGCATCGTGTAGCCCAGCGCGCCCGAGGTGCGCGGCACAATGGTGATCTTCTGCACGGGGGCGGAGTGCGTCTGCATCGCCGCCACGAGCGCGTGGCCGATCTCGTGGTAGGAGACGATCTTCTTCTCCTCGTCGGTCATGATGGCGTTCTTCTTCTGGTAGCCGGCGATGACGACCTCGATGCTCTCTTCCAGGTCTGCCTGCGTGGCAAAGCGTCTGCCGTCGCGCACGGCGCGCAGCGCTGCTTCGTTCACAATGTTGGCAAGCTCCGCGCCGGAAGCGCCGGAGGCCATGCGCGCGATCTTGTTGAAGTCGACGTCCTCGGCGACCTTGATCTTCTTCGCGTGGACCTGCAAGATAGCCTCGCGTCCCTTGAGGTCGGGCAGCTCCACCGGCACGCGGCGGTCGAAGCGGCCCGGGCGCGTGAGCGCGGGGTCGAGGGATTCGGGGCGGTTCGTGGCGGCGAGAATGATGACGCCGTTGTTGCCCTCAAAGCCGTCCATTTCGGTGAGCAGTTGGTTCAAGGTCTGCTCGCGCTCGTCGTTGCCGCCGTACTGGCCGCCGCTGCGCTTCTGGCCGATGGCGTCGATCTCGTCGATGAAGACGATGCAGGGGGCCTTTTCCTTGGCCTGCTTGAAGAGGTCACGCACCTTGCTCGCGCCCATGCCGACGAACATTTCGACAAATTCAGAGCCCGACATCGAGAAGAACGGCACATTCGCCTCGCCGGCGACCGCCTTGGCGAGCATCGTTTTACCGGTTCCCGGAGGGCCGACGAGCAGAATGCCCTTGGGCATCGACGCGCCGATCTCCTGATATTTGCTGGGGTCGTGCAGGTAGTTGACGACCTCGGTGAGGTTCTCCTTGGCCTCGTCCTCGCCCGCGACATCGTCAAACTTGATGCCCTCGGCGGACTTGACATACACCTTGGCGTTGGACTTGCCCATGTTGAACATCATGGAGTTGCCTCCGCCGCCCATCTTCTCCATCATCTTGCGCGACATATACTGTCCCAGCGCGACAAAGATGATGATGGGCAGCACCCAGGCGAGAATGCTCACGAGCGTGGACGTCTGCTCGATCTCCTCACCCGTGGTGGAGACGCCCGCGTCCAGCAGGCGCTGCACCAAACCGTCGTCAGGCACCATCGCCGTCTTGTAGACAGCCTTTTCATCGCTGCTGGTGAAGAGAATGCGGTTGGACTGCTCCTGAATCTCGACCCGGCCGACCTCGCCCTGCTCTGTCATGGTGACGAAAGTGTTGTAGTCGACGTCCTTGATCTGGTGCTCAGAGATCCACGGCATGGCGATGAAGTTGAAGAGCATCACAAGCAGCATCGCCACAAAGTAGTAGTACAGCAGCGGCTTTTTCGGGGACTTGACTTCGTTCATGAAAATGCGTTCCTCCGATCATTGAAATTTCCGGCAGGAAGTGCATACAAACGGGAAAAACTGAACGTAGCAAAAAGCCGGAGTTTTTGCTACGCTGAAAGAAGAGACGGGCGGTCGAAACCGCCCGGAACTTAGATTAGTTTGGAGTATAACACGGGAAAATATCCCTGTCCAGTACCCAAGATAAGAGTTTACAGTTTGGATACAAGGAGGTCACAGTTATGAAAAAAGCGACAAAGGCGGCTATATTCGTCACGGCTGCGGCGGCACTCTACGGCGCGGCGGCCTACGGCGTGACGAGAACGCTCATAGACGTCGCGATGAAGCGCGAAGCGCCCAAGGCGCTCAAAAATAAGGGCAGCGCCCAGCTCACGGGTGAAAAGCGCGACGAGCCCTACCGTGAGGCGCAGCGCGCTGCCGCGAAAAAGCTTGCGTCTTCGGAAACGGAGACAGTACTGCTCGAAAACCGCGAGGGCTTGACGCTCGTGGGCCATCTTCGTGAATGCGAAAAGGCCAAGCGCCTTGTGATCGCGTTTCACGGCTGGCGCTCAGCGTGGTACCGCGATTTCGGCCTGCTCGCGGACTTTTTAAGCCGCGAGCAGTGCAGCGTGCTCTATGTGGAGCAGCGCGCGCAGAACGAGAGCGAGGGCGACTACATCGGCTTCGGCCTGACCGAGCGCTACGACTGCGTCGACTGGGCAAACTGGGCAGCCGAACGCTTCCCCGGCCTACCCGTTTACCTTATGGGCGTGTCGCTCGGCGGGGCGACGGTGCTCATGGCCGCAGGCGATATTCTCCCCGCCGCGGTGCACGGCGTGATCGCCGACTCGGCCTACACCTCGCCGCGTGCGATCTGGCAGCACGTGATGGGGAAGAACCTGCATCTTCCTGTCCGCGCAGCAACCGTCATCGCCGATCTTCTGTGCCAGAAGAGACTGAACGCCTCGTCCGGCAGCTACTCCACCGTCGAGGCGCTCAAAAATACCGATGTTCCGATTTTACTGATCCACGGCGAGGACGACCACTTCGTCCCGCTCAAAATGGCGTTTGAAAACCGCGACGCCTGCGCCGCGCCCTGCAAGCTGCTCATCGTGCCCGGTGCGGACCACGCGATGAGCTATTATATGGGCCGCGGAGCATACGAGGCCGCGATGCGCGCCTTCTGGGAGCATTTTGACAAGTGAGGGAATCCCTCACTTGTCCGCTTCTTCCGTTTCAAGGCTTGCAAAGCGCTTGGACGGGCGATAGATCAGCACCGCGCCGCAGATCAGGATCGCCGTTGCGCAAAGGCTGATGGGATAGACCCACATGACGGTCTGGAACGTCATGCTCGTCGGGAAGACGAACTTGACCCACGCGATGCGGATACCGCACACGCCGAGCATCGTCAAAAGTGCGGGCGCGAGCGAGATGCCGAAGCCGCGCAGATACCCGGAGAGTATTTCGTAGATCAGGCAGAAAACATACGCCGGCAGGATCGTCGCAAGGCGAATATAGCCGATGGCAATGACCTCGGGATCGCTGTTGAAAATGGCGAGCAGCGACCTTGCGCTCAGCAGCAGGACAACGACCGAGACAAATGTCGCGATGGCTCCCTCCAAAAAGCTGAGCTGCATCGTCTTCTTGCAGCGCTTGATCTGCCCTGCGCCGTAGTTCTGGCCGACAAAGGTCGTGCAGGCCTGCGAAAACGAGTTGAGCACGTCGTAGGCGAGAATTTCCACATTGAACGCCGCGCTCGACGCCGCGATCGCCACCGTGCCGAGGGTGTTGATGGCCGACTGGATGACGATGTTGGCGAACGAGAACACCGCGCTCTGCACGCCCGCGGGAAGGCCGATGCTCAAAATGCGCTTCAAGCTCGCGCCGTCGATGCGCAGCGCTTTGCGCTCCACGCGCACGCATTTATCCGTGCGCGTCAGGCGGACGTAGAGCAGTGCCGTGCTCACGGCGTTGGCCGCCACCGTGGCGATGGCGACGCCGTTGACCGTCATATGCAGCACAATGACGAAAAAGAGGTTCAGCAGCACGTTCAGCACACCGGAGACCGCGAGCGCCGCGAGCGGCACCTTTGTGTCGCCGATGCTGCGGAAGATCGCGGCCTCAAAGTTGTAGAGCAATATCACCGGCATGCCGAGAAGATAAATGCGCAGATACAAAAGCGCATAGGGGAACACGTCCTCCGGCACATTGAGAATACTCAAAAGCGACGAGGCGATGAGCTGACCAAGCAGCGCGACCGCTGCGCCGCCGCACACAGCGAACACAATGGCCGTGTGCACCGCGCGCTTGACGGCATTGTCGTCGCGGCAGCCGATGGCGTTCGCGATGACGACGTTCGCGCCGAGCGCGATGCCGATGAAAAGGTTGACGATGAGGCCGATGATCGGGCCGTTTGCGCCCACCGCCGCGACGGCGACTGTGCGCGCATCGCCCGTGAAGTTGCCGACGATGGCAACGTCCGAGGCGTGGAAGAGCTGCTCCAAGATCGCCGTGGCCGCGACCGGCAGGGCAAAGAGCGGCAGCTTATTCCAGATGGAGCCGTGCAGCATGTCGATCTCATGCTTTTTGACTGTAGTTCCCATGATCTCTCTCATTTCTTTCTGTTTTCCGCTTGACCGAGCACCAGTATAGTGCCGCCGCGGCAAAATGGCAAATGTTTTTTGCGTGACCGCCCTGTCAGCATTGACAGGACGGTCGTTTCGCTGTAATATAAGGCCCGCTGACGGCAAATTTCCCAAAAATATGAGGATTTTTTATGGATTATTACCTTTTGACCGATCTGGCCGCGCGCGTCGGCTATCATCTGGCGCTCAGCGGGGCGGAGACGTTCCGCGTCGAAGAGACGATACGCCGCATCATCGGCGCCTACGGCATTGAATGTGAGGCATTTTCCATCCCCAACTGCGTGATGGTCAGCCTCGAGGCGGCCAACGGCAAGCCTTTGATGGTGATGAAGCGAGTCGGCTTTCACGGCAATGACCTCGAGTCGGTGGAAAAGCTCAACGCGCTCTCGCGCCGCATCTGCGCCGAAACGCCTGACCCGAGCGTCGCCGCGCAGTGGCTCGACGAAACGCTCAAGGGGCGGCGGCACTACTCGGTGCCCGTTTATTACCTGGGCAATTTCTGCGCCGCGGCGGGCTTTTGTCCGGTGTTTGGCGGCACGCTGCGCGACAGCCTGTTCGCGGGCCTTCTTGGCCTCATCATCGGCTTTGTCTCGCGCCAGATGGACAGGCGCGAGACGAACCCGTTTTTCAGCACCATCGTCGAGGCGTTCGCCATGGCGGTGCCGGCGTATCTCGCCGCGGGCTTCCATCTGGTCGACTATATCGACTTTGTCATCATCGGCACCTTAATGATCTTGGTCCCCGGCCTTCTCATCACGACCTCCATGCGCGACATCATTTACGGCGATACGAACTCCGGCATCAACCGCATCGTGCAGGTGCTTCTCTCGGCGTTCGCCATCGCGCTCGGCACGGCGGCGGCATGGCGCGTCACGTCTGGCGTATACGGGATGACGGTCGCGTCCGGCTCAGCGAGCTATCCCGCCTGGGCACAGGCCGTGATGATCTTCGTCGCCTGTACGGGCTTTTTCATCCTCTTCAATGTGCACGACTGGGGCAGCATTCTCTGCGCGCTCGGCGGCGTGTTCACATGGATGACGTACCTGCTCTGCCGTGATCTGGGCATGAGCATTTACAGCATGAATTTCTTCGCCGCCGTCGTTTCGGCGCTGTATTCTGAGCTTATGGCGCGCTCGCGCAAATACCCCGTCACGTCGTACCTCGTCATCTCGCTCCTGCCGCTGGTGCCGGGCGCGGGCATTTACTACACGATGAGCCTCGGCCTGGGCGGCGATGTGCAGGCCGCGGTGCACAAAGGACTTGAGACCGCGGGCGTCGCGGGCAGCATCGCCGTGGCGATCCTGCTGGTGTCCACGATCTTCCGCCTCGTCACCGCGCAGAACGGGAAAAGCAGAAAGTAGTGTTCGAAAAGTAAAAACTGCCTCCCGTTTGGGCGGCAGTTTTTTATTGCAGTGCGTCAATGTAAGCGTTCAGCGCGGCAAAATCGCCGCGGGGATAGGCGTTCAGGTCGCGGTTTTTCGCGTTGATGAGACAGTCGGTCAAAAGAAAGACATCCATCCCGACCTCGCGTGCAGCCATGTCCTCGGTCGCGTCGTTGCCGACCATCAGGCACTCCTCCGGCTTGACGCCGAGCGTGCGCGCGACCTCGAGGTAGTAAGCAGGATTCGGCTTGCAGAAGGTCGAGGCCTCGTAGGTCGTGTAAATTTCAAAATCCTCCGGCACAAGGCCCGCCCAGCGGATGCGGTTCTCCGTCGCCATGTGGGGAAAGATCGGATTCGTCGCCAGCGCAACGCGGTAGCCGCACTCTTTGAGCTTATGGACCGTCTCCGCCGACGCGGGATTAAAGCCGCAGATGTCGCGCGCGGCGTTGAACTCATTGGCGTAGAAATCCTCGAAAAGGCTCTGGTCGCTTTGGCACTTTTCCTCGCCGTAGATCGCCGCGAACTTCTTCCAGAAGGCCTGCTCGTTCGTGCAGCTGCCGTCGTTTTTGACCATGGCCGCCGTGCCCGCCCAAATGGCGTCGACGAGGGATTTGGGCTCGTAGCCGTAGGGCGCGAGCTTTTTGGCGAGGAGCTTAAAGTATCCGGTCGTGAACGCCTCCTGATTCATCGGCAGCAGCGTCCCGTCCAGGTCGAATAAAATGGTCGTGATGTTCAATGCGAGTCTCCTTAGGGGTAAATTACGGCAGCAGCGTTCCGCTGCGCAGGTCGATCTTGAGCGTGACGGTCGCCTGACCGGCACTGTCCGTCCGGCGGGCGGAGAGCGTCAGCACACCGCCGCTGAGCATGGGCGCGTTCTCGCTGTCCTGACAGTCAAAGTAGTATTCGCCGTCAGAAAAGAGCTCTTGTGCCTTGATCGTCACCGCCGCCCCGCCGCTTCTGCGGTAGACGAAGGTCGCACCGGCCAGATTGGAATAGGGAACGCCCGCGTACTCAGACTTGTCCGCGCCGTAAAAATACGTCTTCTGCACCAGCGCGGCAGACGGCGCGGAGCTTGCAAGCAGCGCGTCCTCGAGCTCGGGCCGGAACTGCTCGGCCGAACGGATGCTCAGGCCGCTTTTGGCGTCAAAGTGATACTCCCAGCCAAACTCCTCCACGGCAAAGCGCCACGTGAGCGGGAAATAGGTCACGCCGCGGAAGTTAAGCAGCGGGTACGGCTCGGCGGAATTGTCGAGGCATTTGCCCTTGTCCACCGTGTTGACGGCGATCTGATAGTCAGCGACGGTCGCCTTGGCGGTCACGGTATTTTTACTGGTCGCAGGCGTGTCGGTCCACGTGTCCTCGCTCGCGTCGCTGTAGCCGACAAACAGCGTGCCCTTGGGCTCGGTCTGATACCAGTTGCTCTTGAGGTGCAGGAAGCGCGAGGCGTGGTAGGTCATGGGGAAATACGTAATATCGCGGTAGACGATCAGCGGATATTCGCTGTGCGCGCTGTCGATCTTGGTATCGTTGAGCGTAACGGCAAACGTCGGGAGCGTGACAGTGACGGTTTTGCCCTTGTCCGCCGCCAGCGCGGAGCTCTGCAGCAGCAAAAGCAAGGCGAGCATAAGAGTCAAAAACTTGCAGCGTTTCATACGGCATTCCTCCTGAGTATTGATAAGAGAATTTTACCATGATTTTCAGAGCGCGTCAATTCGTACGGCCCCGGGAAAGAGCAAATGAAAAGAGACAGCTCAAAAGCTGTCTCTCTTTTTTGGTGCCTCGTCGGGGATTCGAACCCCGGACACCCTGCTTAAAAGGCACAATAAACGCCATGATTACCAATGTATACAACGGTATTTGACTTGCAACTGACTTGCACGCTTACTCATTTTCCGCTTTTGAGTTGCCTGACAGATAGGCATCTAGCTTATCCACGGACTTCCTCTTGTGAATGGCATCAAGGTGTGTGTAGATCCGCAATGTCGTGGACACATCAGCATGGCCCATCTGAGCACATGCCTGCACCACATCCAAGCCAGCCAGATAGAGCAGCGTGCAGAAGGTGTGCCGAAGCCAGTGCATCGTGATGGGCGGAATCGTCATGTCAAAGACCTTTGGACCTGGCTTGCTGGATCTCATGCGCTCCAGATCTGCCGGTGTCCTGGTGCCGTATTTGATATTCAGCTCCCGCATATAGGAGCGCCACAGCTTCGCCCACGCAGTTGCAGTCATGACATCGCCTTTGGCACTGTGGATCACAAGCAGGCCGTCTCTCGGCATAGCTGCCATATAGTCAGCCAGCCGCTGCGGAATATCTACCGTTCGCATGCCAGCATCTGATTTGGTAACGTGCCGGAGCGTAGGCATACCGTTGGAATCGTATTCGATCGTCTTATTGACGGTGATCGTCCGTGTCTTCAGATCCACGTCATTCCATGTCAGCGCGGCCAGCTCCCCGCGGCGCAGGCCCGAAAGCATCATAATGACCGCTACAGGCTGCGCACGGTACGGCGTGTTCCATATCCATTGTTGTTCCTCGGCGGTCAGAGCGCGGCGCTGCTCCGCTTTTCGGCCAACGGCGGCAAGCTCTACCTGCTCGACCGGATTCGTTGGAATGACACGCCCTACAGCCCGACGCATGATTTGTCTCATGGCCGAGCGATACAGATCTACAGTGCGCTGAGCGAGCCCCTGATCGGACAATGCGATCAATACCCGCTCCACATCGTCGGCACGCACCTGACCGATCTCATAGCCTGGCAGCTCCTCTTTCCAGAGCTTTACTGCTCTACGGTAGTTGTCCATCTGTCGGCAGGTGATCTGTTCTTTCTCCTTCAGGCGGAGCCAATCATCCGCCCATGTGTTAAAGCTGTCACGTTGGGAGAGAACGTCAAGGCCCTGACCGAGCTGGAGCCTGACAGCGGTTTCCTTCTCCTTCAGCTCTGCCGGCGTCTTTGCATAGACACTCTTATATTTGCGCTTGCCATCTTCATCGCGGCCCAAATAGATCTGAGAGCAATAGCGCCCATCGGCGCGCTTCTTTGCTCTGGCCATGTTCTCACCCCTTGCTTTTTGTCAAATTCTATGATATTTTGTCTGTGGCGCTGCCGAATCGCAGCGGTCAGCCCTCGAACAGGGGGCAGCTTCTTTTGCCCTCTGATCTCACGAAAGGGGGGCTGCCCAATGGTTACATACTCGGACCTGTTCCAGTTTTGTATTCTCATCGTTGGTATTTGCGGCCTGTTTATCCAGGCGCATAAAAAGAAGTGACCGCCGGCACCCTGACAAGTACGGCGATCACTTCAAAGCACTTTTAGGGGGCTGACCGTTCCGGCAGCGCCCTTCGTTTGTACTCCAAGTATAGCCGTTCAAGTTCGTTTTGTCAATGCTCTGCACTTCGGTGCAGGGCTTTATTTTTTGCCCTCTGCGGGAGATTCTGAGCCGTTCCTGGGCGCTTCTGACGGCTCCCTATAGCGGGGATTCTCACTAAGTGATTCCAATATTTGAAGCATCTCAATTCGACCACTTCTGTTCATGTGATCGAGAATGTCGATAGACCACTCTCTTATGTCATGGTCTGACACATTTTTAAACGCCTCGATAATTGCTAAATCAGCTTTTTCGCGAGCATCTGAACATTCACGTAACGGACGTTCCCTTAGAGCATCTGACGCAAGTCTTTGCTCGTACTGCCTAAGCTTTTGAGGATCCTGTTCATCCCTGCGCAGAACATCCATAACTCCTTGAACTTCACTCTTTTCGTCAGCTGTCAACTGATCCAGAATAGGGATCGTAAAAAGAAGAGGATAATCGCGCGCGTGTCGAGTAATTTCCAACGTGTCAGTATTTAAAGCCTCTGCAATTTTCCGAATAGTTTCCGCTTTTGGACGCCGCAAATTGTTCTCATATTGTCCAATCATAGAGCCTGAGACGCCCAGTTTTAAGCCGAGATCTCGCTGTGATAGCCCAGCCTTTTTTCGAGCCTGTTGAATGCTTTCACCGATAGTCATAGGATCACCTCCGTGTTATAAGAATAGCAGTTAGCGAACAAAAAAGCAAGCAAAAGATAAAGAAAACGCTTGATATTATCATTTGATTGCCGTATTATGCAGATGTCCAATCAAATGATAATGAATGGGGGGTGACATTATGAGAATCAACCGTGAACGCTTCGCCGCCGCACTTGCCCGCATGGATCTCAACGGCAATCAGCTGGCGGCAAAAGCCGGCGTATCCCGCGGAACTGTGACCGCAGTAAAAACCGGCAAGAGCTGTTCTCCGGAGACCGCCGAAAAACTGGCTGCGGTTCTGGGGCGCGAAATCATCGAAAAGGAGGCAAACAAATGATCGAATTACCGGAAGGGCTTGTCATAATTTCGGACGAGCATTGTTACATTGTGGGGAATCCCCGGAAAAGCCGTGGGAAGGGCGTTGAAATCAAGAATCCGAAGTACTACGCCCACATAGATCAGGCGATCCAAGGCGCGCTTGCCCTCATTCTGCGCTTGAAAGTGAAAAACAAAGAAATTACTACCTTGAGGCAGTTCCTTGATGAGCAAGCAAGCCTGAATCAGGGATTACGTGATATGCTAACACCGCAAAATAGCGGTGGGGAAGCCGTGGAAACAAGGGGAGACGAGCCAGCAACTGTTGCCGAGGGTAATTACATACCCGACAAGGCAGAAAGGAAAAAACGCCATGTATAGGCCAATGAGACAGAATAAGCCGCGCCGGGTGATCCATGACGTGGCAGAGCTTCCCGTCCTCTGCGATTGTGCCGAGGCCGGCCTGCTGCTCCGGCGTAATCCGGAGGTGATTGCCAAGATGGCAAAGGAAGGCGTCTTGAAGGGCGCAAAGCAAGGGCAGAGCTGGTTCTTCCGCCGTGACGATCTGGTGGAGTATATGGACAAGCTCTTTGAAACAGGAGGCACAGGCACGTGAACGAAGATAAAAACACATTTAAGCCCGCAGACTTCAGCGATGCCGGAAACGCTGCCGTGTTTGTCCGTGAGCACTGTGATGACATCATTTTCACAGATTCCATGGGCTGGCTCTGCTGGGATGGCAAGCGGTGGGAACGGAACGAGCATAAAGCTCTGGAACTGGCAGAGGACTTTTCCGAGCATATGCTAAGAGACGCCATGGGCGAATACCGGGATGCGCTGCACAGCGAAGCGGAAG